>Ga0187892_10000031_pt1 | contig 282757 bp, 248 predicted proteins | sample MA1701073metaG_FD_139345 | JGI IMG/M metagenome (GOLD analysis project Ga0187892, IMG submission 139345) | Bio-ooze microbial communities from a basaltic lava cave in the Kipuka Kanohina Cave System on the Island of Hawaii, USA - MA170107-3 metaG ... | reverse complement strand
GAGAACGATGCCGATTCCGAATTCGGGAATGCGCGCGACGATGAGGTAGACGCCGGCAACTGCGAGGAGCACCTCAGCGATGCTACGCTGGCTCACGTCTTGTTCCCTCTGGCGCCGTCTAACTCGTTAGTAGCCGTCGCCACCTATTGTCGTACGGGAGGAGAGGCCCTGCAAGATTCCTAAGTGGGGGCGCGGGGATGGATTGGGCGCGGGGGGCGGCGGGGTATTGGATCGTGCGGCAGGGGCGGGTGTATTGAGGGGGAGCGGCGGGCGACGTAGTATCGAGTAGCGCCGTCCCGGCGCGTCGATCTCACCCCGAAGAGGGCCGGCTCGAGCCGGCCGGGGGGGATCGTGCCCAGGCTCCTCGATCAGGTCCGCCAGGCCATCCGGGTCCGCCACTACAGCGTGCGCACCGAGCACGCCTACGCCCAGTGGGTGCGGCGGTTCGTGCTCTTCCACGGGAAGCGGCATCCGCTGGAGATGGGTGCGCCCGAGGTCGCGGCGTTCCTGTCGCACCTGGCCACGCAGCGCCGCGTGGCTGCGGCGACCCAGAACCAGGCGCGCAATGCGCTTCTCTTCCTGTACCGGGAGGTGCTGGGCCAGCCCCTGCCCGAGCTCGAGGAGGTGGTGCGCGCGAAGCGGCCCCACCGCCTGCCGCTGGTGCTCACGCCCGCGGAGGTGACGGCGCTCTTGACCGTGGTATCGGGCACTCCCCGGCTGGTGGCGGGCCTCCTCTACGGATCGGGGCTCCGCCTGCTCGAGGCGGTGCGCTTGCGCGCGAAGGATCTCGACTTCGGGCGCGGCGAGGTGGTGGTGCGGGACGGGAAGGGACGCCGCGACCGGGTGACGATGCTGCCGCGCCGGCTCGCCGGCCCGCTCGAGAAGCAGCTCGAGCTGGCCCGGGCCCTGCACCGGAGCGACCTGGGCGAGGGATTCGGGGCCGTGTACCTGCCCGATGCGCTGGCGCGGAAGTATCCCGCGGCGGCGCGCGAGTGGGGCTGGCAGTACGTCTTTCCGGCCCAGCAGCGCTCCTGCGACCCGCGCACCGGGGAGGAGCGGCGCCACCACCTGAGCGAGGCCACCGTGCAGCGCGCGGTACGCGCGGGGGTGAGGCGCGCGGGGCTCGCGAAGCCGGCGAGCTGCCACACGCTGCGCCACAGCTTCGCCACCCACCTCCTGGAGCGCGGGCAGGACATCCGGACGGTGCAGGAGCTCCTGGGGCACCGCAGCGTCGCCACCACGATGATCTACACCCATGTGCTGAACCGGGGGGCGCGCGGGGTGCCGAGCCCCCTCGACTCCGGTCAGGGGTGAGCGGCGGCGAAGCGCAGGGCGGCGGGGCGCGGGTCGAAGCGGGCGCGCAGGGGACCCGCGCTGCCGGCTCGCTCGGCGACCACGATCGCGAGCACGTCCTCCACGCAGCGCGCGAGGTCCTCGTTCACGACCGCGTAGTCGAACTCGGCGATGGCGGCGAGCTCGCCGCGCGCGGTCTCGAGGCGCCGGGCGATGTCGCCAGCGGAGTTGGCGCCGCGGGCGCGCAGGCGCTCCTCCAGGGCGGCGAGGGAGGGCGGCAGCAGGAAGACGAGGCGCGCCTCGGGCAGGCGCTGGCGCACCTGGCGGGCGCCCTGGACCTCGATCTCGAGGAGCACGTCGCGTCCCTCGGCCAGCGGCGCCTCGATGGCGCGCCAGCTCGTGCCGTACCGGTTGTCGTTGTAGACCGCCCACTCGAGGAAGGCGTCCTCCGCCACCAGGCGATCGAACCCGGCCTTCGCGACGAAGTGGTAGTCCACGCCGTCGCGCTCGCCGTTGCGCCGCGGCCGCGTGGTGTGGGAGACGGAGAAGACCAGGCCCGGGTCCGCCTCCAGGAGCCTGCGGCACACGGTGGTCTTGCCGGTGCCCGAAGGGGCCGCGACCACGAAGGGGATTCCCCGGCTCACGGCTCGTCTCCCGCGAGGTCCTCCTGGGCCAGCCGCGCGGCGATCGTCTCCGGGTTGATGGCCGAGAGGATGACGTGGTCGCTGTCGGTCACGATGATGGAGCGCGTGCGCCGCCCCTGGGTCACGTCCACGAGCTTGCCGCGGCTCGTGGCCTCGTCGCGCAGGCGCTTCATGGGCGCCGCCTGGGGGTTCACGATGGCCACCACCCGCGCGGAGGCCACCAGGTTGCCGTAGCCGATGTTCAGGAGCTTCAGGCTATTCAACGTTCTGGACCTGCTCCCGGATGCGCTCGAGCTCGGTCTTGAGGTCGACGACCAGGCTGGTGAGGGGCGCATCGCTGCCCTTGGCGCCGATGGTGTTGACCTCGCGGCCGAGCTCCTGGAGCAGGAAGTCGAGGCGCCGGCCCACGGGCTGGCCCGGTCCCGCGGAGGCCACGCCCTCCCGGAACTGCTCGACGTGGCTGCGCAGCCGCACGATCTCCTCGGTGACGTCGAGCCGGTCGGCGGCGATCGCGATCTCCTGGGCGAGGCGCGCCTCGTCGCGCAGGCCCGTCTCCTGGGCGAGCTGCTGGGCGCGCTTCTGGAGCCGCTCGCGGGCCGCCCCCTGCACCACGCCGGCGCGCTCGGCGAGGCTCGCGGCCAGCTCGGCCACGAGCGAGACGCGGGCCAGGAGCTCGCGCTCGAGGGCCGCCCCCTCCGCCGCGCGCATGGCATCGGCGCCGGCCAGCGCCGCGTCCACGGCGGAGAGGAGCTCGCGGCGCAGGTCCTCCTCCGGGAGCTCGGGCTCGGCGAAGCGCGCCACGCCGGGGAGCCCCAGGAGAACGCCCACCCCGAGCTCCCCCGGGACCTGCTCGCCGTGGCGCAGCTCGCGCGCGGCGCGCAGGTAGGCGCGGGCGGCCTCGAGGTCGATGGTCAGGGCCGGCGGGAGCGCGCCCGCGTCCGGCGCGGCGACGCTGAGATCGACCTTGCCGCGCGCCAGGTGCCGCGCGATCCGCTCGCGCACCTCGGCCTCGAGGGCCGCGAGCGCGCGCGGGAGCCGCACGCGCGCGTCCAGGTGGCGATGGTTCACGGAGCGCACCTCCACCTCGAAGCTCGCGACGCCCACGCGGAAGGCGGCGCGCCCGAAGCCCGTCATGCTGCGGATCACGTGGGCGCCTGCGCCGCCGCGATCGCGTCGGGGAGGAGCTCGCGCACCTCGGCGGCGCTCGCGGTGGCGGTCCCGACCTTGCCCACCACGACCCCCGCGGCGGCGTTGGCGAGGACCGCCGCCTCCAGCAGCGACGCCCCGGCGCGGAGCGCCAGCGCGAGCCCGGCGATGGTGGTGTCGCCGGCGCCCTGCACGTCGAAGACCTCGCGTGCCGCCGTGCGCACCCGCACCCCCTCGTGCTCCGCATCGAAGAGCGTCATGCCCTCCCCGCCCTGGGTCACCACCACCGCCCCGCCCCCGATCTGGCGGCGCAGCTTGCCCGCCGCCCTGGCGAGGTCGGCCTGGCTCCGGATCGCCACCCCCGAGAGCGCCTCCGCCTCGCGCAGGTTGGGCTTCACGAGGGCCGCGCCCCGCCAGGGCGCGACCAGGCCCTTCGGATCCACGGCCACCGGGAGCTCCGCCGCCTGGAAGCGCCGCATCACCGCCGCCGCGTTGCGCCGGGAGAGGATCCCCTTGCCGTAGTCCTCCACGATGGCGCCGGCCACCCGCGGAATCGCGCGGGCGAGGGCCGCTCCCAGGCGCCGGTCCACGGCGAAGGGCGAGGGCTCGACGCTCTCGCGGTCGAAGCGGACCACCTGCTGGGCCCGGGCGATGACCCGGGTCTTGCGCGTGGTGGGCCGGCCCGGGGCCACCACGAGGCCCTCCGGGTCGATGTCCTGCTCCTTCACGAGCTCCGCCACGCGGCGCCCGGCGGCATCGTCGCCCACCACGGCGCAGAGCTCCACGCGCCCGCCCAGCGCGATCACGTTGCGCGCCACGTTGCCCGCTCCCCCCAGCGCCTGCGCCTCCTCGCGCACCTGCACCACCGGCACGGGCGCCTCCGGGCTGATGCGCTCCACCTCGCCGAAGACGTACTCGTCCAGCACGAGGTCCCCCACCACGAGGAGGCGGAGCCCTGCGAAGGCCTCGAGGAGCCCCTCGAGGCGCGCGAGCTCAAGGGCGCGCATCGGGTCGGTCGCGGCCCGGCGCGGAAATCGCGGGCTGCGCTGCGGGGCCGGCAGGGGCGGCGGCCGCGGCCGGGAGCGCGGCGCCCGGGGCGCCCAGCTGGCGCAGGCCCACCGCCGCCGGGCAGCCGCGCAGGTGCCAGGCCAGGACGGCCCGGTGCGCGCGCCAGCGCGGCCGGTGGCCCGGGAGGAGCGCGGCCAGCGGGGCCTGGGTCGCCAGGTAGAAGGCGCTCTTCGCGAGGCGCAGGGCGAAGACCAGCGCCGCCGGCGTGGCGCCCCGGTACTTGCGGAAGAAGCGGTAGAGCGAGCGGTGGTACTCGATCAGGGCCAGGCCGCGGTCCTTGCGCTTGCTGCTGGCCCCGGAGACGTGGAAGATGCACGCGCCGGGCAGGTGCACGACCCGCAGGCCAGCCTCGCGCACGCGCCAGCACCAGTCGGTCTCCTCCAGGAAGAAGAAGAACTCCTCGCTGAGTGGGCCCACGCGCCGGATCGCGCGCTCCGGCGCGAAGAGGGCGGCGCCCCGCACGGCCTCGACCTCGAGAGGTCCCTCGCCCACGCTGCGGCGCGAGGGGAAGCGGCGCGGGAGGAGGAGCTGGAGCAGGCCCCGGGGCACGAGCTCCGTCAGGAGCCTTGGAAAATTGTGGACCGAGCTCTGCGGCGTGCCATCCGGGTGGAGGAGCTTGGGTCCCAGCGCTCCCACGTCCGGGTGCTCGTCCAGGTAGCGGACGCACTGCTCGAGCGCCTCGGCGGTCACGCGCGCGTCGCTGTTCAGGAGCAGCACCACGCGGCCCCGCAGGTCCTTGAGCCCGTAGTTGCAGCCGGCGGCGAAGCCGAGGTTGCGCGGCAGCGCGACGAGCCGCACCCAGGGGAATCCCGCGCGCAGGGCCTCGGCCGTCCCGTCGCTGGAGCCGTTGTCGACGGCGATCGCCTCGAGGGCGAGGCCGCCCCGCTCCTCGAGCTCCTGGCGCGCGGCCTCGAGGGAGGCCAGGCACTCGAGGGTGAGCGAGCGCGTGTTCCAGGTCACGACGACGATGGAGAGGTCGATCACCCGGCCTCCCGCGCAGCGGCGGAGACGAGCGCGCGCTCGGGGGCCAGGAGCTCGCGCGCCGCGGCCACCACCGCCTCGGGGGGGATGCTCCGCATGCAGAGGGCCGCCGGGCAGCCGCGCCGGCAGGGGCTGCACGCGAGGGGCACCCGCAGCGTGCGCGAGGGCGTCCCCGGCCAGGGCGCGTTCTCGACCGGGTCCGTGGGGCCCAGCAGCTGCACCACCGGCGTCCCCACCAGGGAGGCCAGGTGGAGCGGCCCCGTGTCGCCGCCGATGAAGAGGCGGCAGGAGGCCAGCAGCACGGCCAGCTCGGCCAGGCTCCGGGTCTCCGGCGCGAGCCGCGCCGCGCCCTCCGAGGACTCCACGACCTCCCGCGCCAGCGCCGCGTCGTCGCGCCCGGGCCCGAAGCTCACGACCGAGGGCAGGCCCTCCTGGGCCGCCAGCGCCCGGGCCACCGCGGCATAGGCCCGGACCGGGTAGCGCTTGTAGGGCGTGCCGTCGCTCGTGCCCGGGTGGAGCAGCACGGGGACGCGGCCCGGGGAGAGGCGCGCCTCCATGCGCGCCCGGGCCCGGCCGTCCACCGCGAAGGGAAGCGGCGCCGGCGCCGCGCGGACGCCCAGGTAGTCGACGAGCGCCGCGTTGCGCTCGAAGCGGCTCATGCGGCGCGGCACCAGCCGCGCCCGGTCGGTGGCGAGCCAGTGCGCGCGCTCGCGGGAGAAGGGCGGCGCGTAGCTCACGCGCCGGCGTGCGCCCGAGAGGCGGGAGAGGAGCGCCGAGCGCAGGAGCGAGTGGAAGTCGAGCACCAGGTCGAAGCGCTGCCGGCGCAGGCCGCGCACGAACTGCCCGAGCTCGCGGGAGAGGCGCGCGAGCTCGCGCTGGCGCAGGGCTCGCGCCAGCGCCGGCCGCGGGAAGACCAGCACCTCGTCGATCCAGGGCTGGCCCTCGAGGGCGCTGGCCGCCGCCGGCTCCACCAGCCAGCCGATGTGCGCGCCGGGCCAGGCCGAGCGCAGCCGCGAGACGGCGGGCAGCGTGCGCACCACGTCGCCCACGGCACCGAGGCGCAAGACCAGGATCCGGTCGGCGGCGGGGGGGCCGGGAAGAGGGTTCTGACAGGCGGCGATGGCGAGCCTCGCGATGGGCAGAGACGGCCGGTAGGATACCGGTCCGCGCGGCGGCCCCAAAGCCAGGGCGAGGCGCCATGACCGATCCCCTGCCCTTCGTGTGGCTGCGGCGCGGGCCCTGCGTGCTCGTCGCGGCGGAGCCCCTGCGCGCCGCCGCGGAGGAGCTGGGGCTTCTCGAGCCGGGTCGGCTGGAGGCGCTCCTGGCCCGGGCGCGCGGCCCCGCCGGGCGGGCCCGGACGGCGGTGGTGGAGCTCCCGGGCCGCCCGGAGGCGCTGCACCTGCGGCCGCTGCGCCACGGCGGGCTCCTGGCGCCGCTCTTCGGCGACCTGGTCTTCGGGCTCGGGCGCCCGCGCGCGGAGCTCCGGGTGGGCGCGGAGCTCGCGGCGCGCGGCGCGCCGGTCGTGCGCCCGGCGCTCCTGGCGGCGCGGCGGCGCCTGGGGCCGGTCTGGCGCGCGGCGCTGGCCAGCCTGCACGAGCGCGGCACGGCGAGCGGCCTCGAGCTGCTCTCCGGCGCGCCCGGGCGGGCGCGCGTGCTGCGGGCCGCGGCGGCGGCGGGCCGCGCGCTGCGGCGCTTCCACGAGGCGGGCGGCCGCCACGCGGACCTCCACGCGGGAAACCTCCTGGTGCGCGAGAGCGGGGCCGAGCCCGAGGTGCTGGTGGCCGACCTCGACCGCGCGCGGGTCGGCGCGGCGCCCGACGCCGCCGCGCGCATGGCAGAGCTGATGCGCCTCTACCGCTCGCTCGTGAAGCGCGGCTACGCGGGCGCGGTGGGCCCGCGCGGCTGCGCCCGCTTCCTCGGCGCCTACGCGGGCCGCGATCGCGAGCTCCGGCGCGCGCTGCTGCGCCACCTCCCCCGCGAGCGGCGCCGCCTGGCCCGGCACCGGCTGGGCTACCGGCTCAGGGGCCGAGAGCCAGGCGCCCCTCGATCCAGTCGAGGAGATCTCCCGCCGCCTCCACCTCGAGCTCGATGGCGAGCACGCGCAGCTCCGCGCCCGCGAGCCAGTCCGCGGAGATCTTGAGCGCGTCCTTCTCGGTCGTGATCCACAGCGGGGCCCCGCCGGCGAGACCGACGAGGTCGCGCGGGCGGTAGCGGTGGTGATCGCCGAAGCGGCGCTCCGCCACCACGCGCGCCCCCAGGCCCTCGAGGGTCGCGCGCAGCGCGGCCGGGCGCGCGAGGCCCGAGACGATCCCGACCTCGGCGCCGGCCAGGCTCTCGGGCGGAGCCTCGGGGCCCCCGTCGAGGGGCCGCAGCGCCGCGGGGCGCCTCCGGGCGCGGAAGCGGCGCGCCTGCGGCGCGAAGCGCGCCAGGGCCGCGAGCTCCGCCGCGGCGGGCTCGCCGTCCACAAAGCCCACCGCGTCGGCAAAGCGCAGCGCGCGCAGGGGCTCGCGCAGGGGTCCGCGCGGCACCACGCGGCGGTTGCCGAAGCCCGCCGCCGCGTCGACGAGGAGGAGGTCCAGGTCGCGCGCGAGCCGGTGGTGCTGGAAGCCGTCGTCGAGCACGAGGAGGTCGGCGCCGAAGGCCTCGAGGGCGTGGAGGGCCGCGCGGCCGCGGTCGCGGGCCACGAGCACCGGGACGCCCGGCGCGTGGGCCGCGAGCACCAGCGCCTCGTCGCCCACCTCCTCGGCGCGGCCGCGCGCGGAGCGCCCGTCCGAGACCACGACCACGCCCGGGCCCCCGCGCCCGCCGTGGCCGCGGCTCGCGAGGGCGACCTTGTGCCCGCGGCGCTGGAGCGCGCTCGCCAGCCAGGCCGCCGCCGGCGTCTTGGCGTTCCCGCCCAGCGTGAGGTTCCCGACGCTCACGACCGAGCCGGGGACGCGGCGCGCGCGCAGCAGGCCGCGGCGGTAGAGCGAGCGGTGGATCCTGGCGCCGGCGCCGTAGAGCGCGGCGGCGGCCGCGAGCGGGAGGAGCGCCGCCCGGCGCAACCGGCTCTCCTCGCGCGCCTCGAGCCAGCCCGCGCGCGGCATCACGCGCCGACCGGAGCGGCCGCGCCGCCGAGGAGCGATTCCACCAGGGCCGCCGCGCGCTCGGCGCCGCCGGCCTCGGCCAGGGCGGCGCGCCGGCCCGCCTCGCCCCGCGCGCGCGCCCCGGCCGGGTCGCAGAGGAGCTCCGCCGCGGCCCGCGCCAGCTCGCCGGGGTCCGCCACGCGGCGCCCGGCGCCGCAGGCCTCGAGGAGCGCGGCCGCCGGCAGCGCGTTCGCGGTGTGGGGGCCGAACAGGACCGGGCAGCCCGCCGCGGCGGGCTCGAAGAGGTTGTGGCCGCCCACCGGCGCGAGGGTCCCCCCCACGAAGGCGAGCGCGGCCCGGCCGTAGAGCGCCGCGAGCTCCCCCAGGCTGTCGAGCACCAGCACCTCGCCGGGCCGAAGGGGCTCGCTCCCGAGGGCGCTGCGGCGGCGCACGCGGCGGCCGGCGGCGCGCGCCGCCGACTCCACCGCCGCGGCGCGCGCGAGCTGGCGCGGCGCCAGCGCCAGGACGGGAGCCGCGCCGCGCGCCTCGGCGGCCGCGAGCGCCAGCAGCGCCGCCTCCTCCTCCCCCGCGTGGGTGCTCCCGGCGGCGAAGAGGAGCGCGCCGGCCAGCGCCCGCTCGAGATCCGGCGCGAGCGGCACCGGCGGAGCCGCCGCCGCCTTGAGGTCGCCCGTCACCCGCGCGCGCGCCGGGTCCGCGCCCAGGGCCAGGAAGCGCTCCCGGTCGAGGGCACTGCGCGCGCCCACGGCGGCCAGGCGCGCCAGCGCCGGGCGGAAGAGCGGCGCGGCGCGCCGGTAGCGGGCGAAGGCGCGCTCCGAGAGGCGCCCGGAGACCAGGGCCACCGGGATCCCGCGCGCGTGGGCGGCGCGGATCCAGCAGGGCCAGAGCTCCGTCTCGAGGAGCACCAGCGCCGCGGGCCGCACCCGGGCCAGCGCCCGCGCCACGCACCAGGGATGGTCGAGGGGTGCGAGATGGCAGGGGATCGCCGGCCGCAGGCGGCGCAGGAGGTCGCGGCCCGCGACGCTCGTGGTGGAGGCGACGACCCGGCGCCCGCCGGCTTGCAGCCGGTCGAGGAGGGGGAGCGCTGCGAGCGCCTCCCCGACGCTCGCGGCGTGGACCCAGACGCTCCCCGGCGAGAGCTCGGGCCGCCGGCCCAGGCGCTCCGGGAGCCCGATCCGCCAGGCGGGCCGCAGGGCCAGCGCCCCGGCCAGGAACGGCGCCCCGGCCAGCGCCGAGACGAGCGCCGCGCCCTGCCGGGCGGCGCCGGGCCGCGCCGCCCTAGGCCGCGCGCCGGGCACACAGCATCTCGTGGGCGATCTCCGCGGTGCGCCCGGCGGCCCCCCCCTCGCCCAGCGCGGGCCGCAGCTGCGCCAGCGCCGCCAGCTGCTCCTCGCGCACGCGCCCCTCGAAGCGCTCCTCGAGCGCCGCGGCGATCCGCTCGGGGCGCGCCTGCTCTTGCAGGAACTCGGGCACGACCCGGCGCCCGGCCAGCAGGTTCGGGAGCGCGAGGCAGTCGACGGCCACGAGCCGGCGCAGGAGCGCGGCGCTCGGCCGGGCGACGCGGGCCGCGACCACCAGGGGCCGGCCCAAGAGCGCCGCCTCGAGGGTCGCCGTGCCGGGCTTCACGAGCGCCACGTCGCAGGCGCAGAGCGCCTCCAGCGAGCGGCCCGGCGCGAGGGCCAGGCGCAGGCCGCCCGGCAGGGCCGCCGCGCGCAGCCGCGCCTCGGCGAAGGCGGGCTCGATCGAGCTCGCCAGCGGGAGCACGAAGCCGATCCCCGGGTCGCGGGCGTGGAGCGCGCGGGCGGTCGCGAGGAAGAGCGCCAGGCCCTGGCGCAGCTCGCCGCGCCGGCTCCCGGGGAGCAGCGCCACGAGGCGGCCCCCGGCCGGGAGGCCCAGCGCCGCCCGCGCGGCGCGCCGGTCGGGAAGCGCGCCGCGCGCGACCAGGCGATCGAGCAGCGGGTGGCCCACGAAGTCCACCGCGAGCCCCGCCGCGGCGTAGAAGTCGCGCTCGAAGGGCAGGATCACGGCCAGCCGGTCGATGCGCCGCGCGAGCTTTCGCACCCTCGCGCGCCGCCAGGCCCAGACCTGCGGGCACACGTAGTAGAGGGTCGAGGCGCCCGCCCGCCGCGCCCGGCGCGCCAGCGGCAGGTTGAAGCCCGCCGAGTCCACCAGCACCGCCAGCTCGGGACGCGCGGCCTCGAGGGCCCGGACGAGCCGGAGCCAGGCGCGGGCGATGCGCGGGAGATCGGGCAGGAGCTCGAAGAGGCCCCCCGCGGCCAGCTCGCGCTGGTCGACGGCGAGCTCGACCCCCGCGCCGGCCAGCTCGGGGCCCCCGAGGCCCAGGAAGCGCGTCCCCGGCCGCCGCGCCCGCAGCGCCCGCACCAGGTCCGCGGCGTAGGCGTCTCCGGAGGCGTCGCCCGCGGAGACCAGCACCGTGGTCACGACCGCTTCGCGGCGGGGGGCATGGCCTCGATCACGCGCAGCGCCGTGCGCAGGGCGCCCAGCGCCTCGGCGCCGGAGGCGGCTCCCGGCCGCCGGGTGCGCACGGCCTCCGCGAAGTGGCGCAGCTGGGAGAGCAGCGCGTCCTCCGGGTCCACCTTGAGCTCCTCGGTCTCAAGGCGCTCGGGAAGGCCCGCGCCGCGCCCCACCCGGCGCGTGAGCGAGGCCGACTGGGCCAGGAAGTCGATGGTGAAGAAGCCCTCGGACTGGAACAGGCGCAGCCGCCGCACCGGATCCTCGGCCACGCGGCTCGCCGTGAGGCTCGCGACGCAGCCGCTGGGGAACTCGATCCGGGCGCTGGCCACGTCGATCGTGTCGCTCACGACCGGGACGCCGATGGCCTCCACGTGGGCCGGCTCCTCGCGCAGCAGGCGCTGCAGGATGTCCAGGTCGTGGATCATGAGGTCGCGCACCACGTCCACGTCGGAGACCCGCTCGGAGAAGCGCCCGAAGCGCTGGGCCTCGGCGAAGCGGGGCGCGCGCAGGTGCTCGAGGAGCGCGGGGATCGCCGCGTTGAACCACTCCACGTGGCCCACCTGGAGCACGCGCCGGCGGCGCTCCGCCAGCTGCAGGAGCTCCTCCCCCTCGCGCAGGGTGGCCGCCACGGGCTTCTCGACCAGCACGTCGAGCCCCGCCTCGAGCGCCGCCCGCACCACCTCGAAGTGGGCGACGGTGGGCACTGCCACGATGGCGGCGTCGGCGCCGGCGAAGAGCTCCGCGGGCTCCCGGACCGCGCGCGTCCCGAGCTCGAGGGCGAGGCGGCTCGCGCGCGCGCGATCCACGTCCGCGACGCCGGCGAGCCGGAGCCCCCCTCCCTGCTCGGAGAGCGCCGCCACCTTCTGGGCGTGGCGCCGCCCCATGTGGCCGGCGCCGATCACCGCGATCCGCAGCCCCCTCACGGCGCGGCCTCCGGGCCGGGCCCCGCCACTCCGACGAGGGCGATCCCGGCGGCATCGGCCTCCCGCACCAGGGCCTCCCGCTCGAGGACCAGGGTGCGGCCCGCCTCGAAGGCCAGCGCCCCGGCCCGCGCCTCGCGCAGGGCGGCGAGGGTGCCGGCGCCGATGGCCGGGAGGTCGAAGCGCGGATCCTGCGCGGGCCGCGCGACCTTGACCACGACGGCGCCGGGGGCCAGCTGGCCGGCGCGCCGGATCGCCGCGTCGGTGCCCTCGAGGGCCTCGACCGCCAGCACGGCGCCGTCCTTCACCACCACGGCCTGCCCCACGTCGAGCCCCGCCAGGGCCCGGGCCACGGGCCAGCCGAAGGCGATGTCGGCGGACTGGGCGGGGCTCGGCCGGACCCGCCCCAGGGGCCCCTCCCCGGAGAGGAGCTCGGGGACGAGCTCGGCCTGGGGCAGGATCCGGATCCCACGCCCATGTAGGGTTTCTACTACAAGTGCCAGCACGCTCCCGTCGCGTCGGTCCGGCAGGCGCCCGAGCGCCTCCCGGGCCAGCGCGTCGAGCTCGAGGCTCTCGCCCTCCCGGAAGAGCAGCAGCTTCGGGAGCTTTCCCGCCAGCACCGCCTCGCGTACCCGGCCGGCGCGCAGGGCCTCGAGAGCCGCCTCCAGCCGGCCCGGGGCGAGCCAGATGACCTCCGGCACCTCGCCGGCCAGGCGCTCGTCGGTGTGGCCCGGGAACCCCAGCGCCAGCACTCCGCGGCCGCGCCGGCGCGCGGCACGCGCGATCTCGAGCGGCAAGCTCCCGCTTCCGGCGATCAACCCCAGCGCCTCCTCCCCCGCGGTGGCCACGGCTAGCGGATGAAGCCCCGCTCGGAGCTGCGCAGGAAAGCGAGCAGTCGGCGCACCTCGGGCACCTCCCCGGATTCCTCTTCGGCTCGCGCCAGCGCCTGCTCGAGGCGGAGTTTCGATTGGAAGAGCAGGTGGAAGGCGTGCTTCAGGGCCGCGATGGTGGCGGGGGAGAAGCCGCGCCGCTCGATCCCCACGCGGTTCAGGCCGACGAAGCGCGCCCGATCCCCGGCCACCCGGGAGAAGGGCGGCGCGTCCTTGCTGATCATGGAGCTCGCCCCCGTGAAGGCCGACTCTCCGATCCGCACGTGCTGGTGCACGCCGGTCATGGCGCCGAAGACGGCGAAGTCCTCCACCACCACGTGCCCCGCCAGGGCCGAGTAGCTGGCCAGCACGCAGTGCGAGCCGATCTGGCAGTCGTGGGCCACGTGGACGTTGTTCAGCACGTAGTTGGCGTCGCCGATCCGGGTGCAGCCCACGCCCTTGGGGCTTCCCACGTGAATGACGGCGAACTCGCGGATGATGTTGTCCTGCCCGATCACGAGCCGGGTGGGCTCGCCGGCGAAGCCCACGATCTGGGGCTCGGTCCCGATCACGCAGGAGGCGAAGATGCGCGTGCGCTCCCCGACGCTGGTGCGGCCGGTGAGCGTGCTGTGGGGGCCGACCTCGACCCGCGCGGCGAGCTCCACCTCGGGCCCGATCACGGCGTAGGGCCCGATCCGGACGCCAGGCGCCAGCTTCGCGCCCTCCGCCACGACCGCCGTGGGGTGGATCATCGGCGCCACGCGGCCCTCCGCGGCCTCGGGGGCTCGGCACCCTCGTCGCCCCGAGGCCTCATTCGCGATTCCCCCCCGCTCAGCTCTTCTTCTTGTTGTACCGCTCGATGATCACCGAGCTGATGTCGAGCGCCTCGCGCGTGTAGAGGAAGACCGGGCTCCCGCTGCGGATGATGAGCGTGAAGCCCTGCTCCGCGCCCACCTGCTTCACGATCTCGTCGAGCTTCTGGAAGATCGGGCCGAGCAGCCGCCGCTTGTCGACCTCGAGCTGCCCCTGGAGCTCCTTGGCCTTGTTCTCGATCTTGTTGCGCATCTCCACCAGGTCGAGCTGCTTCTGGTAGAGGGCGTCGTCGGAGAGCACGAAGCGCTTGGCCTTGAGGTCCTCCTCCAGACCCTTGTAGCGGTCCATCTCGGGCTGGAGCTGTGCGTTCGCCTCGCGCTCCTTGCGGCCGAACTCCTCGCGGGCCGCCTTGCCCTCCTCGGTGCTCATGATGGCCTGGTCCACGTCCACGACCCCGATCTTGAGCGGCTCGTCCTGGGCCGCCGTGCCCCAGATCAAGAGGGCGGCCAACCCGAAGGGCAAGAGGACATCGACTCGTCGCATGGCTCCTTCCTCGCTGGGAGGGGGGCTTCCGGGGGGCCGACTGTCCCGGCCCGCCGCTTCGCCCCCTCCGACCGTCAGAACGCCCCACCCCCCACGGAGAATTCGAACACCGGGGATTTCTCGACCGAGAGCCGATCGAGCGGGAATCCCAGGACCAGGGCCAGCGGCCCGAAGGGGGAGAACCACTGCACACCCGCCCCGGTACCGTAGCGCCACTCGGTCACGTCGAACAGGTTCCGGCCCTCCTCGAAGGCATTGCCCACGTCGAGGAAGATCACGCCCTGGAGGCCGATGGTCTCGGAGATGGGGAACCGGTACTCGAGGCTCGAGGAGATGAACTTGTTGCCCCCGATCACATCGGTGGCGTCCAGGTCCTCGAAGTCGTCGGTGTCCCGGTCGCTGATGTCGTTGCAGCGCCCGCTCGCCAGCGCGCAGGTCGTCGTGAGGTTCTCGTTGAAGGTGGGGTCGAGATCGCCTTCGCTGTTGATGGGACCCACGGTCCCCGGAGCCCCCGCCGGCCGGAGCACCACCACGCGGCCCAGGGGCGTGTAGAGGTCCGAGAGGGTGCTCCCCGGAAACAGGTCCGAGGCCACGTTCTGGAGGATCGCGCGGCGCGGGCCCACGGAGCGCGACTTGAATCCGCGCAGCTGGAAGGCGCCGAGCCCGCCCAGGAAGTAGCGCTCGGACAGCGGCAGCTGGAGGTCGGTGTCGATCTCGGTCAGGGGCCGCAGGTTCCCGTCCACCGTCCGGATCGTGCTGAAGCTCGGGAGGTCGAAGTCGCTGATGGTGTTGAAGGGGATCACGTAGCCGATCCGGCTGCTCACGACGAAGGTCGATCGGTCGAGGAGGAAGCTCGGCGCGCCCAGGAACCAGGCCCCGCGCCCCTCGAGGCGGGCGAAGTTCGCGTCGAAGCCCAGCCCGGCGTACTCGACGCCGCTGGTGAGGACGTACCCCGCCGTGGGGGCGAGGCGATCGTTTCGCTGGTCCCGGGTGACGGAGAGGCCGAGCGAGCTGCTGGTGAGCGACCCGGAAACCAACTCGCGCAGGATCAGCGAGGCGGCCTGGAAGAGACCCGACTCCTCGATCTTCCGGTCCGCGAAGCCGTAGCGGACGGTCCCGTCCGTGCGGCCGTCCTCCGAGAGGTCGTGGGTCACGAAGAGGTCCGCCCCGGTCTGCTCCTGGTCGAAGTCCTCGAAGCGCACCTGCGTGTGGAAGGCGGTCACCCCGACGCCGTAGTCGCTGTCCAGGAAGGAGGGGTCGCGCAGGCTCAGGAAGAAGCGCTGGGTGCTCCCGCCGAACTGCGCGGTCAGGTTCGCGGCGTAGCCCCGCCCGAACAGGTTCGACTGGGCCAGCGAGCCGTCCACCACGAACTTGTCCTGGGAGGAGAAGCCGGCCCCGAAGCTGAAGGACCCGGTCGGCCGCTCCACCACGGTGACCCCGAGGTCGATCTGGTCCGGCTCCTCGGTGGGCTCGGGCTTGAGATCCACCTCCTCGAAGAAGCCGAGCCGCTCGACCCGGTCCTTGGCCAGCAGGATCTTGCGCTGGGAGTAGAGCTCGCCCTCCACGATCGGGATCTCGCGCCGGATCACCGGATCCACGGTGACGGTGTTGCCGGAGAGGTCGATCTGGCGGATGAAGTAGAGCGGGCCCTTCTGGACCTGGAAGGTCACGTCCACCGCATCGCTCGAGCCGGAGAGGTTGGTGAGCGGCTGGACGTTGGCGAAGTAGAAGCCGCGGTCTCGGTAGTAGTCGCGCAGCTTGGTCACGTCGTCGGTGAGGAAGCTCTGGTTGAACCACTCGCCCCGTTCCAACCCGAGCAGCTTGCGCAGCTTGTCGAAGTCGACGGTCTTGTCGCCGGCGACGTCGAGGTCCCCCACCCGGAAGCGGCGGCCCTCGGTCACCGGGATCCGGACGCGCAGGCCGCCCGGCTCGGGGATGACGTTGGGCTCCCCCACCTGGACCTGCAGGAAGCCGGCGTCGGCGTACTTCTGGCGGACCTTCCGCAGGTCCTGGGCGAAGAGCGGCTCCGAGTAGGTGCCCGAGTGGTCGAACCAGGAGGTGGCGTAGGACCAGAAGCGCCAGGTCCGGGTCTGGAACCCCTCCCGGAGCTCCCCGTCATCGAAGAACTCGTTGCCCTCGAAGGCGATCTCGCGCAGCTTGAGCTTCTCGCCCTCGTCCACCCGGAAGTGGATGCCCACCGCCGCCTCGGAGAGCGGCTCGATCTCGTAGCCCACCTCGGCCAGGTAGTAGCCCTCGGCCCGGTAGAGGGCCTGGACGCGGCCCCGGTTCTCGAAGAGCAGCGGGTAGTCGAGGGTGGAGCCCGTGGTGAGGGTCAGGATGTCGCGGATCTTGTCCCCCTCGACGTTGTCGTTGCCGGAGATCGAGATCTCGCGCACGACCGGGCTCTCCTCCACCTCGAATGTCACGATGCGGCCCTCGGCGCTGGCCTCGGAGAGCACGCGCAGGTCCCGGAAGAAGCCGAGCTCGTGCAGCGAGCGCGCGTCCTTCGCGAGCTGGGCCTCGCTGTAGGGCGAGCCGGGCTTGGTGCGCACGCGCAGGAGGATCGCGTCCGCCTCGATGCGGCGGTTGCCGCGCACCCGCACCTCCGCCACCCGCTCCCCCGCGGCGCGGCTGCCGGCGCCGGGCGGGGCGTAGATCGCCGCCGCCCCTACCAGGCGGAAGCGCACCACGACCCCCTCGGCGCTGCGCTCGGTCTCCACGTCGGCGCTGGCGACCCCGGCCTCCGCCCGCAACCGCTCCAGGTCGGCCTTCACGCGGGCCGGGTCGTAGGGCTCGCCGGCCCGCGTGGTGAGCTGGGGCTCGAAGTAGGCCTTTGCGCCCTCGATGCCCACGAGCTCGACCTTCGCGACCCGGGCCGGGGTGGCGGCGCCGAGCTCGGCGAGCAGGCGGTCCGCGAGCTCGTCCACGAGCTCGAGGAGCCGGTCCTCGCGCTCGCTGGTGCCGACCTCGCTGTGGCTCGGGAGCGCCTCGTCGGCGGGCGTCAGGCGCACGTCGAGGCTGTAGCGGCCGGCGAGCTCCGTCAGGCTCCCGGTCACGATCCAGGCCGCGCCGAGCTCGCCCGCCAGGCGGCGCAGGCCGGCGTCGGCGGTGGGGACCTCGGCGCTCCCCCGCTCGGCGAGCAGCGCAGGCTCGACGCCGCGCACCCGCCCGCTGGCCTCCAGGCGGCCGCGCATCAGGTTGGCGAGCGAGTCCCCCAGGTAGCCGATCGGCTTCGCGCTGTGGACGCGAAACGGGAGCACGGCCAGGACCTGCGGCTCCGCGGCGGGCGCGGCCGCCCCGGGGCCCGGGCCGAGGAGGAGCCCGGCGGCGGTGCCGAGGAGCAGGGGCGCGAGGCGACCGGCGGCGGACAGGGCTCGCCTTCCCGGCTAGGAGGCCGACTCGAGAGTCGGCCGACGCGCAGCGAGCCGCGAGCCGCAGGCGCGCAGCGAGGCGCAGCCGAGCGGGGATCGGAAGGGCTGCCGAGCGGAGCTCATCGGGCTAGGTCGCGAGCCCGTACGGGACGGGCTCGCCCAGGTAGCCGTCCGCCAGCACGGCCTGGCGCCCCAGGCGGCGCGCCAGGTAGGGGCTGTGGGTCACCACCACGAGGGCCGTCCCGTGCTGCCGGTTCATCTCGAGCAGCAGGTCGAGCACCTGGTCGCCGGTCTTCGGGTCGAGGTTCCCGGTGGGCTCGTCCGCCAGGAGCAGCGCCGGCTCGAGCACCAGCGCGCGGGCCACCGCCACCCGCTGGCGTTCGCCCCCCGAGAGCTTCGGGACCGGGTGCTGGATGCGGTGCTCGAGCCCTACCTCGCCGAGCAGCCGCTCCGCCCGCGAGCGCATCTCCGCGAAGGAACGACCGCCGATCAGGCCCGGCATCATCACGTTCTCGAGCGCATTGAACTCGGGCAGCAGGTGATGGAACTGGAAGATGAAGCCCAGGCTCGCGTTGCGGAAGCGGGCGAGCTCGACGGGGCTGCGCGCGAAGAGGTCCTCGCCGCGGAAGGAGACCCGCCCGCCGCTCGGGTGGTCCAGCGTCCCCAGGATGTGCAGCAGCGTCGACTTTCCGACGCCGGACTCGCCCACGATGGCGACCCGCTCGCCCGCCGCGATGGCGAGGTCCACCCGGCGCAGCACCTCGATCTCTTCGCCGCCGGTCGGGAAGGACTTGCGCAGGGCGCTCGCGCGCAGGATCTCGCTACTCATCGCGGAGCGCCTCGACGGGATCCATGCGAGCGCCCTGGCGGCTGGGGAGCAGCGTGGCGCCCAGCGAGAGGACCATGGCGATCCCCACCGAGGCCGCGATCTGGCCCAGGTCGAGCTCCGCCGGCAGGGTGGAGAACTGGTAGACGCTGGCGGGCAGCGCGTCGATCCCGGTGATCGCCTCCACCTGGTGCTGCACCCACGCGATCTGCCCGGTCACGGCGACCCCCGCCAGGACGCCCAGGGCCGTGCCCGCCAGCCCGATCAGGGCGCCCTCGATCGCGAAGATGCGCTCGATGCTGGCGTCCTCGGCGCCCATGGCCTTCAGGATCGCGATGTCGCTCGATTTCTCCATGATCATCATGACCAGCGTCGAGACGATCGAGAAGGCGGCCACGACCATGATCATGGTGAGCAGGATGAACATCATGACGCGCTCGGTCTTGAGCGCCTGGAAGAAGGCCGGGAAGAACTCCTTCCAGTCCCGCGTGTAGTAGGGGAAGCCGAGCGTCCGCTCCACGGAGTCGGCGACGCGGCGCGAGCGGTAGAAGTCGGCCGTGCGCGCCTCGATGCCGTCCACCACGTCGGGGCTGCGGCGGAAGTCCTGGGCCGCCGCGAGGCTCACGTAGGTGAACATCTCGTCGTACTGGAAGAAGCTCGAGCGGAAGACTCCGACCACCTGGAAGCGCATGAGGCGCGGCGCGGGGCCGAGCGGGGTCTGCGGCCCGCCGAAGGGGGAGATCAGGAGGATGGAATCGCCCACGCCGAGGGCCATGGCGCCGGCGAGCTGGCTCCCGATCACGATGCCCGGGTCGGCGTCCGCCGCCTCCGGCGCCGCGGCCAGGGCCTCGAGGGAGCCCTCCACCAGGTCCTGGCGCAGGTCGGTGACACTGCCCACCCGCCCCGGGTCGACGCCGCGCACCCGGACCCCCGTGATCTCGCCGGCGTTGCCGCGCACCATGCCCTCGGCGTCCACGTAGGGCGAGGCGGCCACCACGTCGGGCACCGCCTCCACCCGGGCCAGCACCGAGTCGTAGTCGGCGAAGGGGCCGAGCCCGCTCTGGACCGTGAAGTGCGCGCGGTTCCCGATGATCTCGTCGCGCCAGGTGCGCTCGAAGCCGTTCATGACCGAGAGCACGGTGATGATGAGCCAGACGCCCGCCGCGATGCCCGCGACGCAGATGCCCGTGATGACCGAGATGAAGGTCTGGCGGCGCTTGGCCACCAGGTAGCGGAGCGCCACGAACCACTCGACGCTCTTGCGGGCCTCGAAGAGGCCGGCGGCGGCGAGCGGTGCCAGGCCCAGGATCACGAGGCTGCCGAAGAGCCCGAGCAGGGCACCGCCGGCGGCGCTGACCGGGGGCGTGGCCTCCGGGAGCGCCGCCGCCACGGCGACGCCGACCGAGAAGGCCGCCGCGAGGGCGAGGAGCATGCGCTCGCCCAGGCCCGCGGCGCCGGCGGCGGCGCGCCGGCGGCGGCGCAGGCGCAGGGCCAGGGCGGCCACGAGGGCCACGGCGGCCGGCGCGGCCGCGAGAACCGGCCGGCCGCTCCCGGCCACGAGGAGCGCGTAGCCCGTTCCGAGCAGCCCCGCGCAGCCCAGGGCCAGGGTCCCGGAGGAGACCGCGCGCAGCGCCAGCGCCGCGATCGCCATCGCCGCGGCCACCGCGGCGGCGGCGCCCGCCGCGGCCCGGGCGGGGCCCTCGACCTCCCCGGACGCCGTCTCGGGCGCCGCCACCCCGAGGGCCAGGAGCGCCGCCAGCCCCGCCGCCGCGAGGCCGCAGGCCAGTGCGCTGCGCCAGCGCCGCGCCGCCCGCGCGAAGCGCTCGAGGGCCACCGCCGCGGAGGCCACGAAGAGGAGCGTCAGCGCGTTGATCCCCAAGGCGAGCGCCACGATGAAGAAGAGCGCCAGGCTCCCGCCGGCGGCGGTGAGGATCTCCCAGGCGAGGCCGGCCAGCGCGGCGAGGGCGGCGGGCATCCGGGAAGCCTAGCCCGGCCCTTCGCCGGGCGTTCCCGCCGCGGGTCGCATGTGCGGGAACAGGATCACCTCGCGCAGGCTCGGCGCATCGGCCAGGATCATCACCAGCCGGTCGACGCCCACCCCGAGGCCGCCGGTGGGCGGAAGCCCGTGCTCGAGCACCTCCAGGTAGTCCTCGTCCAGGGGGTGGGCCTCGTCGTCGCCGGCGCGGCGCAGCTCGCGCTGGGCCAGCAGGCGCTCGCGCTGGTCGTCGGGATCGTTGAGCTCGCTGAAGGCGTTGCCCACCTCCACCCCGCCGAGGAAGCACTCGAAGCGCTCCACCAGCCGCGGGTCCTCCGCCTTGCGCTTGGCCAGCGGCGAGAGCTCCACGGGGTAGTCCAGCACGAAGATGGGCTGCACGAGCCGCGGCTCCACGTGGTCGCTCATGAGCTCGTCCACGAGCTTGCCCCAGGTGGGCGCCGGGCCCGGCTCGAGGCCGCGCTCGCGGCAGGCGGCGCGCAGCGGCTCGAGCCGGTCGAACTCCAGGATGTCGAGGCCGGTGGCCTCGCGCACGGCATCGCGGAGCGTCACGCGCGGCCATTCCGCCGCCAGGTCGATGGCCTGGCCCTGGTAGTCGAAGCGCAGGGAGCCCAGGGCCTGCTGCGCCACGTGGCGGAGCATGCTCTCGCTGAGCTCCATCATGTCGCGGTAGTCCGCGTAGGCCTGGTAGCACTCCATCATCGTGAACTCGGGGTTGTGCTTGCGCGAGACGCCCTCGTTGCGGAAATCGCGGCCGATCTCGTAGACGCGCTCCAGGCCGCCCGCCACCAGGCGCTTCAGGTAGAGCTCGTCGGAGACGCGCAGGAAGAGGTCCTGGTCGTAGGCGTTGTGGTGGGTGGTGAAGGGGCGCGCCGCCGCTCCCCCGTAGAGGGGCTGGAGCGTCGGCGTCTCCACCTCGAGGAAGCCGCGCGCGTCCAGGAAGGCGCGCAGGCTGGTCACCACCCGGCTGCGCAGGAGCGCCACGCCCCGCGCGCTCTCGTTCACGAGGAGATCCAGGTGGCGGCTGCGGAAGCGCGTCTCCACGTCGGTGAGGCCGTGCCACTTCTCGGGCAGGGGCCGCAGGCTCTTGGCCAGGAGCTCGATGGCGCGGGCGTCCAGGGTGAGCTCGCCGGTGCGCGTGCGCCAGAGGGGGCCCTCGGCGCGCACGAAGTCCCCGACGTCCAGCGAGCGCGCGAACTCGAAGAGCTCCACCGGGATCTCGGCCTGGCGGGCGCTCACCTGGAGCCGGACTCCGTCCTCGAGGAGGTCCAGGAAGAGGAGCTTCCCGAAGGAGCGCAGGGCCATGACGCGGCCCGCCACCGCGGCGCGGGCGTCGCCCGACGCGAGCGCCTCCGGGGGGGCGGCCTCGTAGCGCGCCCGCACGCTGGCGATGCGCTCCCGCGGCCCCACCCGCGCCGGGTAGGCGTCGACGCCCGCCTCGCGCAGGGCCTGCAGGCGCGCGCGCCGGGCCTCCCGCTCGCGCTCGCTCACGAGGCGCTTCCCGGGCTGCCCGCGCGCTGCAGGAGGGTGGCGCGGATGAAGCGGTCGAGGTCGCCCTCCAGCACCGCGTTCACGTTGCCGGACTCGAGCTCGGTGCGGTGGTCCTTCACGCGCTGCTGCGGGTGCAGCGTGTAGGAGCGGATCTGGCTGCCGAAGTCGATCCGGCGCTGCTCGCCGCGCTGGCGGGCCAGCTCCTCCTCGCGCTCGCGGCGGGCCCGCTCGTAGAGGCGGGCGCGCAGCACCTTGAGGGCCGAGGCGCGGTTCTTGTGCTGGGAGCGCTCGTTCTGACACTGCACCACGATCCCGGTCGGGAGGTGGGTCATGCGCACCGCCGAGTCGGTCTTGTTGACGTGCTGCCCCCCGGCGCCGCCGGCGCGGAAGGTGTCGACCCGCAGGTCCTTGTCCAGGATCTCGACCTCGATCCGGTCGTCGATCTCCGGGACCACCGTGACGCTGGCGAAGGCCGTGTGGCGCCGGGACTGGGCGTCGAAGGGCGAGATCCGCACCAGCCGGTGCACGCCCTCCTCGGCCTTGAGGTAGCCGAAGGCGTAGTCGCCGGAGACGGTGACGGTGGCGCTGCGGATGCCGGCCTCCTCCGCGGGCTGCAGGTCCAGGACCTCGCTCCCGTAGCCGCGCGCCTCGGCCCAGCGCAGGTACATGCGCAGCAGCATCTCGGCCCAGTCGCAGGCGTCGGTGCCGCCGGCCCCGGCGTTGATGGAGAGGATCGCGTTGGAGGGGTCGTGCTCGCCGCCGAGCAGCTTGCGGAGCTCCGCCTCCTCGAGGCGCTCCGCCGCCGTCTCGAGCTGCTGGGCGGCCTCGGCGAGCGCCTCCGCGTCGCCGGCCTCGGCGCCGAGCTCGATCAGCACCTCCCCGTCGGCCAGGGCGCGCTCGAGCTCCTCGAAGAGCCCGAGCTCGCGCTCGAGGGCGCTCTTCTCGCGCAGGACCCGCTCGGCCCGCTCCCGGTCCTCCCACAGGTCCGGGCGAGCCGCCTCGCGGGAGAGGCCCGCGAGGCGCTCCGTGAGGCGGTCCGGGTCAAAGACGCCCCCGGAACTCGGCGAGGCGCCCGCGCAGCTGGCGCAGGCGCTCGTGGAGCTCGGCGGGATCGCGGGGAGCTGCGTTGGCTTGACTCATGTGGACCCTCGTCCTCCCCGGCGCCCGGCCGCCCTCCCCCGCCACTCCCGCCGCGCCGCCCCGGCGACCAGCCCCGCCGCTCCCAGCCAGCAGGCGGCGGCGAAGAGGTCGCCGTGGCGCGCGTAGAAGGAACCGCCCAGCGGCGCGGCGCGCAACGGCACGTCGGCCACCAGCAGGTCGCGCTCGAAGAGCCGCGTGCGGGCGCGCACGCGGCCGCGCGCGTCGATGATGGCGGAGACCCCCGTGTTGGCGGCGCGCGCCGTCCAGACCCGGTTCTCGGCGGAGCGCAGCGCGGTCATGGCCAGGAACTGGTACGGCGCCCCCGTGCGGCCGTACCACGCGTCGTTCGTGATCGCGAAGAGCACCTCCGCGCCATCCCGCACGAAGCGTCGCACCAGGTCCGGAAAGATCAGTTCATAGCAGATCGGCACCCCGGCGCGCGCGCCGCCGGCCGCTGCCCCGGGGATCGCCAGGGCCCGCGGGCCCGGGCCGGCGCTCACGTCCGCCTGCGCGATGCCGCGGGCCACGGCCGAGAGCCGGCCCCCGAGAAGGCCCCGCAGCGGCACGTACTCGCCGAAGGGCACCAGGTGGGACTTGTCGTAGCGATCGGTGAAGGAGCCCTGCGGGTCGACCAGGAAGGCGCTGTCGTAGAACTGCACGGGACGCCCGCTTTCGTCGTGGACCAGGCCCACCGCGCCCACCACGTGCGCCGCGCCGGTCTCCCGCGCCAGCGCCGCGAGCCGCCGCCCGCTCGGGAGGCCCGGCGCCGCCCCGCCCGGGAGCGCCGACTCGGGCCAGACCACGACCTCGGCTCCCTGCGCCCGGGCCTCGCGCGAGAGCCCCTCGTAGATCTCCAGGGTTTGCTGGGTCCAGGCAGGGCTCCACTTGACACCCTGGTCGATATTTCCCTGGAGCACCGCCACGCGCAGGCGCGGCAGCTCCGGGGGATCCTCCGGCGCCCGGGCGGCGAGGCCCAGCCCGTGGGCCGCGACCAGGGTCGCGAGGGCCGCGCCCACGGCCGGGGCCAGCCGGCGCCCGGCGCGCCGATCGAGCCAGGCGCGGGCGGCGGCCCCGCCGCCGAGCGCGCAGGCGAAGGAGAGGACGCTGACGCCGCCGAAGCCGGCGAGCCCCAGCAGGGCGGGGTTGCGGTGCTGCGAGTAGCCCAGGGTCGCCCAGGGGAAGCCCGTCAGCGCGAAGGAGCGCGCGTGCTCGAGCGCGGTCCAGAGGAGCGCCACGGCCCAGGGCGAGGCCGGGCCCCGCCGCGCGCAGGCGGCCAGGGCCGCTCCGAAGAGCGCCGTGAAGCCGGCGGCGTAGGTCGCCAGGCCCACCGGCGCCAGCACCCCCACGAGAGCCGGCGCCTGCCCGTAGACCACGGTCACCACGTAGATCCAGTGCAGGATGGCCGCATGGGCCGCGAGACCCGCCGCGAAGGCGGCGCCCGCCGCGCGCGCCGGCCCGAGGCCGTCGAGGCCCAGCACCAGGAGCGCCGGGGCCGCGAAGCCCATCCCGAGTCCCAGGTCGAGGACGCGGCCGGCCAGCGGGTGCGGAAAGGCCAGGAAGGCGGCCGCCGCGAAGGCCACCAGGAGTGCCGGGCGCCGGCCGGGGGCCTGGGCTCGCGGAAGGCGCGCCGCGCTCATCGCGCGCGACTCTAGCCCCGGGCTCCCAGCGCGGGCAAAGCCCGGCGCCCGCGCGCCGGGACCGCCGCGATCCCTCCCGCCTGCCCAGGATGGGAGATCGCGAAGAGCGCCCCGGCGGCTCAGCGCGCGGGCTTCGGGCCGGCCTCGGCCTTGAGGGCCCGCAGGAGGCGCCGCTCCGCGGCGCGCATGCGGCGCGCCCCGGCGGGCCGCTCGTGGTCGTGGCCCAGCAGGTGGAGCGCGCCGTGGACCAGGAGGCGCGCCAGCTCGTCGTCGAGGCTGCGCCGCGCCGCCCGCGCCTGGCGGGCGGCGACCTCCACGCCGATCACCACGTCGCCGAGCAGCGCGCCGCGGTGCCGCGTCCCCCTCCCCTCGAGGAGTGAGAAGGAGAGCACGTCGGTGGGCCGCGGTCGACCGCGGTAGCTGCCGTTCAGGGCCGCCATCTCCGCGTCGTCCGCCAGCCGGATCGAGAGCTCGGCCCCGGCCTCGCCGAGCTCGCGCAGCAGGCGCGCCGCGCGCGCGCGCAGCAGGCGGCGGTCCACCCGCGGGAGCCCGCTCCGCCGCGCCGGCCCCGAGAGCCGCGCGCTCATCCGCTGCGGCGGCTGCTCCCGCGCGTGTCGTAGGCGCGAATGATCGACTGGACCAGGGGGTGGCGGACCACGTCCTTCTCGGTGAACTCGATGAAGCCGATCCCCTCCACGTCGCGCAGGATGTCGATGGCCTCGACCAGACCGCTCGTCTTGTCGGAGGGCAGGTCGATCTGCGTGATGTCGCCCGTCACCACGGCCTTCGAGTCGAAGCCCAGCCGGGTGAGGAACATCTTCATCTGCTCGCTCGTGGTGTTCTGGGCCTCGTCCAGGATCACGAAGGAGTCGTTCAGCGTGCGCCCACGCATGAAGGCCAGGGGGGCCACCTCGATCACGCCGCGCTCCATGAGCCGGCTCGCCTTCTCGAAGGGCATCATGTCGTTGAGGGCGTCGTAGAGGGGCCGCAGGTAGGGATTCACCTTCTCGGCCATGGAGCCCGGGAGGAATCCCAGCTTCTCGCCGGCCTCGACGGCGGGCCGCGCCAGCACCACGCGGGAGATCTCGTGGCGGTTCAAGGCCGCCACGGCCATGGCCATGGCGAGGTAGGTCTTGCCGGTCCCGGCGGGCCCCGTGGTCATCACCACGTCGCGGGTGCGCATCAGCTCGATGTAGCGGCGCTGGGCCAGGTTCTTGGCGGAGATGCGCCGCCGGGCGCCGACGGCGGAGAGCACGTCCTCGTAGACGTCGTTCAGGTCGACGTCGGGCTCCTGGGTCAGCATGCGGACCGCCTGCCGCACGTCGCGCGCGTGCACCGGGGCTCCGCCCCGGGCCACGGCGTAGAGCTGCTCGAGGACCTTGCGGGCGATCTCCACCTCGACGGTGGAGCCGACGAGGCGCACCTCGTTGCCTCGGGCGCGCGCGTCGATCCCGAGCTCCTGCTCCAGGATGCGCAGCGTCCGGTCGCCGTCCCCGTAGAGCAGGACGGCCGTGTGGTTGTCGTCGAAGACCAGGGTCTGCCGGCTGGCGGGGTCGTTCTGGGCCAGGTGGTCCCTCGCTGGCGGAAGCGTCAGCGCTCCGGGGCGAGGAGCAGGGCTCCCTCCCCGCGCCGCGCGTAATAGTACGGAGCCCCTCCGGGCGCCGCCAACTCCTCCGGGGCCAGCAGCCCCCGCTCCACGAGCTCCGCGAGCCGCTCCGGCCAGCGCCCCTCGCGCAGCTCGAAGGTCTCGAGCGCGTGGCGGACCCGGCGCAGCGCGAAGGCACCGCGCGCGCGCTCGAGGTGCGAGGGGCCGAGGGCGAAGGCCGGCCCCGGCTCGGCGCCGGAGCTCGGCCAGCGGGTGAGCCCGCTCGCGACGGCCAGCAGCAGGAGCGGCAGGACCGCCGCAGCGATCCGGCCGAGCGCCGCCGCGCGCACGGGCGCGGTGCGCCGGGGCGAGTGCCCGCGCCCCGGAGCGACCGGCTGGATCGCGCCCAGCTGGCGCAGCCGCGCCAGCGCCCGGGTGGCCTCGAAGGTGCCCAGGCGCGAGAGGTCGATGATGCGCTGCACGGAGAGGCGCCCGTCCACCAGGAAGAGCATGCGCTCCTCCGAGGAGGAGAGGCCGGGGCGCGAGACGCGCGGCTCGCCGGTCCGGCTGCGCTCGAAGACGAGATCCTCGGAGGGCACCGCCTCGGCGAGCTGGTGCCACTCGTCCACCATGCGCAGGCCGTCCATCAGGATCTGCTCGGCGCCGAGCACGGGACCCGCGCGGCGCTCGGCGGCCACCGGCTGCGGCTTGAACTCGAAGGAGCCCCGGGACCAGCGCAGGATCTCGAAGAGGGTGTCCCGGGTGAGCAGGTCCCGGACCTCCTCGACCTCCGGGGGGGAGAGCGCGCCCCGGGCCAGGACCAGGCCCGCGAGATTCTCCGCGCTGGCCTCGCCCTCGCGCTGAAGGCTCTCCACCCGCTCGCGGGTCAGGAGCCCGCCGCGCACCAGCCGGTCCGCCAGCGCCGCGTCCGGCCGCGGGCCCACGGGCTCCGCCAGCACCACCGACCCCTGGTCGAAGAGGATCCGCACCGCACCGCCCTTGCCCGTGAGCTCGAGGACGCCGGTCTTGCGCTGTTGGCCCACCAGCTGAAAGACGTCGGCCAGGCCGAAGTCCGTGAGGCTGCCGCGCAGCGAGACCGACACGCTCACGCCCGCCTGCGCCGCGCGAGCGCGGTGGCCACCACCAGCGCGTAGGCGAGCCCGCCGAGGCCGGCGAGGCCGAGGAAGGCCAGGGGCGCCGCGGCGCCGGCCAGGAAGGGATCGGGCACGACGCCCTGGCGCCAGGCCGCCGAGGTCACCGCCAGCGCGAAGAAGAGCGAGCCGAGGAGCGCGCGCAGCGGGCTCCCGGCGAGCTCACCCGCGGCACCGGGCACCAGGAGCGAGACGAGCCAGCCGGCGCGCGCGAGCCGGGCCTCGCGCCGGCGCAGGGCGTTGATGCGATCCAGGCGCAGGTCGCGCTGCGTGTTCTCGGTCTGCCGGTACAGGCGCACGCACTCGTCGCAGATCCCGTCGCGCGTGTCCCTGCCGTCGCAGCGCGGGCAGACGCGGCGCCCGCAGCGCTCGCAGGAGCGCGAAGGCCGGCGGCGCCCGCCCAGGAGCGAGCCGACCAGGGCGGCTCCCCCGAGCGCGCCGGCGGCCAATGACTCGTCGCCTCCCAGACGGCCCGGCAAGAGCGGCGCGCGCAGCTCGGCGGCAATGCCCTCCCCGAGCTCGGAGCCCAGCGCGCGGCGCCAGAGCAGCGCCGGCGGCAGGGGCAGGTCGGCCACGAAGCCCACCGGCTCGCTGCCCTGGAGCTCGGTCAGCTCCGCCACCACCCCGCCGTCGAGAGCCTGGGCGCGGGCCAGGGCCTGCTCCAGCTGATCGACCTGGAAGGCCCGGCCGTGGGCCTGGGCCAGGTTGTAGAGGACGACGGGCGACTCGCGCAGCCCGATCGAGCGGTCGTAGAGCGCGAGGGCCATCTCCATGTGACCGAGCTCGAGGCGCACGTTGGCCGCGTTGTTGGCGATGGCGGGATCCCCGGGGTCGCGCTCGAGGAGCGCCTGGTAGCGCGCGTCGGCCTCGGCGAGGTTCCCGGCCCGGCGCGCGCGCTGGGCCAGGGCGCGGGCGGCGAGGTCCTCGCCGGCGGCGGCCTCGAGGCGCGCGAGATCCGCGGGGTGGGCGGAGCCCTGGGCCGTGCTGAGCGCGGCGACCGCCACCGGATCGGACGCGAGCAGGGCGAGCGTGCCGCCGGCGAGCCGCGCCACCGGCCAGGCCCCGAGCCAGATCGAAGTCGCCGCGAGGGCCAGCACCAGGCGCCGCCCCTTGCCGCGGCGCAGGCAGCCGAGCCCGAGGAGCGCGAGCGCGAGCCCGAAGAGCCCCTCGCCCAGGGCCAGCGGCAGGAGCAGCAGGCTCGCCAGGAGCGCCGCGCGACCGACGCCGGGCAGCGAGCCGGCCACGGCGTCGCCGAGGTCGTGGGCCACGTGGGGCGCGCCGAAGGCGGCCGCCAGGGCCAGGCACAGGAGCCCGCCCAGCACGAGGGCGGTCGCCAGCACGGTCAGGCCCGAGCCCGCGAACCAGAACGAGGCCTCGGGGTGGCGCGGAATGGCGAGGAGCGCCGCAGCGGCGGAGCGCAGGGCGCCCAGGGGCGAATCCCCGTGGAGCCAGCGGGCCCGGGCCAGCTCCATGTGCGCCGCCGGGAGGTCCGGCGCCAGATTCACGGCCGCCTGCGCCTGCTCGAGGGGGTCCCGGGCGGAGCCATCGCCGCGCAGCACGGCGCGCGCCGCCGGGTCGAGGTTCCACACCCCGGCCTCGACCGCGGCGCGCCGCACCCGCGCCACGCGGACCTTGAGGCTCGGCGCCGGCTCGCGCCAGGCGATCCGCAGATCCTCCGCCGAAGGCGGCGCGGCGATGCCCGGCGGCGGGGCGCCGGTCGCCTCCTCGCCCGCTGCGACCCCCGTCTGCGCCCGGGCGGCCGGGGGTCCGAGCAGGAGCGCCAGCCCGGCCAGGAGCAGAGCGCGCAGCGAGGTCATCCTCCCGGGTCCCCCCGAAGAAGGCCAGCGGCAGACCGCCGCGGCGCCGGCGGCGCCGGCCTGCGTATCGGCGGACCGGCGCGCCCCCTGTACGGGCTCGGGCGCAGGCGGGTGGGCCCGGGAGTGACAGGGGCCCGGGGGGCCCCTACTCTTGCCGCCCGCGCGCCGGGGCCGGTCCGCCGGGCCCCGGGCGAATCCCGAGCGAGGAGGCCACAGGATGGCGAGGCACAAGTCGGCGGCCAAGCGCGCCCGCCAGGAGCTCCGGCGTCGGGTCCGCAACCGCGGCGTCCGATCCCGCGTCAAGAACGCGGTCAAGAAGCTCCGCACGAGCCTCGAGACCGGCGACGCCCAGCAGAGCGCCGCCGCGCTGCGCGAGGCCGAAGGCGTGCTGCGCCGCGCCGCCAGCTGCGGCGTGATCCCGAAGGAGCGCGCGAGCCGGCAGGTGTCCCGCCTCTCGCGGCAGGTGAACCGGGCCGGGGCCCCCCGCTCCTAGCTCGCGAGGCCGATCACCAGGCGCTCGAGGGCCAGCTCGGGGCCCAGCGCCCCCTCGCCCTTGAGGGCGGTATCGGTCTCGTGGAGCGCGCGCAGGCAGCCCAGCAGGCGCGCCGGCGTGAAGCGGCGCGCCTGACTCTCGAGCTTGCGGCGCAGGAAGGGCGCGGCCGAGACCGAGCCGCCGGAGCGGATCCGCAGCAGGCGCCGGAAGTGGGAGGCCAGCGATCCCAGCAGCGCCGGCGGCGGTGCCCCGGCGCGCAACAGCCGGGCCAGCACCGCGAGCGCATCGGCGGCGCGTCCCTCCCCGATCGCATCCGTGAGCTCCCAGATGGGCTCCTCGGCCACGTCGCTGGCACCGACCTCCACGTGGGCGCGCGAGACCCGCTGGCCGGGCCCGGCGAGGAGCGCGGCCTTCGCGAGCTCCTGGCGCAGCGCCAGGAGCTGGGGGCCGACGCGCTGGGCCAGGAGCTCGGCGGCGCCCGCCTCGAGGCGCACGCCCTGCCGCTCCGCCTCGGCGCGCGCGAAGGCCGCCAGCGCGGAGGCGCCGCGCGGCGCTTCGCAGCTCACCACCGCCCGGGCGTCGAAGGCCTTGACCCAGCGCGCGCGGCCGTCGGGGCGGGCGGCGCTCACCACGAGCACGCAGCCCCCGCCGGCGCCGGTCTGGAGGTCCGCCACGACCTCGGCCAGCGCCTGCGCGAGCTCGCGCCCGCCGCCGCGGCCCGCCTCGGGTTCGCGCAGCTGCACGAGCCGGTGGGGCGCCATCACGGGCAGGCTGCGCACCGCATCGAGCAGCGCCCCCGGCGTGGCGCCCTCCCCGTCCAGGCGATCGAAGTTGAAATCCGCGGGCCCGACACCGAGCACGTGCTCGCGCAGCGCCGCGAGCGCGTCGTCGCGCAAGAGCGCCTCCTCGCCGGCCAGCAGATAGGCCGGCCGCAGCTCGCCGCGGGCCAGCTCCGCGCGCAGCTCCTCGAGCGTCACCGCTCGAGGCTCTCGAGGAGCGCGTCGTTGACCCGCCCCGCCAGCAGGCGGGCCAGCCGCCGCAGGGCCTCGCTGCGGTTCTTGCGCGTCGCCTCCACGTCGGCGCTCGCCAGGTAGCGCTCGGTCTCGAAGAGCAGCCTCGCCTCGAGGGGGATCCGCGTCCCGTCGCGGCGCCGGGCGTCGAGCTCGAGCCTCAGGGTCACCTCGTATTCGAGGGCCAGCACCACCGAGGAGACGGCGGCGCGGATCGTCTCGACGGGGAGCACCCGCCCGGAGACCACCACGTCCGCCGCGCGGGGCAGCTCGAGCAGGGAAAGGGCTCCGCGCCGCAGGACCTCGTCGCGCATGGCCTGAGCCACCACGAACTCGATCCCCGGCTCGTAGGACTCGTTCTGCGGGGTGCGGATCGCGAGCGTGCGCACCTCGCCCAGGGCGCGCTCGTGGCGGACGAATCGGTACCCGCAGCCGGCCAGGACGGCGAGCCCGAGCCCCAAAGCGGCTAGCCTCGCGCCGGCGCTCCCCCGCACGCGGGATGTATACCACGTCAGCTCCCGCCGAGCAGGCTGCGCACCACCTCGAGCACGCGCTGGGTCTGGATCGGCTTGGTGAGATACTGGTTGGCCCCCAGCGCGAGAGCGCGCTCGCGGTCCTCGTGGGCTCCCTCGGCGGTGATGACCACGACCGGGACGTCCCGCAGCGCCGGCTCGCCCCGCATCATGCCGATGAGCTTGAGGCCGTCCATGATCGGCATGTTGATGTCGATCAGCGCGAGGTCGAAGGGCTCGCTCGAGAGCTTTCGCAGCCCATCCATCCCGTCCTGCGCCTCCACGATGATCGCGCCCTTGAGGCGGCGCAGGGCGAAGGCCAGCAGCTGACGCATGGTCGGGCTGTCCTCCACGATCAGGATTCGCTTCTGGTCCATGCTGAACCTCGCGCCCGATTCGGGCGGTGCTGCTCACTCCGCGAGCAGGTCGATGAATCCCTGGATCGTGCTCGGCTTGGGCTCGGACCGGGCGTAGAGCCTCGCCGCAAAGATGGCGGTGGCGGCGTGGGCCCCGAGCGCGCTGAAGAGCTCGCGGTCCAGGGGCGTGAACCCCTCCTTCTGCTCGAGCAGCCCGTAGATGGCGATGGCCCCGATGGCCTCCCCCTGCACGACGAGGGGGATGCACACGATGGGCTCCGAGAGGTCGTCGGAGCGGGTCGTCTCGCGCCAGCTGGTGCGAGCCGCGGAGAGCGCCTTGCCGACGAAGCCGTGGCCGACCTCGAAGCGCGGGAAATCCGCGAGGGGCGCCCCCTCGGCGGCCACGGCCAGGAGCTCTCCGCTCCTCTCCTTGCGCAGGTACACGGCGAAGGTCTCCGCCCCCACCAGGTTGATCGCGATCTCGATCACGATCTTCAGCACCTCGTCGAGGTCGAGCGTCGAGTGGAGCTGGTAGCCGGCGACGTAGAGGCTGGCCAGCGCGTTGTTCTCCTCCTCCACCTCCAGGAAGCGCGCCGCGAACCGCTGATTCTCGCGCTCGACCCGCTCCAGCGTCTCCCGGGCGCTCGCGTACTCCTGCTCGAGCCCGTCGATCCGCGCCAGCAGCTCCTGGCGCAGCTTCTCCCACTCCTCGGGGCTCCGCGCCGCCGACGCCTGCTGCTCGCACACGTCCCCGAGCTCGCGGCGCAGGCGCTCGTTCTCGCGCAGGAGCTGTTGGGTGAATTCCGCGCCTCGCCGGAATAGCTGCAGGAACTCCTCGCCCCGCGCCAGCAGGCCGCCGCGTTCATCGCTCATGCATTACCCCCTGATGCCGCACTGGACGCGCAGGGCTCCACCCTGGATGACCCCTGCGATCTCGGCGAGCGGGACCACGCGATCGACGGCGCCGGTCCGGATCGCCTGCTTCGGCATGCCGAAGATCACCGCGCTCTGCTCCGACTCCGCGATGACGGAGCCTCCCGACGCCTTCACCGCCACGACGCCGCGCCGCCCGTCGTCGCCCATGCCGGTCAGGACGACGGCCTGGAGGTCCGCTCCGAAGTGCTTGGCGGCGGATTCGAAGAGGCGGTCCACGGAGGGCGCGTACTTGTCGGCCGCCTGCCGGGGCGAGATCCGGGTCACGGTGCGCCCGCCCGCGCTCTCGAGCTCGAGGTGCGCGCCGCCGGGCGCCAGCAGGATGGATCCCGGCTCGGGAGTCTCGCCGCCCCGGGCCTCCCGGGCGCGCAGGGTCGTGAGTCGATCCAGGCGCTGCGCGAAGCCCCCGGTGAAGCCGGCGGGCATGTGCTGCGCAACCAGGAAGGCGATGCGAGGCGCCTCCGGGAAGGCGCCGAAGAGCTGCAGCAGCGCGGCGGGGCCCCCGGTGGAGGCGCCCAGCACCACCACCGGGCGCACGGGGCCCGCCGGGGGGAGGGCCGAGAGGCGCGGCGGGGCGGAGCGAAGCCGCTCTCGCACCTTCTCGATGCGGAGCTCCCGGATGGCGTGGACCTTCCGGATGAGCTCCTGCTGGATGCCGTGGAGATCGGGGGTCGCGCGCGGCGTGGGCTTGGCGACGAAGTCGACGGCGCCCAGCTCCAGGGCCCGGAAGACGTCCTCGTGGCCCGAGCGCCCGCTCACCACCAGCACCGGGGTCGGGCGCCGGGCCATCAAGAGCCGGAGGAAGGTGAATCCGTCCATGCGCGGCATCTCGAGGTCGAGGGTCACGAGGTCGGGCTCGAGATCGAGGATCTTGCGCAGTGCCTCCTCGCCGTCCCAGGCCACGCCCACCACGCGGGCCAGGGGCGTGGCCTCGAGCATGCGCGCGATCGCCCTCCGGCTGAAGGCGGAGTCGTCGATCACGAGCACGCGGAGGGGATCGCCGCTCCTCACGGGGCCTCCCGCCGGGCGCCGCTCCGGGCGGTCTGCCAGGGATCCGGGCGCGACCGGCCCGGCAGCGGGCGCTGGTAGACCAGGTCCGCGCGCAGGGAGCGGAGGTCGAAGGCGGTCGACAGGTTGATGAGCGACTCCGCGTGGCCGAGCAGCAGGTGGCCCCCCGGCCGCAGCTTCTCGTGGAACGTCTCGATCACCTGCTGCTTCGTCTCGGTGTCGAAGTAGATGATCACGTTGCGGCAGAGGATCACGTCCATACCGCCCAGGAGCACCATCTTCGCCCGGTCGACGAGGTTCAGGTGGATGAAGTCCACCAGCCTCTTCACGGGCTCCGAGAGCAGGTAGCGCCCGTCCTTCTCCTGGAAGTAGCGGTCGCGCAGGTGGGGCTCGGTCTCGCGGAAGGAGGCCTCGCGGTAGATGCCTTCGCGGGCCTTGCGCAGCATGCGCCGCGAGATGTCCGAGGCGTAGAGGCGGAAGTCCGCCCCGGGCAGGAGCCCCGCCTCGAGGGCGAGCATGGCGACGCTGTAGGGCTCCTCGCCGCTCGAGCATCCCGCCGACCAGATCGTCACCGGGCCCCCGCCGCGAGCGCGCCGCCCCAGCATGGCCTCGGGCAGGATCTCCGACAGAAGGGCGTCGAGCTGGCGCCGCTCCCGGAAGAAGTAGGTCTCGTTCGTCGTGACCTCGTCGATCAGGTGACCGAGTTCGTCGTCGGAGCCCTGGCTGCGCAGCAGGTAGTGGTAGGCGGCGAAGCTCGAGAGTCCGAGCTCGCGCACGCGCCGCAGGAGCCGCTTCTCCAGCACGAAGCGCGACTCGGGGCCGAAGTGAAGGCCGCAGCTGCGGCGCAGCAGCTCCGCGAACATCCGGAACTCCGCATCGGAGAGCTCGAGATCGGAAGTCGTTCCCGCGGTCATCGCGTCAGCCCTCGAGGCGCTCGAGCGCCCGCAGGATCACCTCTCGCACGTAGCTGTCCTGCTCCACCTCGAGGCGGCCCAGGATGGGAAGGACGGCCCGCGCCACCCGGCGCGCCGCAAGGGTCTCGATGGCCTCGGCGCGCACGGACCAGTCCGGATGCGAGACCAGGGAGAGCAGCGCATCGGCCCGGACCAGCACGGGCGCCGACGCCGCGCAGCGGATGCCCTCGCGCAGGAGCTCCGGCTCCGCGCGCTCGAGCAGCGCCGCCCCGCGCGCCGCCACCTCGCCGCCCAGCTCGCGCAGCGCCTCCGCGGCGGCGAGCGCCACCGAGGCCTCGTCGCGGAGCGCCGCGTCTAGGATCGCCTGCGACCGCTCCCGCAGCCCCGCGTCGCAGGACCCGGCGAAGCGCCGGGCGAGGGCGCGCGCCGCCGCGGCTCGCACCCGCGGGTCGGCGTCCTCGGCCAGGCTCGCGAGGTCGCCCTGCACCGCGTCGCTGTGCGCGGCGCCGAGCGCTCGGGCCGCCGCGCAGCGCACGCCGGCGGACTCGTCCGCCAGCGCCAGGCGCAGCGGCTCCCCGGCGCCACCCGGGTCGAGCCGGGCCAGGGCCTCGACCGCCGATCGGCGCACCGCGGCGGCGGGATCCTTGAGCAGCGAAGCGAGGAGCCCGACGTCCGTGGGCCGTCCGATCGCCCCGAGCACGCCCGCGATGGCGACCCGCACGCCCTCGCCCGCGCCGGCGACCCGCGCCGCGAGCAGCGCCACGGCGCGCTCGACCAGGGCCGGCTCGGCCCCGGGGCCGGCGAGCTCGCCCAGGGCCAGGGAGAGGGCCTCGACCTCCTCCTCGCTCTCGAGCTCGCCGTCCTGGGCGGCGAGCTCGAGGCGTTGCGCCAGGAGCGGAAGGCACGCCGCCAGGCGCCGGCGGCCCACCGCGCGGGCGGCGGCCGCGCGCAGCGATGCGCTGCGGTCCGCGAGCGCCGCCTGCAGGCGCGCGGCGCTGCGCACCCCGCGGCCGGCCCCGAAGATCGCACAGGCGGTCTGGCGCGACTCGAGGTCGAGCTCGCCGAACTCCGCGTCGATGGCGGCCTCGGCGGGCTCTCCCATGGCGCGGAGCGTGGCCAGGCACACCTCCGTGAGGGCCTCGTCGCGCGCGGCGCGCAGGATCGGCACCGCCGCCGCCGGAGCCGCGACGAGCCCCAGGAACTGCACCAGGAGCAGGCGGGTGGCCAGATCGGCGCGGGCGAGGCGCGCAGCGGCGGCCTCCACCAGGCCCGGCGTGGCGGCAGCCACCTCGCGGATCTCGGCCACCAGCGCGTCGGCGCGTTCCCCGTCCAGGCGCGCGAGCTGGCCCAGGAGCGCGCGCATGGCGGCCTCGCGGCTCGGGCGGGAGCGATCCGCCAGGGCCTTCACGAGCAGCGCGCCGCTGGCGGGATCGTCGCCGCGGCCGAGCACGAGCAGCGCGGCGGGCCGCAGCGTGGCGTCGGCGAGGGCGGGGCCGAGGGCCTCGGGGCCGACCTCGACGTCGAGAGCCGCCAGGGTGCGGAGCGCCGAGAAGGAGACCAGGGGGTCCTCGCCCGCGCGGGTGGCGGCGCGCAGCAGCGCCGCCGGGGCGCCGGCGGCGGGAACCGCCCCCAGGGCGTCGGCGGCCGCGGCCCGGACGTTGGGGTCGCTGTCCTCGAGATGCTCCATCACTGGCCCGGCGGCGCGCGCGTCGCCGATCTGCGCCAGGGCGTCGACGACGAGCTTGCGCACGTCGGGGTCGGGGCTCGCGAGGGTCACCAGGAGCGGGGCCACCGAGTGGCGGCCGCAGGCCACGAGCGCCTCCACGGCCGCGTTGCGCCGCCCGGGGTTCTCCCCGTCGGCCAGGGCCGCGACCAGGGCGCGCGCCGCCTGCCCGGGAGCCGGTCCCGCAGCGAGGCGCTGGACCGCGACCTTGCGCACGCGCCAGATGGGATCGCCCAGGCGATCCACGAGGCACGGGATCGCCTGCTCCGGGGGAAGCACGAAGGCGCGCTCCACGGCCAGGCGCCGCACCTCCTCGTCCGGGCTCGCCAGGTCGCACAGCACGCTCTCGCGCTCGCGTGCGTCGGTCTGCGGTCTCATCGGCCCTCCCGCAGGCGCGCGACGCGCAGCAGCTCTTCGCGGAGGAAGTCTCGCGTCGCGCGCAGCTCGGGGGGAACGCGCTGGGTGATCAGCGCGCGGCCCTCCGCCAGCTCGCCCTCCATGACCTCGACCACGCTGCCGGACGCGATGGCGGCCTCGAACTTCTCCGGGTTGTAGAGCGCGATGTCCGAAACGATGATGCGCGCGAGCCGCTCGGCCTTCGCGATCTCCTCGAGGAGCCGCGCGGGGAGCGCCGCTGCCGCCGCGGCGGGGGCCTCCGGCGCAGACCGGGCGGGAGCCGGGACCGCGGCGGGCGGGAGCTCGGGCAGCGGGATCTCCGCCGTGGGCGACTCGAGCGGGCGGGCGGCCTCCGGGGCCGGCGCGAGCGGCGGCGGCGGCGGCGCGGGCTCCCAGGCGGCCGCGAGCGGGAGCCCGAAGCGCGTCAGGTGTTCGCGCAGCGCGTCCGGGAGCTCGGGGCGCTCGACGTAGGCATCGGCTCCGTAGAGCTCCCGCGGCGGGCGGCGGTAGCGCTCGCGGTGGTGGATCGCGCCCACCAGCACGACCCGGATCCCGCGCAGGCTCTCGTTGCGCTTCACGAGCTCGCAGACCTGGAAGCCGAACATCTTGGGCAGTGCCGCGTCGAGGACGACGGCGCGGGGCAGGCTGCGCTGGATGGCGAGGATGGCTTCGACCCCGTCGTGGACCAGCAGCGGCTCGAGGCCCCAGTCGGAGAGGGCTCCGGCCGTTCGCTTGCCCGAGTCGGGATCGGGGTCGGCGACCAGCACGAGGCGCTCGCGCCGGGCATCCTCCGCCGCGGGCGCCTGCGCCGGGCGGAGGGGCTCCGGGGCCGGCGCGGGCGGCGGCGCGGCGACGCTCCGAGCGGGCTCGGGCAAGGCGGGAGCGGGCGCCGCCGCCGGTGCGGAGCGGGTGGGCTCGGGCAGCGCGGGCTCCCCGCGCGGCGGGACCACGCGGAAGACCGCCTCGCACCGCGAGCAGCGCAGGCGGGCACCCTCCGGGCGCAGCCGCCCCGGGTCGATGCGGTAGCGCGCGGCACACATGGGACACGCTGCGATCATGGCTCCACTCCTCCGAGCTCGGCCCTGGCGGCCGACCGCTCCCCCCTCAGATCGTGAACCTCGCGAGGTCCTCGCGCAGCACCTCCGCCTGCTGCCGCAGGCTCTTCACCGCCCCGTCCAGGAGGTGCGTCGCCTCCTGGTTCGAGTGCGTCCGCGTCGAGACCTCCTCCAGCAGCTCGAGGGCGACGCGGCACGAGATCGCCTGGGCCTGCAACGCCCCGTGGATCTGCTCCACGGCCCCGCGCACGCCCTCGACGCTCTGGCGGATGCGCCCCGAGCCCCGCGCCTGTTCCTCGGTCGTCCCGCGCACCTGCTGCGCCACCTCGCGCATGGCCACCGAGCTGCGGTGGATCACCTCGTTCGCGCGGTCCTGCTCGACGGCGGCGGAGCGGATCAGGTCGACTCCGCCGCGCACCTTCTCCATCAGCGCCACCACGTGGCCGGCGGCGCGCGCCTGCTCCTGTACCGCGGTCACGATCCCGCCGATGCGGGTGCCGCTCTCCCGCGCGGCCCGCGTGATCTCCTCCAGGGAGAGCCCCGCCTCCGCGGAGAGCTCGACGCCGGAGGCGACACTCGCGGTGCCGCGCTCGATGGCGCCGATCGCGGAGATCGCCTCGTCCTGCACGGCGCGCACGAGTCCGCCGATCTCCTTGGTCGAGGCCAGCACGCGGTCGGCGAGGTCCTTGATCTCGTCGGCGACCACGGAGAAGGCGCGCCCGTGCTCGCCGGCCTGCGCGGCAATGATCGCGGCGTTGAGCGCCAGCAGGTTCGTCTCGTCGGCCACGTCGTCGATCACGTCGACGATCGCGCCGATCTCCTTGCTGCGGCTCCCGAGGCTGCGGATCACCCGCTCGGCCGTCTCGGTGGCGTCGCGGATCGCGTCCATGCCCTCGATGGTCTGGCGCACCTTCTCCCGCCCCATCTCCGCGCTCGCCACCACCTGGCGCGAGAGGCTCGCCGTCTCCTCGGCGCGCGCGTCCACCTCGCGCATGGAGTTGGCGATCTCGTCCATGCTGGCGGAGGTCTCGACCGCCGCCTCGGCCAGGCTCTCGGCGTTCTCGGACACCTGCCGCACGCTGCGCACCATCTGTTCGATCGAGCCCGACACCTCGCTCACGCGCGAGGAGAGCGCCGAGGCGGTCTCGTTCAGCTCCTCGCCGGTGGCGCCCAGTTCGAGGACCGAGCTCGAAGCCTCCTCCACCGCCTCGTTCAGGGCCTGGGCCGAGTCGGCGATGCCGCGCACCTGCGCATCGATGGTATCCATGGAGCTCGTGGCCTGGGTGAGGCCGCGCACCTGGTCGGCGGTCACGGCAGTCACGCTCTCGGAGATCGCGCCCATCTCCGCGGCGGTGGCCTCGACGCGGTCGGCAGCCTGGGCGGCCTGGCCCACGGTCGCCCGCAGCGACTGCCCCATCCCCTCGAAGGCGCGCCCGAGCTGCCCGAGCTCGTCCTCGGACTCGAAGACGCGGCCCCGGCGCAGCTCCCCCGCGGCGAGCCGGCGGGCCTCGGAGCCCAGCGCCTCGGTGGCGAAGCTCACGTCGCGGGCCAGGAGCCGGGCCATCCCCGAGGCGACGCCCGCCGAGCCGAGCAGGAGCACCCCGAGCAGGGTCCAGATCTGCTGCGGATCCAGATGCAGCCGCCCGCGGGTCAGCACCGAGAGGAGCACGCGCTCCCCGTCCAGGCGGCGCCAGGCGAAGATCGCATCGCCGGGAAGGCCCGCGCTGTCGCCGGAGCTCGCACCGCGCAGGACCTCGCGCCGCACCTGGTCGAAGAGCTCCGCGTCGATCAGGTCCTGGGGGCCGTGGAGCTCGAGAACCGCGAAGCGCTGCCGACCCTCGGCGGCCTCGCCGAAGACGGCCCGCGCCGCGTTCTCGAGATCGCTCCCAGCGAGCCGGTCCTCGAGCCGGGACAGCGCGCTGCGCTGCCAGGCGAGCCCGACCTCCTCGAGGGAGCGCTGGGCAGCGCCGTGCAGGAGCATCACCGCGACGAACACCGGCAGGAGCGCGGTGCCCGTGGCGCTCACCTGGAGCTTCGCGCCGAGCGGGTGCGGGCGGATCAGGGAGTCCCGCTCGGCGGGATCCGCCAGCTGCGAGGCCAGGAGCTCTCGCACGGGCCCCACCACCGCCTTGACGCGGAACAGGAGGAAGTTCCCGGCCACGAACCCCGCGACGAGCCCCCCGAGCACCATCACGCAGCATCCGTAGAGCCCGACCGTCCGGAAGCGGAGACCCAGCACAGCGCCGATCACCAGGGCCGGGACGGCCCAGCTCACTGCGATCCAGATCGCCATCCGCAGCGGCAGGTGGATCACGGCGGCGAAGGCGGCGCGCCGCTCCTGCGCGCCGGCACTCCCCTCGCGCTGGCCGTCGAGGAAGCCCGAGACCGGGGCCATCAGGCGGCGGCTCCACCAGAGCGAGGGGGGCGTGACCCCCACCGCCCAGGCCGCCGCGAGGGCGAGGAACCAGCGGGTCTGATCGGCGGTGAGCTGGAGCAGCGCGAGAAAGCAGGCGATGGCGAGACCGAGGGCGGGGACCGAGACCAGCCAGGTCTGGGCCAGCACGCGCCGCTCGAAGACTGCGCCCGAAGTCGCGCGCGGAGCGCTCATGCCGGTCCCGACCTCGTGGTCCCGCTCGCGATCCCGCTCGGGATCCCGCCCATGATCCCGGGCCGGGCGGAGGCTCGCACGCGCTCGAGGACGTGCTCGAGGGAGAGCACCAGGACCGGCTCCGCGCCGGGACGCCGCAAGAGGGCGCGCCCGGCGGCGCTGCCGGCGCGGGTGGCGAGCGCGGGCAGGGCCGAGAGCGCCGCGGCGGGTCCCGGGATCACCCCGAGCGCCTCGTCCACCGCGAGGCCCAGGAGCAGGCCCTCCACCTCCGCCACCACCACGCGGGCGCGCGGCCCCCCGGCCACCGGAGGGCCTTCCAGGGCGCGGCCGAGGTCCACCACGGGCACCAGGCTCCCGCGCAGCTCCATCACTCCCTCGATCAGGGCCGGTGCGTCCGGCAGCCGGGCGGCGGGCTGCCAGCGCACCACCTCGCGCAGCTGGGCCACGTCGAGGGCGATCGCCTGGGCGCCCACCCGGAAGCAGGCCAGCGTGAGCTCGCGCTCGCCCGGTGCGCTAGCAGTCGCCATCGAGGTCCAGGACCCGGTCGAGATCGAGCACGGAGACGAAGCTCTCCCCGCGCGCGAAGAGCGCCTCCACGGCGCTGCCCTCGGGCGCCGCGGGGGGGCGCAAGTCCTGCGCGGCCGCCAGCCACACGTCGGTCACCGCGTCCACCAGGAGGCCCGTGAGCCCCGTCTCCGCGCCCTGCACCACCACGACGCGGCTCGCGCGCCCGGGCTCCAGCGCCGGCAGGCGAAGCCGCAGGCGCAGGTCGAGCACCTGCACGATGGTGCCGCGCAGCGAGATCACGCCGCGCACGGACGCCGGCGTGCGGGGCACCGGGGTGATGGGCCGAACGCGAACCACCTGGCGCACGCGGTCGACGGGCAGCGCGTAGGGGGTGCCGGCGAGGGAGCAGGCCAGGAGCCGGCGCGGCGCCGCGCCCTCCGGCGGCGGCTCCGGGCGGAGGGCCGCGCGGGCGAGGCGGTCCCAGGGCTCCCGGCGGGCGATCTCCGTCACGCGGCCTCCCGGCGCCGCGTCGCGTCCTCGAAGAGCGCGGCCACGTCGAGCACGAGCACCGCCTCCGGGTGGCCGAGCTCGGCGGCACCGGCGATGCCGCGCAGGGCGGCGATGGGCCCCTGGATGGCCTTGATCACGGCGTCCTGCTGCCCCTCGAGGTCGTCGACGAGGAGGCCCAGGCGCAGGTCGCCCTGGCCCAGCACCGCGACGCAGGGGCGGCGCGCGCCGGGCCCCGGCGGGAGCCCCAGCTCCGCCGCGAGCCGGCGCAGCGGCAGGGGCTCGCCGCGCAGGCTCAGGAGCTCCCGCCCCTCGCTCCTCTGGATCGCCGCGGGCTCGATCCGGAGCGTCTCGAGGACGGCGGTCAGCGGGATCGCGAAGCGCTGGCCGGAGGCGCGGACGACCAGCGCCGGCAGGATCGCCAGCGTGATCGGCAGCGTGAGGGAGACTGTCGTGCCGCGGCCCGCCGCGGACTCCACGCCCACCGCGCCGCCGAGCGCGGTCAGGTTGGCGCGCACCACGTCCATGCCGACGCCGCGGCCGCTGGTCTCCGTCACCGCGCTGCTCGTGGAGAGGCCGGGCTCGAAGACGAGGTCCAGGGTCTCGCGCTCGGAGAGGACCTGGCCCGGGAGGAGGATGCCCGCGGCCTCGGCCCGGGCGCGCAGCCCCGCCCGGTCGATCCCGGCGCCGTCGTCGCAGACCGAGATGACCACGTGGCTGCCGCGGGAGCTGGCCGCGAGGCGGATCGTGCCCACCGGATTCTTGCCCGCGGCCCGCCGCAGCTCGGGAGCCTCGATGCCGTGGTCGAAGGCATTGCGCACGACGTGCATCAGGGGATCCACGAGCTCCTCGACCAGGAGCTTGTCGAGCTCCGTGTCGGCGCCGGCGATCTCGAGGCGCACGTCCTTGTCGAGCTCCCGGCGCAGCCCGCGCACGACGCGGGAGAGCTTCGCGAAGACCTGTCGCAGCGGAACCATCCGCACGTCGAGGACGGCCTCCTGCAGCCGCCGCAGCTGGCGGTCCAGGGCCTTGTGGATCTTCTCGAGGTCGCGGGCGGCCCCGGCGGTCGGCGGGGCGGCGGCGAGCTCGGCCAGAAGCGTTCCCAGGGCGCCGCGCTGGAGCACCAGCTCGCCCACCAGGTTCATGAGCTCGTCGAGCTTGCGGATGTCGACCCGCACCGTGCCGCTGAGCGAGCGGAGCGAGTCCTCGGGGTCGCCCTCCGAGAGGACCCGGGCGGCAACGGCGGTCGGCGGCGCCGGAGCGGGCCCGGGCGCCGCTCGCGGCGCGGGCGCGCCGGGCGGGTCGGCGCCGGCCACGGCCCGCAGCCTGGCGCCCGGGTGGTCCAGGCGCGCGAGCAGGGCCTCCGGCTCGAGGTCGGTCGCCGCGAGGAGCGCGAAGCGGATCTGCGATTCGGGCGCGTCGCCCGGCGAGGGCAGCGTGGAGATCAGCTCGGCGTGGCGGCGCAGCGCCTCGCAGAGCTCCCCGAGCCCCTCCTCGAAGGCGCTGATGGCGAAGTCCGCCTCCACCAGCGCGATGCGCCGGCCCCGGCGCAGGCTCTCGCGCAGCCGGTGCTCCTCGTACTCGGTGAGCGCGCGCAGGAGGACCGGGTCGAGACCCGGGGCCGCGAGCTCCGGCGCGGCAGCCGGCGCACCGCGCAGCGCCGCCGCGCGGACCGCGAACGCGCCGATCGCCGCCTCCTCGGCGCGCAGGGCCTCGCTGTCGCCCAGGCGCGGGAGCAAGCGGGCCAGCAGCTCCGTCCCCTCCCCGACCAGCTCGGCGGCCGGAGCGCCCCGGGCGAAGCGGCCCAGCCGCAGCCCGTCGAGCACGTCCTCCAGGTGGTGGGCCAGGGCCTGCACGGGCTCGAAGCCGAAGAGGCCGGCCAGACCCTTGAGCGAGTGGGCCGCCCGGAAGAGCGCGTTCACCGCCTCCGGATCCGCCTCCCGGCCCGCCGCGAGGAGCTCGCCGAGCCCCAGCGTCCCCTCGCGCAGCCGCTCGAGGATCTCCTCGGCCTCGGAGAGGAATTCGCGCTCGGCCCGGGCGCCGCGGCCGGCCCCTTTGCGTCGCTTGGCCACGGCGGCGTCAGGCGGCTGGCCCGGAGCGGGCCAGGAGGTCGCGCACGACCTCTCGCAGGGATTCGGGAGCGAAGGGCTTCTTGATGTAGGCGTCGGCCCCGAGCCGCACACCCTTCTCGAGGTCGCGGTCGGAGCCCTCGGTGGAGACGATCACCAGCGGGATCGCGCGGTAGCGCGGGCTCTGCTTGACGAAGGAGACGAGCTCGAGGCCATTGATGTCCGGCATGTTGATGTCGGTGAGAATCAGGTCGAAGCGCTCGCGCGGGAGCGCGCGCAGCGCCTCGAAGCCGCTGGCCGCCCCGGTGATCTCGACGGGCTCGTCGAGCTCCTCGAGGGCCCCCACCAGGAGCTCGAGCATGGTCGGCGAGTCTTCGACGATGAGGATGCGGTACACGGGCGGCCTCCGCGCGGGGGCCTCCGGCCCCCTCCGGCAGCTGGCTGTATCGGCGCACGAGCGGGCTTCTTGAGGCGCGGCCGCGGGCTGCGGCGCGAAGCTGCGCGCCGGCGAGGGGCTCCTCCCTCAGTACTACTCCAGCGGCTCCGCCTCCGGGGAAGACCTGGGAGCCGGAGGGCCGCCCTCCCGGGGGACCTCGGCCAGCGCGCGCTGGAGCAGGATCCGGTCCAGGCTGAGCCCCGCCTGCCCGAGCAGGATCTCGAGTCCCGAGAGGTCCCCGAACGGGCGCTCGTCGGGGAGCATGTCCGCGTAGAGGAGCGCCGCCGGCCGGCCCAGGCTCTCGAGCGGAGCCACCCAGGCCAGGCGCGGGACGCGGCTCCCGAGCAGGGCCGCGAGGCTGCGGTCGCGCTCGTTCCGGGGCGGCGCCTGGATCGCGCGGCGCGCCTCGAGCGCGGCGCGGAACCAGTCGACCTCTCCCGCCGGGACGCGCAGCTGGCGCAGCTCCTGGTCGCCGGGTCCGCCCCCTCGGGAGAGCCCGCGCTGGGCCAGCCCCACCGCCACCTGGTCGCGCAGCAGGAAGAGAGCCACGCGCGAGCAGCGCTCGGCGGCGAAGTCGAGGACGGCGGAGAGGATCTCGCCCCGGGCCTTCGCGGCGCGCATGCCTTCGCAGGCCTCCCGGAGCCGACCCAGCTCGGGCTCCGGCGGAGCGGCGGCGGCCGCGCGCGGGGGCGGCACGGCCGCGGGGCGGAGGGCCTCCTCCTCGCCCGCGCCGAAGCGGCGCAGGGCTTCGGCGAGGGCGGCCCCGGCCGGCGCGAGCTCGCCCCAGCGGCCCGGCTCCGCAAGGCGCGCGCTGGCCGGCCGCTGCACGCGCGCGTCGGCGCCCTCGAGGCGCGCCGGGAGCACGCCCGAGGCGCTCCCGCCCGCCCCCTGCCCCGGGCCGCGCTCGGGCTCGAGGACCAGGATCGGCATGCGGGGGGCGAGGGAGCGCAGGCGCAGCACGAGCTCCGCGGCCGCTTCGCCTCCCGCGGGCTCGGCCAGCGCGTCGGCCGCCACCAGCACCACGGGGACCTCGCCCCGGCCCAGGATCTGGCGCACCCGGGCCACGCCGGCCTCCGGGTCCTGGAAGATGTGCACGCTCGCGAAGCGCTCGGCCAGCACCGACTTGAGCCACTCGAGCGCGCCGAGGTCGGGGTCGATGGCCACGAGCCGCTGCGGCGGGAGCGGGCGCGCCCTGCCGGCCGGGGCCGGCCGCTCGGCCGCGCGCCCGGGAGCGGACGCGGCCTCCGGCTCTCGCCGGGCCTCCTCGCGGTCCACGCGCCGCGCGGCCCCGAGGGCCAGGCGGTCGAGCGCGGCGCGCGTGCCCTCGGGCGCCTCCCCGCTGAAGACGAGCTCCCGCTCGGCCGGGGCGTCGCCTGCGGCCTCGTCGCCCAGGCGGGTCGCCTCCATGGCGAGGTACTGGGGCTGGATCCCCTGGGCGAGGGCGAGACCCGGCAGATCCGACTCGCCCCCGGCGCCGACCTCGAAGCTGAACTCGCCGCGGCGCCAGCCGAACATGCGGAGCACGGAGCGCTCCACGTGCTCGCGGCGCAGCCCCTCCAGGGCCTCGGGACCGAGGCCGGCCTGGCGGGCGAGGGCCTCGTCCAGGGCATCGCCGCGGCGCTCCGCCCGGGCCCGCGCCGCCTCGAACTCCGGCTCGGAGAGGAGCCCGCTCGTCACGACCAGGCCGCGCAGGTCCTCGGGCTCGCCCTTCACTCCGGCGGCCTGCACCAGGCCGTGCCCCACCCGGATGCGCCCCTCGCCGGCATCGGAGCGCAGGAGCAGCAGCCCGGACTTCCGCGACAGGCTCAGGATCTGGAGGATGTCCGCGAGGCCCAGATCCTCGAGGCTGCCGACCAGGCTCATCCGCTCCCCGTCGCGACCGCGGCGGGCGCTCGCCGCCCGCGAGCCGCCCCCGGGAAGGATCGGTCGGCGAGGCCCCTACTTGACGATCGGCGGGGGCGGGGAGGAGCGCCTGCCGGACGGGGCGGCGCCGGAGGGCGCCGGGCGCGCCGGCGCCGGGAGGCGCAGGGCCACGGGGCGCGGGAGGCCCGCGGGGCGCACGCGGCGCAGCGCCTCCCGGACCTCCGCCAGCTCGTCGGCGCGCACGAGGACCCGCAGGTGGATCTCGGCATCGCGCTCCGCCACGGCGCGGGCGGCCCCGCAGACCAGCGCCTCGATGCGAGCCCCCGGCGACGCGCCGCCCGGGCCCACCTCGAGCAGGGCCAGGACGGCGCTGGCCGCCCCGAGGTCGACGGCGCGGCCGACGGCGTCCCGGCCCAGCGCCTCGGCCAGGGCCAGCGAGAAGGCCTCGCGGGCCCCGAGCCCCAGGGCCACCACCCGCGGCGCGCGCAGCGCGCCATCGCTGGTGACGAGCACGGCCTCGCCGCGCGCCCCCAGGAGCCGGCCCCGGGCCAGGAGCTCCGAGAGGGCGCCGCACAGGCGCCAGTCGGCGCGCCCGGCGCTGCCCCGCAGCGGGCGCTCGCCCTCGAAGAAGGCCACCACCGCCAGCTCGGCGCGCACGCGCTCGAGCGGGCGGCCCTCGAGCTCGAGGCCCAGCGCGGCGCTCACGGGGCGCTCCCTTCCGGCTCCCCGGCGCGCACGGCGCGGGCCACCGCGTCGAGCACGCCGTTCACGAAGGCCGGTGAGTCGTCGCTCCCGAAGCGCCGGGCCAGCTCGATCGCCTCGTCGATCACCACCGAGGTGGGCGTATCGCTGTGGGCGAGCTCGAAGCCCGCGAGCCGCAGGATGTTGCGGTCCACGGTGGCCATGCGGGAGAGGCGCCAGTTGCGCGCGTGGCTCGCGATCAGCGCGTCGAGCTCGTCCCCGTGCTCCGCCGTTCCCGCCACGAGCTCCTTGGCGAAGGCGCGCGCTCCCTCCGGGAGGTCGAAGCTCCTCGCCACGCCCTCGAAGCAGGCCAGCGCCGGGAGAGCCTCGCCGGCGCGCCCGCCGCGCTGGAGGTCTGCCGCGTAGAGCACCTGGAGCGCGACCTCGCGCGAGCGGTGGCGCGGAGCGGTGCGGCGCCGGGTCACGCGGGCTCTCGGGGCGGCGTCGCGAGCCTGGGCAGGAGGCGCGCCATCTCGATCGCGACCCGCGCGGCCTCGGCACCCTTGTTGCCCTCGCGGCCGCCGGCCCGGGCCAGGGCCTGCTCCTCGTCCTCCGTGGTGAGGACGCCGAAGGCGACCGGCACCCCCGTGTCGCGCGCGACCTCGCGCACGCCGTCGGTGACGGCGCGGCAGACGTAGTCGAAGTGCGCCGTCTCGCCGCGGATCACCGCGGCGAGCGCGACCAGCGCGTGGTAGCGCCCGGTCACGGCGAGCACGCGGGCGGCGCTCGGGATCTCGAAGGCCCCGGGGACCCAGGCCACGTGCACGTCGCCGGGCCGGGCTCCCCGCTCCAGCAGCTGCCCGCTGCAGGCCTCGAGGAGCCGCTCGCAGACCGGCTGGTTGAAGCGCGAGACCACGACGGCGAAGCGCAGGCCCGCCGCGTCCGTGGAGCTCTCCCAGACCCTCACGGCGCCGCCTTCGCCGCGCGGCGCGCGCGGGCGTCCGGGCGCCGGGGCCGGCCGGAGAGGTGCAGGTCGCGGCCCGCGCGGCGCACGCGCAGATCCTCGATCGCGACCGCCTGCGCGAGCGCCGCGAGGCGGAGGGGGCCCACCGCCGGGCGCGCATCCCCGCCCAGGAGGATCGGCGCCGAGAACCAGTGCAGCTCGTCCACGAGGCCCTCGCGCAGGAGCCCCGCCGCCAGCTCGCCGCCGCCCTCGACCAGGAGCTCCGTGAGCCCGGCCCGGGCCAGTGCGGCGAGGGCGCGCCGCAGGTCGAGGCGCCCGCCCGCCGCCCGGCCCCGCCGGGCGGGGACCGCGAGCAGTCGGGCCCCGGCGGCCAGGGCCTCGCGTCGGCGCGCCGCCGGCGCGGCTCGCGAGCAGAGTACCCAGGTCGGGGCGATTCCGCCCTGGTACAGGCGCGAGCGCCGGGGCACGCGCAGCAGCGAGTCCCACAGCACCCGGACCGGGCGGTGGGTCACGCGGCCGCCCGCGCGGGCCGTGAGCTCCGGATCGTCGGCGAGCGCCGTTCCCGCGCCCACGGCCACGGCGTCGACTCGGGCCCGCAGCCGGTGCACCCGGGCACGGGCCTCGGCCCCGCTGATCCAGCGCGACTCGCCGCTCGGCGTGGCGATCCGGCCGTCGAGGCTCGCCGCGAGCTTCAGCACCACGAAGGGCCGCCCGCGCGCCAGCACCGAGAGAAAGCCCCGGTGCTGCTCGCGGCACTCCGCCTCCAGCACCCCGACGCGGACCTCCAGGCCCGCGCGGCGCAGGCGCGCGAGGCCCCGCCCGGCGACCTCCGGGTGGGGATCCGCGTGGCCCACGAGCACCCGGCGCACGCCGCTGCGGGCCACCAGATCCGCGCAGGGGCCCGTGCGGCCGTGGTGCGCGCAGGGCTCGAGGGTCACGGCGAGGCTCGCGCCGCGCAGGCGGCGCGGGCCGTGCCGGCGCCGCGCGCGCTCGAGGGCCACGACCTCCGCGTGGGGGCCCCCGGGCGGGCGCGTGTGGCCGCGGCCCAGCACCTGACCCCCGCGGAAGACCACGGCGCCGACGGGGGGGTTCGGGAAGCTGCGGCCCCGGGCCCGCCGCGCCTCCGCGAGCGCGAGCCGCATCGCCGCCTCCGGGCTCATCGCGCGCGCGCGGGCTTGCGGGGGTTCGGGCCGAGGGCGCCCAGGGAGGCGAAGAAGGCCTCGTAGTCCTCGGCGCTGCCGAAGTCGCGGAACACCGAGGCGAAGCGCGCCGCGGCCAGCGGGTCGAGCGCCGTGAGCTCGTCGAGCATGCGCTCGCCGATCAGCTGGGCCGGGACCTCCTTCTGGCCCAGGTCGGCGACCTGGCGCTCCACGCGATCCACGAGCTTCTCGAGGTCGTCGGCGGAGACCGGCCGCTTCTGGCAGGCCTTCTGGGTGGCGGTGAGGAGCTTGCTGCGCAGGAACTCCTCTCGGCGCCCGTCGCGCTTCACGACCTTGGGCACGATCTCCTCGACCCGTTCGCGCGTGGTGAAGCGCCGGCTGCACTCGAGGCACTCGCGGCGGCGGCGGATCTCGCTGCCGTCGCGGCCCAGGCGCGAATCGATCACGCGATTGGTCGCCTCCGAGCAGTACGGGCAGCGCACGGCTCAGTCGCCGTCGCCCCAGTGCTGGGGGTAGAGGGGGAAGCGGCGGCAGAGCGACTCCACCTCGCCGCGGACGGCGTCCTGCTCCAGGAGGTCGCCGGGCCGCGCGAGCACCCGCGCGATCAGCCCCGCGATCTCGCGCATCTCGGGCCCGTCCATGCCCCGGGTGGTGACGGCGGGCGTTCCGATCCGCAGCCCCGAGGTCACGGCGGGCTTGCGCGGGTCGAAGGGCACCATGTTCTTGTTGGTGGTGATCCCGGCTCGCTCGAGGGCGATCTGGCCGGCCTTGCCCGTCGTGTCGCGGTCCACGAGCGAGAGCAGGAACAGGTGCGTGTCGGTGCCGCCCGAGACCACGCGGAAGCCGCGCTCCTCCAGGGCTGCGGCCAGCGCGCGGGCGTTGGCCACGATCCGCTCGCAGTAGCGGCGGAACTCCGGGGTCGCCGCCTCGCGCAGGGCCACCGCCTTGGCGGCGATCACGTGCATGAGCGGTCCCCCCTGCCCACCCGGGAAGACGGCGCTGTCGATGGCCATCTGCCAGGCGGCATCGCACAGGATGAGCCCCCCGCGCGGGCCGCGCAGGGTCTTGTGGGTGGTGGTCGTCACGATCTGGGCGCGGCCCACGGGGCTCTCGTGGAGACCTGCCGCCACCAGCCCGGCGATGTGGGCGATGTCGGCGAAGAGCACGGCGCCCACCTCGTCGGCGATGGAGCGGAAGGCGGCGAAGTCCAGCCGGCGCGAGTAGGCGGTGGTCCCGCACTGGATCAGCTTCGGCTGGTGCTCCACAGCCAAGCGCCGCACCTCGTCGTAGTCGATCTGCTCCGTATCGCGGCGCACGCCGTAGGGGACGATCCGGTAGAGCTTGCCCGAGAAGTTGACGGGGCTGCCGTGGGTCAGGTGGCCGCCGTGGTCCAGGTTCATGGCGAGGATCCGGTCGCCCACCTCGCAGGCGGCGCGGTAGACCGCCTCGTTGGCCTGGGAGCCCGAGTGGGGCTGCACGTTGGCGTGGTCGGCGCCGAAGAGCGACCGGGCCCGGGCGATGGCCAGCTCCTCCACCTCGTCCACCACCTCGCAGCCGCCGTAGTAGCGGCGCCCCGGGTAGCCCTCGGCGTACTTGTTGGTGAGGACCGAGGCGGTGGCTTCGAGCACCGCCTCCGAGACGAAGTTCTCCGAGGCGATGAGCTCGAGGCAGAGCGCCTGGCGCCGCGCCTCGAGCCGCAAGAGCCGGTGGATCTCGGGGTCGACCTCGGCGAGGCCGGGGCCGCCGCGGCGCGTCCCCGCCTCGGCGGCCGTCTGCTGCTCGATCTTCGCGACGCGACGCGCGTGGCGGCCGCCCTCGAAGGGGGTCTCGAGCCAGCGGCGCACGATGGGCCAGGCCTCCTCCGGGCCCACGCGATCCGCCGCCAGGGCCAGCACGTTGGCGTCGTTGTGCCGGCGCGCCAGCTCGGCGGTCTCGAGGTCGTGCACGAGCGCCGCCCGCACCCGGGGAAAGCGGTTGGCGGTGTACATGACCCCGAGCCCGGAGCCGCAGATCACGATGGCGCGCTCGGCCCGCCCCTCGGAGACCTCGCGCGCCGCCGGCGCCGCGAAGTCGGGATAGTCGACGGCGGCGGCTCCTTCGGTGCCGTAGTCCCGGACCTCGTGGCCGGCCGCCTCCAGGCGGACCTTGAGGCTCGCCTTGAGCGCGGCGCCCCGATGATCCGCGGCCATCACGATCGGGTTTCCCATGCCCTACTCCACCCGGCCGAGCACGAGGGCCGCGTTGGTGCCGCCGAAGCCCGAGGAGTTGGACAGCGCCACCCGCGCGGTGGTCTGCCGCGCCTTGTTCGCCACGTGGTCGAGCTCGCACTCGGGATCGGGCTCGTCGAGGTTCGTGGTCGGGGGCAGGGTGCCGGTCTCGAGGGCGCGCACGCAGAGCAGCGCCTCGAGCCCCCCCGCCGCCCCCAGGAGGTGGCCCGTCATCGACTTGGTCGCCGAGACCGCCACGCCATCCAGGTGGGCGCCGAAGACCGCGCGGATCGCACGCGCCTCGGCGACGTCGCCGAGCGGCGTGCTGGTGGCGTGGGCGTTCAGGTAGTCCACCTCTCCGGGCTCGAGCTCCGCGTCCGCCAGGGCGAGCCGCATGCAGCGCTGCACGCCCTCCGCGTTCTCGGTGGGCGTGGCCAGGTGCATGGCGTCGGCGGTGGCGGCGTAGCCCAGCACGAGGGCGCGCACGCGCGCCCCGCGCGCGCGGGCGTGCTCGAGCTCCTCGAGCACCAGGAGCGCCGCGCCCTCTCCCATCACGAAGCCGTCCCGCGCGCGGTCGAAGGGGCGGCTGGCCGCCTCCGGCTCCCCGTTGCGCGTGGAGAGGGCGCGCATGGCCGCGAAGGCCGAGATGCCCACCGCGGTCACGGCCGCCTCGGTGCCCCCGGCGACGATCAGGTCGGCGTCGCCGCGCTCGATCACGCGCATGCCCTCGCCGATGGACTGGGCGCTCGAGGCGCAGGCGGCCACGTGGCACAGGTTCGGGCCGCGCAGGTCGTGCTGGATCGCCACGTAGCCGGCGGACATGTTGCAGATCGCCATGGGGATCGTGAAGGGCGAGACGCGCCGGGGGCCGTGGCGGACGATCTGGTGGTGGGCCTCCTCCAGGGTCTGGAGCCCGCCGATCCCGGACCCGATGTAGACGCCCATGCGGTCGCGGGCGCCCGCCCCGCGCGCGAGGCCCGCGTCCCGCACGGCCTCTCGCGCGGCGGCCAGCGCCAGGGCGACGCAGCGGTCGAGCCGCCGCGCCTCCTTGTGGGGCAGGCCCCCGAGGTCGAGCTCCTCGGGGGCCTGGGCCGCGAAGCGGACCGGGTACTCCGAGGCGTCGAAGCGCGTGATGGGCCCCACGCCCGAGCGCCCCGCCACCGCGGAGGCCCAGGTGGAGGCCACGTCGACGCCCAGAGGCGAGACGCAGCCCAGTCCCGTCACGACGACGCGGCGTCGCCTGGCAGCGCGATCGGCCACGCCCGCCTAGGCCTCGACCCGCTCCCTCAGGTAGGAGAGCGCGTCGCCAATGGTCTGGATCTTCTCGGCGTCATCGTCGGGGATCTCGATGTCGAAGGTCTCCTCCATCGCCATCACGAGCTCGACGATGTCCAGCGAGTCGGCGCCGAGATCATCGATGAATGAGGCCTCGGGCACGATCTCTTCCTTGGTGACGCCGAGCTGCTCGACGATCAGCTCGGAAACCCTCTCCTCGAGCCCCATCTTCGACTCCCCCCTTGTTGCCCCGGGGCTCGGCGGCGAGCCCGGGGTTCGATCCAGTGAGCGGCCGAGATCCCGTCGTCTCGACCGAGGTCCGATCAGTCCCCCGCGCCCGCCGCGAAGGCCGCGGCCGCGGGCAGCTCGCTCCACGAGCTCAGGTTGCTCCGCTCCACGCCCCGGGCGATGCGCGCCACGAGTCCCGTGAGCACGCGGCCCGGCCCCACCTCGAGCACCCGGCGCACGCCGAGCTCCACCATGCGCTCGACCATCTCCGTGAAGCGCACCGGCGCCGTCACCTGCCGCTCGAGGAGCGCGGGGAAGCGGGAGCCCGACTGGACCGGAGCGGCCTCCACGTTGCACACGACGGGCGGCTGCGCGTCCTGGAAGCGCACGCGGCCGAGCTCGGGGGCGAGCTTCTCCGCCGCCGGCGCCATGAGCTCGCAGTGGAACGGGGCCGAGACCGGGAGCGGGATCGCGCGCTTCGCCCCCTCCTGGAGCGCCCGCGAGCAGACCAGCTCCACCGCCGCGGCCTCGCCGGCCACGACGGTCTGGGCCGGCGAGTTGAAGTTGGCCACCGCGACGATGCGGCCGCTCTGCTGGCGCACCCCCTCGCAGGCCCCCGCCACCGCCTCCGGCGCGAGGCCCAGGATGGCCGCCATGGCCCCCCGGCCCTGGGGCACGGCCTCCTGCATGAAGCGCCCGCGCGCGTGCACCAGGCGGACCGCGTCGTCGAAGGCCAGGGCACCGCTGGCCACGAGGGCCGTGTACTCGCCCAGGCTGTGGCCCGCGACGAAGGCGGGGGCGGGCACGCAGCGCTCCTGGAGCGCGCGCAGCAGCGCCACGGAGGTCGCCAGGATCGCCGGCTGCTGCACCTCCGTGCGCACGAGCTCGTCCTCCGGACCCTCGAAGCAGAGACGGGAGAGCGAGAAGCCGAGCGCCGCGTCGGCGGCGTCGAAGGCCTCGCGGGCGGCGGGCGAGGCCGCGTAGACGTCGCGCCCCATGCCGACGTCCTGGGCCCCCTGCCCGGGAAAGAGCAGCGCGAGCACGCCCCTACTCCTCGTCGGTCGCGATGACCTCGCGCCCCCGGTAGGTCCCGCAGTTCGGGCACACGCGGTGCGGGAGCTTGGGCTCGCGGCACTGGGGGCAGAGGCTCTGGGGCGGCACCCCGAGCGCGTCGTGGGACCTGCGCTTGTCCCGCTTGGCGCGCGACGTCTTGCCCTTGGGAACCGCCATCAGCTCTTTCCTCCCCGAAGAACCGCGCGCAGGGGAGCCAGCGCGGCGAAGGGCGAATCCGGTCGCGCATCGCCGCAGCCGCAGGGGCCCTGGGAGAGGTCCGCGCCGCAGCGGGGGCAGAGCCCGGGGCAGTCCTCGCGGCACAGGGGCTTGACCGGCAGCACCAGCGCGATCACCTCCAGAAAGAAGGGGCCCAGGTGGACCTCGCTTCCGCGGTACCAGCCCGCCTCGAACTCGCTCCCCAGACAAAGGCCGTCGCGAGCCAGCGCCAGCGCACCCTCGGGATCGGCCGGAACGCGCGCCCCCGCCGGCTCGAGGACCAGCCGGAAGGGCTCGCGCAGCCCGTGACGATAGCGCGCAAGGCAGCGGCTGCATTCGAGCTCGAGGGCCCCGCTGGCCGCTCCCTCCAGGTAGAGGTCCTCGCCCATGAGGTGGGCCGAGAGCTCGAAGACGAAGGCCTCGGGGAGCTCCTGCGGGAGGCCCGCCTCGCGGCGCATGTGCGCGGCCCACCACCCCGAGTCGGCCTCGAAGCGGAAGCGGGTCGGGGTGCTCGAGAGGCGGTCCACCAGGAGCTTCATGGGAGGCCCTGCCGAGCCCGGGAGAGCGGGAGAAAGTCTTTTGGAACGCATAGTTATCGGTAGCAGAGGCGCCGGCGACCCGCAAATGGCGCCCCTCCGATAGACTCGGGCCCCGCCCATGCCGACGGTGCGCACGCGCTTCGCCCCGAGCCCCACGGGGTTCCTGCACGTGGGATCGGCCCGCACGGCGCTCTTCAACTGGGCCTTCGCGCGGCGCGCCGGGGGCCGCCTCGTGCTGCGCATCGAGGACACGGACCGCGAGCGGTCCACCCGGGAGTCCGAGGCGGCGGTCCTCGAGGGCCTCGCGTGGCTGGGGATCGACTGGGACGAGGGCCCCTTCCGCCAGAGCGAGCGCGGCCCCCGCTACGCGGCGGCCGTGGAGGAGCTGCTCGCGAAGGACCGGGCCTATCGCTGCCTGTGCAGCCCCGCCGAGCTCGAGGAGCGCAAGGCCCGGACCATCGCCGCGGGGGAGAAGTGGACCTACGACGGCCGCTGCCGGGAGCTGGGCCTGGGACCCGGCTGCGGGCCCCACGTGGTGCGGCTGCGGATGCCGGAGCGGGGGCAGCTCGCCTGGGACGACCTCGTCTTCGGCGCGAGCGGCCAGGAGGTGCGCGAGCTCGGCGACGCCATCCTGCGCCGCAGCGACGGCCAGCCCCTCTACAACCTGGCCGTCGTGGTGGACGACCTCGACATGGAGATCAGCCACGTGATCCGGGGCGCCGACCACCACATCAACACGGCGCTCCAGCTCGCGATCTACCAGGCCCTGGGTCGCGCGCCGCCGCTCTTTGCCCACGTGCCGCTCATCGTGGGCCCGGGAGGCAAGAAGCTCAGCAAGCGGCGCGACCCGGTCTCGGTGCAGGACTACCGCGACCAGGGCTTCCTCCCCGAGGCGGTCTGCAACTGGCTCATGCGGGTGGGCTGGTCCCACGGCGACCAGGAGATCTTTGCGGCCCGCGAGTTCTGCGAGCTCTTCGACCTCGCCCACGTGGCGCGCTCGAGCGCCCAGGCCGACCCGGCGAAGCTCGAGTGGCTCGGCCAGCACTGGCTCAAGGCGCTGCCCCGCGCCGAGCTCCTGGCCCGGCTGCGGCCCTTCCTGGCGCAGGTGGCGGGCCAGGAGGTGCGAACGACCCCGGGACTCGAGAAGCTCCTCGACCTGCTGCGCGAGCGCAGCCGGACGCTGCGCGAGATGGCCGAGCGGGCGCGCTTCGCCCTGGTGGAGGAGATCGCCTACGAGGAGAGGGCGGCGCGCAAGCACCTGACTGCCGAGGCCGAGGGACCCCTGCGGGACCTCCACGACCGGCTGGCGGCGGTCGAGCCCTGGGAGGAGGCGGCCCTCGAGCGGGCCTTCGAGGAGGTGCGGAGCCGCCACGGCGACCTCCCGATGGGAAGGCTCGCGCAGCCGGTCCGGGTGGCGCTCACGGGCGGCACGGCCTCGCCGGGCATCTACGAGACGCTGGTGGCGGTGGGGCGCGAGCGCGCGCTCGCCCGCCTCGCCGAGGCGGTGCACGCCATCCGGCACGGTTGAGGAGGGTCGCCGGCTTCGGTACCCATCTGGTGGGCGGGCGTCCGGCCCGCCGCCCCGTTTCCCCGGTCGTCTAACGGCAGGACAGCGGACTCTGAATCCGTGAATCGAGGTTCAAATCCTCGCCGGGGATCCACTCCGCCTGCGCCGCCGCTGGGAGCCTGCGCGGGCCGGGCCCGCGGGGAAGGCGCTCGAGGCGCCCAGGAGTGGAAAACACTTTCGACGGGAGTGGAAAATGGGGTTGCTTCAGCTTTCTGCGCCGATCACCCGGGGAGGGGACCATGCGGCCGCGCCGCGCGCTTCTGTTGCTGTCGCTGCCCCTCGCCCTCGCCAGCGCGCCGCCGGCGCTGGGGCTTCCCACGGGTCCCCAGCTCGACGTCTGGATCGATGGCTCCTATGCCGGCGGCTACGACCAGACCGCGCTCGGCTGCACCACGTCCGGCGACGTCTCCCAGTGCGCGGGGAGCAACCTCGGGATCGGCCTGGGGTCGGGCGACCTGCTCCGGTTCGATTCCTGGAACATGACCTTCGACATCGATCCCGTCGTCACCGGCATCACGTCCGTCACGAACCTGGCGGCCACCACCCAGCAGTTCACGTTCATCTTCACCCTGCCGATCGCTCCCATCGTGCCCGCCACGGTGCGGGGCGGGTCGGTGCAGGGCGGGATGACCGACAACGACGGGAACGACGCCACGGTCTCCACGGCGACGGGAAGCTCCTACTACACGGCGCTGGTCGACGGGCTCCCGGCGCAGACCCTCTACGCCCACCCGCAGGCCCACTCGGCCGGCGGCGCCTTCCTGAGCGGCAACATCCCGAGCGTCGCCTTCGGAACGCCGATTCCGAGCCAGCCGGGTGGACCGGTGTTGACGAGCATCGGCATCAAGCTCGATTTCCTGCTCACGGGGAACGATTCGGCCTCCTTCACCAGCAATTTCGTGGTGCAGGTGCCCGAGCCGCACACCGCCGCGCTCCTCGCCCTGGGCCTCGGCGCGATCGCGCTGCTCCGCCGCCGCTAGCCAGGCGGGGCTGCGGCCCGCCTCCCATTCCCATTCATCGACCGACTCAGAGCCGGACCAGGCCGAGCCACGGCTCGTGGGGAACGAGGGCCACCGCCAGCGCACCCAGGGCGAGGGCGGGGGCGAAGCCGAAGGGCGCGCTCCAGCGGCCGGTGGCGCTGGCCCAGGCGATCCCGAGGGCGAGGCCCGCCAGGGAGGCCGCGATCAGGGTCTCGAGCACGCCGGCCACGCCCAGCACGGCGCCGATCATGGCCAGGAGCTTCACGTCCCCGAAGCCCACGCCCGGGAACCAGATCCAGTAGTCGAGCTGGCCCGGCGTCGGGGCCCGCTCGCCCTCGCCCGGCCAGTGCTCGAACTCCCGGCCGAGCGCGCTCGAGAGGCGCGCATGGGCGAAGCCCACCAGCCAGAAGAGCCCGCCGCCGACGAGGGCGCCGGCGACCGCCTCGAGGAGAGCGGCGCCGAAGGGACGGCCGCCGAGGCTCCGGGCCAGCGGCACCGCCGCGAGGGCCACGGCGAGGCCGCCCAGGGAGATCTCGTCGGGGATCACGCGGTGCTCGAAGTCGATGGCGGCGGCGGCCAGCAGGGCGGCGGCGAAGAGCCAGAGGAGCGGCGTCATGGGTCCGACCCCGTAGCGGAGCACGACGGCGGCGAAGAGCAGCCCGGTCAGGAGCTCGATGGCCGGATAGCGCGGCGAGATGCGCGCGCGGCAGCTGCGGCAGCGGCCGCGCAGCCAGAGCCAGGAGAGCACGGGGACGTTGTCCCAGGGCCTGACCGGCTGGCCGCAGCCCGGGCAGCGCGAGCCGGGGCGCACCAGCGACTCGCCGCGCGGGAGGCGGTGGATGACCACGTTGAGGAAGGAGCCCACGACGAGCCCGAGGGCGAGGGCGGCGCCCGCCAGGGCCGCGGGCGGGAGCGTCGAGAGGGCGCCCATCGGGACCAGAGGGTACACGCCGCGACCCGGCCTCGCTGCGCGCGCCTTCGGCCCATCCCCGAAACTTCGCTCGCCGGCGGCTCGCTGCGCGCGCCTTCGGCCCATCCCCGAAACTTCGCTCGCCTGCGGCTCGCTGCGCGCGCCTTCGGCGCTCGCTGCTCAGCGGAAGTCGCGCCGCTCGAAGATCGCGATCGCGCAGCAGAGCAGGATCGCCACGTAGCCCGCGCCGTAGACGAGAGGCAGCCACACGTCGGAGGCGGTGATGGGAAGGCCGTGGGCCGCCTCCACGCCGAGATCGAAGCTCGCGAGGTCGGGCAGCACGCGGTGCAGCAATGCCGTCGCCGCCTTGACCGCCCCGAGCTCCGCGTGGAGGCCCAGGTCCCGGAGCTCCCGCGACAGGTGCCCCAGGGCCCAAAGCCCCGCCGAGAAGAACGAGGCCAGCAGCGGGGTCGTGAAGGCGGAGAAGAGCGTGGCGATGGCCACCACCAGCGCGAGCTCGACCCCCGTGAGGAGGAGGGCCGCGGCGTGGGTGGGGCCGAGCGCCACGCCCGTGGCCAACGAGGTCGCGCCGAAGGCGATCACCATGATCGCCATCTGGAGCCACAGGGTGAGCACGAGCCCCAGGTACTTCCCGAGCAGGAACTCGGCACGCGAGAGGGGCTTCGAGAGGATCGTGTAGACCGTGCGCCGGTCCACCTCCTTGTGGATCAGCCCCACCCCCACGAAGATCGCGATGGCGACGCCGAAGAGGCGGACGGCGGCCAGCGCGATGTCCTGGAGGATGCGCTCGCGCTCGACGTAGGAGAGCGAGGCCAGGAGGCTCGCAGATCCGATCAGGAGCAGGGCGAAGAAGAGCAGCGTGTAGAGGAGCTTGTTGCGGATCGCCTCCCGCAGCGTGTTGACGGCGAGGGTCCAGATGCGCCGCAGCCGGCTCACGGCGCGCCCCCCGGCCCCGCCGCCTCGCCCCCGCTCTCGACGGCCGAGAGGAAGATCTCCTCGAGGGAGATGCGGTGCGGGGTCACCGAGACCACCTCCGCGCCGCCGGCCAGAGCGCCCTTCAGGAGCTCGCTCACGTCCTTCTGGGCCACGCGCAGCTCGACGCGATCGCCCTGGCCCCGCAGCGGGGCTCCGAAGCGCCCCTCGAGCGCGGCGGCGGCCGCCGCCGGCAGGCCCGCGAGCACCACCTCGGCCTCCCGCGCCTCCCCCGTCAGGATCTCCTCGGTCGCCCCCTCGTAGCGGATGCGGCCTCCCACCAGGATGGCGACCCGATCGCACAGCATCTCGACGTCGGAGAGGATGTGCGTGTTCATGAAGACGGTCCGGCCTTCGGCGCGCAGGCGCCGGATCAGGTCCCGGATCTCCTTGCGCCCGATGGGGTCGAGGCCCGTCATGGGTTCGTCCAGGAAGACGACGCTGGGGTCGTGGACCAGAGCCTGCGCGATCCCGATGCGCTGCAACATCCCCTTCGAGTAGGTGCGAAGCCGCGCCCGCGCGGCGTGCTCGAGCCCGACCCAGGCGAGGAGCTCGGACACGCGCCGACCCACCTCGCCCCCTGCCACGCCCGAGAGCCGGGCGTAGAAGGCCAGGATCTCGCGGCCCGTGAGGTAGTCGTAGAAGTAGGGATTCTCGGGCAGGAAGCCCACGTGTCGGCGGAAGGCGGACTCCCGCACGTCGTGGCCCAGGATGGAGGCCGACCCCGCGCTGGCGCCGATCAGCCCCATCAGGATCTTGAGCGTGGTGGTCTTGCCGGCGCCGTTGGGACCCACGAAGCCGAAGATCTCGCCCTGGCGCACGGCGAAGGAGATGCCGTCGAGGACGCGCTTCCTGCGCAGGCCGAAGCCCGGCCGGAAGTCCTTCGCGATGGCCTCCACGCGGATCACCGGCTCGCGCGCCGCGCTCACGAGGTGCCCCCCGGCGGGAGGGCCTCGGACCCGCCGGACCAGTCCCGCACGCGCCACTCCGCCTGGCGCCGCCGCTCGGCCTCCTGCAGGTGGAGCTCGTAGCGGGAGCCGTAGAAGGACGAGACGATCTCGCCGCTCCGGGGGTCGATCTGCCAGCGGAACCCGGCGAAGATCGGATGGGCGGAGGGCAGCTCCGCGAGCACCGGTGCCGGCCCGGCCAGGAGCTCCTCGACGGACTCGATGTCGCGCCCGCGGCGGCGCCAGAACTCGAGGCGCGCCTGGTCGAGGCCGCGGGCGCGGCGCTCGGTCTCGATCTCGTCCAGGGCCTTCAGATACGCGGCGCGGGCGTAGCCGTCCTCGGTACTGCGGGCCATCTGGGTCAGGAAGGCCTCCGCGAGCTCGATCCCCCCCGCGTCCGCCCGCAGCCGCGCCACCAGCGCGCCCAGGTAGGGGGGACTCCCGGAGAGCGCGGCCGCCCGTTCGAGGAACCCGGCGGCCCGCACCGGATCCTCGAGGTAGAAGAACCAGTTGAAGCCCAGGTAGTAGGGGTTGCGCCACTCCAGGGGGTGATGGGCGATGGCCTTCTCGAGGAGCGCGTTGGCGCGCTCGACGCTCCTGGGGCTGTCCGTGAGCCAGAGGGCGGCGAAGCGGTACGGGTGGTCCACCCAGGGGTCGAGGGTCGTCACGAGCTCGATCAGGCTCGCGACGACGGGGGCGTGCCGCTCGGTCCGGCCCGTCTCGCCGCCCACGAGCTGGAGCGCCTCCACCCAGTAGAAGTCGGCCAGGACCGGGGCGAAGCCCAGCGACCAGAGGCGCGCGTGCTCCGGCCGCGGCACGAAGAGCTCGCCGCCCAGGGCGCGGACCTGCGTGTCCATGCGCGAGTGGGCGGCGCCGGTCGCGGCCACGGCCAGGGCCAGGAGCGCGCCGCGCCGGAAAGGACTCCGCCCTCGTCTCCCGCTCATCCCCTCCCCCGGGTGCGGCTCGTGATCGCGCGGTCCGCGCCGCGCCGGCGTCAGTACTCGTCGGCCGATCGGTTCACCGCCACCTCCCGGTAGACCGGGAGGCCGGTCTCGAAGCGCGTCGGCGTGCCAAAGGGCGCGCCGCCCGGCGCCATGATCGTGGGGCACTCCGTGACGCCGAGGCCGTCCGCGTCGGGCTCGACGTACATCACCGCGGAGACCACGCCATCGCCGTCGACGTCGCCGAAGGCGCTGGCGGTGAAGCAGGCGTCGCAGCCACAGCTGGTATTGATCTCGTAGGTGTAGAAGACGTCGCCCTCCGGCGTCCAGCCGAGCTCGGCGTAGGCCGCCGCAGAGGCGGCGTCCCAGGGCATCTTGAGGGCGCCGAGCACCCCCCCGATCTCCGTGTTGTAGGTGGCCGGATCGGGGAAGGGGAGCGCCGTCCCGTGGTAGGTGTCTCGCTCGGCAAAGAGGGACTTCTGGGTGCGGTCGATGGCCGAGAGGTTCGCGTAGGCCTCGGAGCGCCGGGTCCGCGCCTGGTAGCTCAGGAAGAGCGGGATCGCGGCCGAGGCGAGGACCCCGATCAGAGCCACCGAGATCATGAGTTCGATGAGCGTGAACCCGGAGTGTCGCGTGGATCGCCGCATCGAGGTCTCCTGCTGGCTCGTCGCGCGGTGCGGAGAATGGAGGGGAGAGGAGGGGGAGGGCCGGCGAACCCGGCCCTCCCCGGTCCGAGTCGAGCTAGAACACGCTCTGGCCGGAGACCGCGTCGCAGGGCTCGACGGTCTCCACGTGCGCCGGCTGGCCGGCGGTGCAGTTCGCAGGCGTCGTGCCGTGGTCGCGGCCGGCATTGGCGCCCTTGCGGTAGCCCCAGAGCTGGGCGTTTCCGTTGGCGTCGATGTTCGCGGCCGCCGTGGCGGTGAACTCCACGTTCGACGCCGTCGGCACCTCGACGGCGTAGTTGAAGTACACCTGGCCCTCGGGGGTCCAGCCCAGGGTGCTGAAGCCGGCGAGAGCAGGGCCGGAGTCCGTGAAGTCGACCTTCACGTTGTCGCCGATCGCGGCCGGCGAGGCATCCGCGGACACGTACCGGTTGAACTCCGCGAAGAACGACTCCTCGGCCGTGCGGATGGCGGCGATGTTGGTCTTCCCTTCGCTCGACTTGGCCTTCAGCTGGAAGCGAAGGAAGTTCGGAATGGCGATGGCCGCCAGGATTCCGATGATGGCGACCACGATCATCAGCTCGATGAGCGTAAAGCCGCCGCGGCGGTTGTGAATTCTCATCACGTTCGAGATCTCCTGCGTGAATTGCTTCCGGAGGCTCGGATCCGGAGAGCCCCTTGCAGGGCTCGGCCTGCCGAACGTCGGCAGCCGGTCGGCCCCAGGACGCCCACCCGCGGGCGCTCTCGAGCAACGTCCGTGCCAAGCCGTGCCCTGCGTCCCCTCGCATCGGCAGGCGGCACCGACAACCTGAGCCGAAAGCGCCGGCTTTTGCCCGAGGCCAGCCCGCCGGCGCGCCGCACCGGGGAGCGCGCGCGGCCGCACAGGGTGACGCTCCGCGGCGTCCCCGGTGACGGATCCCGTCACCGGGCCGCGCGGTCCCGGGGGGCGCAGCGGGGGCGCGCGGTTGCAGCGACCGGCGCGGGCGGCTAGCCTCGCCAGCCCTGCCACTGCGCTCCCATCGTCTAGCGGTTCAGGACGTGGCCCTCTCAAGGCCAAAACACGGGTTCGATTCCCGTTGGGAGCGCCACGCCGCCCCCGCTGGGAGCTCCGGTTGCCCGAGTTCGCGTTCGCCTGGCTCGACTGCGAGTTCGGGGGCCTCGACCCGGCCCTGCACGACATCACCGAGGTCGCCGTGGTCGTGACCGACTACCGGCTGGCCGAGCTGTGCGCCGCGGAGTGGAAGGTGCTGGCGCGCCCCGAGCGCGTGAGCCCCGAGGCCGCGAAGATCAGCGGCTGGAGCGAGGAGGCCTGGCGCGACGCGCCCCCGCTGCGGCAGGTCCTGGGCGAGCTCGCGGCCCTCCTGCCGCGCGGCCGGACCGTCGTTCCGGCCGGCCAGAACGTGCGGATGGACGTGCAGTTCCTGGAGCTGGCCTACGCCCACTGCGAGCTGCCCTACCCCTTCGACTACCACGTGATCGACCTCGCCTCGCTCTTCTACGCCTGGTCGCTGGTGAGCGGCGAGACGCTGGCCGCCCTCTCGCTGCGGCAGGCCGCCTTCACGGCCGGGCTGATCCAGGGCCAGGTGCCGCACCGCGCCATGGCCGATGCGCGCCTGGCTCTCACGACCTTCCGGCACTACATCGGACGGCTGGCGCCCCGCGAGCCCTCCGAGGACCCTCCGCCCTAGCCCGGGACTACGGCGCGCCCAGGCTCCGCTCCCACTTGCGAAGGGCGCGGAGGTCCAGGCGCGCGAGCCACGGGAGGAGCCAGCGGGCGGCCAGGCCGCCCGGTCGCAGGCTCACGGCGGAGGCGAAGTCGACGATCACCGGGCTCCCGTCGGAGGCGGCGCACACGTTGCTGCGGTGCGCCAGATCCAGGTGCGCCACGCCGCGCGCGTGGAGCCCCCGGACCGCGCGCCGCAGCTCGCGGGCGAAGCTGGGCGAGAAGGTCCAGGGGCGGCGCCGGGAGAGGCGGGGCCCGGCGCGGTGCTCGACCGCCAGGGCCAGCGGATCGAGGAGCCCCAGGAGGCGCGGCACGGCCGGGTGGCCGGCCAGCTGGCGGTAGGCGCGGGCCTCGCGGCGCGTGGCCAGCCGGCCCAGCGTCGCGCGCACGGCCCGGGCGCGCGGGGCGAAGTCCTTCACCACCACGAGCCCGCCCTCGCCCCGCACGAGGAGGACGTCGGGAGCCCGCCAGCCGCCCGGGCGCAGCACCAGGAGCGTGCGCTCGGCGAGGTTGGCGCGCGTGAGCCCCGCCAGCCCCGGGGGCGCCGTCGGCGCTCCGCGCGGAGCGACCGCCACCGCTAGAGCGCCGGCCGCACCGCCAGGATCGCGAGCCCCGCGAGGACGCCCAGCAGGGCTCCGAACTCGTCGTTCTCCTGGCAGCGCGCGCGGCTCCAGCGCCGGGCGGTGTCGAGGCCGAGCTCCGGCGGCGGACTCCAGGCTCGGAGCGCCGGCACCAGGGCCGGAACCGCCCGCTGGTAGGCCCGGTAGGCGTCGCGGTAGTGGGCGGCGAGGCGGGCCGACTCCACCCGCTCCTTGGTGGGGAGGTAGCGGAGGAAGAAGAACGGGACGAAGAAGCCCGCCACGAGCAGCAGCCCGGAGCCCCCCGCGATCGCGCCGAAGCCCAGGGCCAGGAGCAGCGTGCCCGCGTAGAGCGGGTGGCGGTGGTGGGCGTAGGGGCCCGTGACCGTGAGGGCCTTCGTCTTGACGAGATGCCCCGCCCCCCAGAGGCGCAGACCCTCGCCCGCGCACACGAGAGCGCCGCCCAGGCAGGCGCCCAGCGGGGTCGGCTCCGAGAGGGCGAGGGCGAGGGCGGCGAGCCCATAGAGCGGGAGCAGGCGCGGGCTCAGGTTCTTGCGCCGGAAGGGATGCCGCACGCGCGAAACGGTATCCGAGGCGCCCTCCCGGGCAAACGCCCGGCGCGCCGGGGTCAGTCGTCGGGCGCCGTCTTTCCGACCCGCGCCAGCACGAGCTCCCAGAGCCTGCGCCGCAGGCGCTCCTTGAAGTCCGGGTCGGCCGGGACCTCCAGGTGGTCGGCGTCGAGGAACTCGCGCAGCTCCGCCTCGGTCACGCCGGCGATCTCCTCGTCCGAGAACGCCGCGTCGGGAGTCGAGCCGACCGCCACCGGATCGCCCCGTCTCGATCGGGTGGCACCACCGCCCTTCACAGGATTCCCCTCCATGGATCGGGCCCCGAACCTAGCTCGCCTGGACCAGCGCAGGATCGATCGCCTCCACCAGCAGGCGCTTGACCCGGTAGAGGCTCGAGCGCACGGCGTCGTTGGAGCGCGACATCCGCCGGGCGATCTCGTTGATGGAGAGGTTCTCCACGTGTCGAAGCAGGAACACCTCGGCGTGCCAGTCGGCGACCGAGGCCAGTCGCTCCTGGAGCGCCTCCGCACAGCGCCGGAGGCTCAAGTTCTCCTCCGGCGTGCAGGAGGCCAGCGAGTACAGGCTGCGCTGGAGCTCGCCCTCGGCCCGCTCGATCCTCGCCTCGTAGGCTCTGGCGCGCCGCACGTGGTTGTTGACCGTGTTCTTGGCGATGCCATAGATCCAGGACAGTAGCGAGGATTGGCCGCGGTAGGCATCGATGGACCTGAATACCACGGTGAAGGTCTCCTGCACCACCTCCTCGGCGTCCGCGCGGTTGCGAAGGCGCATGTAGGCGAAGCTGTAGACGCGCTGGAAGTAGCGCTCGTAGAGGAGGTTGAACTCCTCCTCGCTGGCCCGGAGGATCCCCTCGACGATCTCGTGATCGCCCTTGGCGGTCGGCTGCGGCGGCTGCAACGGCTCGGATCGGGTGCGGCGGCTCGGCATGCGGGGCAACGCGGAACTCCTCGCGTTGTCCCTTCCCAGGTCGGTCGGGACGGCCCGCTTCCGACACCGAGTATGTGGCCCTTTCCCGCACTTGGTGGCGCCGGGCGGCGCGCCGGGGGGGCCCTCCGGGGAGGGCCCCGCGGGCCCGGATCAGATCTGGAGCAGCTGCTCGAGACCCGGGGCGCTCTCGGCGATGGCCTTCCGCATCCGGTAGAGGTTCGCCTTGATGGCGTCCTCGGACTTGCCGAGCGCCTGGGCGATGGTGCGGATCGACTGGCGTCGCAGATGCTTCAGGTGGAAGATCCGCCGCTGAAGCGGCGTGAGCTCGCGCTCGATCACCTCCTCGCAGCGCATGAGGAGCCGGCGCGCATCGACGGCGTGGTCCGTCGGCGCGCTCCCCGCGGCGGCCTCGTGCGCATCCGCCTGATCGAGCGACTCGAGGCGAGGGCGAGGCCGCCGGAAGCGGCGGTTCACCGTGTTGCGGGTGATCCCGAAGATCCAGACGAGCAGCGCCGAGTTGCCCTGGAAGCTCTGGAGGGCGTTGAAGACGGTGAAGAAGACCTCCTGCGTCACGTCCTCGGCCTCCCCCGGGTCGCCCAGGCGCTTCAGGGCGAAGCGGTAGACGCGAGGGAAGTAGGTGTCGTAGAGGAGCTCGAAGGCCTCCTTGCTACCGCTCAGGATCTGCTCGATGAGGTCTTCGTCGCTGGACCAGGGCTTCGGATACTGCTGCACCAGGCACTCCTGCGTCTCTTCCACCAGAGCGACCCGTCCACGGAGCTTCCGGCGCCCGGCCCTGCTGACGGGCGGGGCTGCCCCGCTCGCCTCCGTGCACCCCGGGGGCCGGATCCCGGCCCCTTCGTCTCCGCTGGCTGGCCTCCTCCTGGAAGAGCTTCGGCGATTCAAAAGTGGGGAGTTGCGTCCCGGCCTGGGGTGGAGCAAGTGGCGTGCCAGCCCCGCCGCCCCGGGCACCATGGGGGGAAAAGCCATTGATTCTGCGAGGCAAGTGCGGTCCGGCAGCTAGAGGGAGGGATGCAGCCGCTGGCTCAGGAGAGAGAAACGGTTTTCCACTTCTGTGGACACGCGTTCTCCCGAGCGTGGATTTCGGCAAGAATGAGGGAAAACCCTTTCCCTAGAGTGGAAATCGACTCCCCCGGTCAGAGCTTCCCCGGCCGGATCCACCACTCGCCCTCCTCGAACTCCCAGAGATCCGTGCGCAGGAGCGCGGCCCGGTCGGGGCGCAGCGGGCGGCCATCCTCTCCGACGAAATGCACCCGCAGGCGCGCGTGCTCGGGGTCCTCGAAGCGGAGCTCCTCGACCGCCACGCGCACGGGCCGGCTCCGCTCGAAGTGCGCCTCGGCCAGGGACTGGGCCAGATCCGCGTAGTAGTCGAAGAACAGGTCGAGGGAGCGGAAGTGCTGGCGCAGGGCGGGATCGTCGAAGGTCTCGAGGGTGTTGAAGCGCCGGGCCACGAGCTTCTGGTAGAAGCCCTCGGCACGCTGGCGCAGCAGCTGGACCTGCTCGGGCGGAGGGGGGGACCCGGACGGCCCGGACGGCTCCTGGCGCGCGGCACAGGCCAGGGCCAGGAGCGCCGCGGCGCCGCCCGCGAGGCCGCTGCGCCAGCGCATCACGCGGGGACGGCCAGGCGCTCCGCCAGGTACGCCCCCACCTCGGCGCTCGCGATCCGCACCTGCTCCATCGAGTCGCGCTCGCGAACCGTGACCCGCCCGTCTCCGGGAGAGTCGAAGTCGTAGGTCAGGCAGAAGGGGGTACCGGCCTCGTCCTGCCGCCGGTAGCGCCGGCCGATGTTCCCGGAGTCGTCGTAGAACACGTTGAGGCGGCGCCGCAGCTCCCGCTCGAGGGCGTGCGCCGGCTCCGCCAGCTTCTTCGAGAGCGGCAGCACGGCCACCTGGACGGGCGCCAGGAAGGGCGGGAAGCGCAGCAGCGTGCGCTGCTCGCCGCCCTCGAGCTCCTCCTCGGCGAAGGCGTGAACGAGCAGCGCCAGGGCGAGGCGATCGATCCCCAGCGAGGTCTCGATCACCATCGGGACGTAGTGCTCCTTGGTCACCTCGTCGGTCACGCCCAGGTGCTTGCCCGAGTACTCGCCATGGCGCGAGAGGTCCCAGTCCCCCCGGTCGTGCACTCCCTCGATCTCCTGCCAGCCGAAGGGGAACTGGAACTCGATGTCCAGGGCGGCCTTGGCGTAGTGGGCCAGCTCGCCCGGGGCGTGGGGGCGGGTGCGAAGCACGTCCTCCCCGAAGCCCAGGTCCCGGTGGAAGCGCAGCCGCTCCTCGCGCCAGTGCTCGAACCACTTCTCCCGCTCCGAGGGGTGGCAGAAGAACTCGAGCTCGGCCTGCTCGAACTCCCGCGAGCGGAAGGTGAAGTTGCGCGGGTTGATCTCGTTGCGGAAGGCCTTGCCGACCTGGGCGATGCCGAAGGGGATCTTCTGGCGCGCCACCTCCCGGACCCGCTTGAAGTCGTTGAAGATGGGCTGACAGGTCTCGGCGCGCAGGTAGGCGATCGCCGCGGCATCGCTCGAGGCCCCGATGCGCGTCTCGAGCATCAGGTTGAAGTTGCGGGGCTGGGTGAGGTCGCAGGCCTCGACCCGGCGCTCGCCGGGCGCCTCGGGACAGGGCTCGTCGAGCTGGTCGGCGCGGAAACGCCGCTTGCAGGTGCGGCAGTCCACCAGGGGATCGCTGAAGTGCTCGACGTGCCCGGAGGCCTCCCAGGTGCGGGGGTGGGCGATGATGGCGCTGTCGATGCCCTCCACGTCGGCCCGCTCGCGCACCACGCGCTGCCACCAGAACCCCCTGAGGTTCTGCTTGAGCTCCGCTCCGAGCGGGCCGTAGTCCCAGAACCCGTTGATGCCGCCGTAGATCTCGCTCGAGGCAAACACGAATCCGCGGCGCGCGCAGAGGGAGACCAGGTCCTCCATGCGCTGCAGCGGACGGCGGCTCTTCACCCGGTCGACAGCCATGGGTCCTGTGCTCGTGGGAGGCCTGGGGGCGGGGCCGGGAGTATACGGCGCGCGAGGGTCTCGTCGAGGAAGCGCTCGCTCCGGAGCTCCATGCCCAGGTGGAAGCGCTGGAAGCGGCGCATGAGCTCGCCGGCCTCGCGCAGCGCGCCCGGCGAGAGCGCGAGCCGGTCCAGGCGCCGGAGATCGAGGCGCAGGCCCTGCTCCAGGGCGCGCAGGGTCCCGAGGTGCAGGGACATTCCCGCGCCGGGCGAGCGCCCGGCGCCGCAGCCCGCGCAGCGGGGCCCACCCTCGGGCACGCGGAAGTCCACCCGGGGGCCTTCCACCCGCGCCCCGCAGCGGACGCAGCGCCCGAGCTCCGGGCGCACACCCAGGGCGTCCAGGGCGCGCAGCTCGAGCAGCGTGCGCAGGCGGGCATCGGGATTGCGCTGCGCCACGCAGCGAAGCGCCGCCAGCGCGAAGGAGAAGAGCCGCGCCGCATCGGCTCGCGGCGCCCCCTCGGGCGCCAGCCGGTCCAGGAGCTCGATCAGGTAGCAGCCCAGGGCGAAGCGCGCCGTCTCCGCGCGCAGGGGCGTGAAGGCCTCGAGCAGCGTCGCCTGGTCCAGGCGCGCCAGCGAGCTCGCTCGCCTGCGCTCCACCTCGACGCGCAGGTGGTTGAAGAGATCCAGGGTGCCCGCGAAGCGCCGCCGGCTGCGGCGAGCGCCCTTGGCCACCGCGGTGAGCCGGCCGCAGTCGGGGACGAGGAGGTGGAGGATGCGGTCCGACTCGCCCACGTCCACGGAGCGGAGCACCAGGGCCTCGGTGCGCAGGGTCGTCACGCGGCCCAGGCTACCGCAGAGTCGGCGCCTCCCCCGGCCCCGCCGGCGGGGCCTCGGGCGGCGCGGGCGCCGACTCGGCCTCGGCCGCCGCGGGCAGCGGCTCGGCCGCCCCCTCCCCCCGCGCTCGCTCCGCCACCAGGGTGCGCACGGCATCCGGCCGGTAGACCAGCTCGGGCGGCTCGGCGGCGAAGCGCTGGCGCAGGGCGCGGCCCCCCAGGAGCAGGGCGGCGGCGAGGATCGCGAGGGCGAGCACCCCTCCGATCGCCCAGGAGACGCGCGGAGCCGCCGGCGCCGCCGCCTCCCGCGCGGCCGGGGGCTCGCGCAACAGACGCATCACCGCCTCGTTGGGGTCGAGGCCCAGGGCCTCGGCCACCGTGCGCACGAAGCCCCGCACGAAGCCGTCGGCCTGGCCGTCGAAGGCGCCGGCCTCGAGCCGCTCGAGGGAGCGCCGGGGGATCTTGGTGCGGGCTGCGAGCTCGTCGAGCGAGATCTCGCGCAGCCGGCGCTGGCGCGCCAGGTAGTGGCCGGCCGAGGTCTCGGACTCCCGGGACCCGTCCGTCACCGGAGCAGCTTCAGGTACTCCTCGGACCTTCGACCCCATGGACCGTCCGGAGTCTGCGCAACGGCCGCCCGCAGATGACTCATCGCCCGCTCGCGCTGTCCCAGGGAGATGTATACCTCCCCGAGGCGGTAGTTCGCCTCCGCCGCACCGCTGGCGCCCGGATCGAGCTCGAGCGTGCGCCGGAAGAGCTGGATGGCGTCGAGGCGACGGCCTTCCTCGCTCGCGAGGATGCCGAGATTGAGGTGCGCCGTCCAGAACCGGTCGTTGTAATCGAGGGCCTGCTCGAGCTGGCGGCGCGCCTGACCCAGGTCCCCGACCTTGTAGTAGGCCCAGCCCTGGTTCACGTGGGCCCGCCAGGGTGCGGGGTAGGTGGGATCGTCGATCAAGAGCTGCGACTCGGCGATGGCCTCGGGGTAGCGCCCGAGCTCGATGTAGAGGGCCGAGAGCATGAGCCGGGCGTCGTGGAACTGGGGCTCGATGGCGAGGGCTTCCTTCAGGTGGCTCTCGGCGTCGGAGCTGCGGGACTGGCGCAGGTAGGCGTCGGCGAGGGTGTAGTGGATGCGCGGATCCCTGGGATCCAGCCCCTGCGCGATCAGGAGCTCGCGCAGGGCGAGGGCGGCGCGGTCGTTGCGCAGGTGGTCCAGGCCGAGGTCGAAGTGGGAGCGGGCCTGCCGCAGCTGCTGCTCGCGCTCGAGGGCGCGGCGCCCGGGAGTGGCGCAGCCCGGCGCCAGCACCAGGCCGGCGAGCAGGAGGGCCAGGCCCCGACCGGGGCCGCTTCGGTTCGTCGTCATCGGAAACCCTCCCCGCTCCGTCTCAGAACCGGCTCAGGAGTCGAATGCGCAGGCCGGGGGCGTCGGCCTGGAGAGCCTCCTCGAGGGCCGGCGCGGCCGACCCCGTGGGCTCCGGCCTCCCCGCTTCCGGCCCGCGCCGCCGCTCGTGCCCGTCGCCCGGCGCGGCCGCGCTGGCGGCGTCGCCGGCGCGCCGTCCCGGGCCGCCGGGAAGCTCGCGGAACTTCGTGAGGCGGGGCTTCTGGGTCGGGGCCCCGGAATAGAGGCGCTCGACCGAGGTCTGCTCCAGGACGGCGCGGAGCCGCCCCTCTCCCGGCGTGTGCCGCGCGGCGCCACCGGGCGCCGCAGGGCGCGGCCCGGGCGTGGGGGGGGCCTGGGGCGGGCGCTCGGGCGGCGGCCGTTTCTCGCGGGGAGATCCCCTGGGGGATCCGGCCCGCGCCGCGCCGGGCGCCGGCGTCTGCCGGCTCGCCGGCCCGGCCCCGGGCTCGGCCCGGGGCCGGGCCGGCGGAGGCCGGGGCGCCGCCGGCTCGGTCTCGAGCGGCTCGGAGAGCCAGAGGGGCTCGAGCTCCCGGTCCGCGGGCGGGCGGCCGGCGGGCCGGGGCTCCGCGCGGCTCGCCTGCAAGCGACGCGCCTCCTCCAGCGAGATCGGCTGGTCGGCCTCGCCGGTCTCGTCGATGAGCTCGCGCCACAGGCGGGCCGCCTCGACGGGCCCGCGCGCGCCCCGGCTCCCCACCTCGTCGTCGTCGAACAGGAAGCCCATGCTCTCGGCGAAGGAGAGGGCGGCGTCCAGGGCCACCGAGGGGCTCCCGAGCTGGAGCAGGTCCTCGCCGGCGGTGAAGAGCACCGTCTGGCCGGTCCGCACCGAGCGGATGGCGATGGTGAGGCTCACGCCCTCGTCGGGCACCCGGTGCAGGGCGACCGCGGCGCTGGCCGGTCCCACCGGCAGCTGCTCGATCGCCACCACGGGTGTGTTCATGGCCCGGTGCAGCGCCCGCAGCTCCTGGCAGGCCGGGTCCGCCGGCCTCTCCGCAGGGAAGAACATGCCCCGACTATCGGCAGCGAGGGGACCCCGGCTTGAGGCAACTCCCGCGCGCAGGCGTTCCGCAGAACCGCCGGCGCCACATGGGCGTTTCAAGCAGCCCCGGGCTCGCCCCGGCTCGGGGTCTTTCGCGGGCCCCGCCGCGGGGTAGAATGGTTGAAAAACCGAGGGGATCCGGCGCGCTGGGCCGCGCCCCCCCGCGGCCACCCCGGTGGCGAAGCCCGCCGCCGGACCCGGGCGGCGAGCCCGAGGCGGAAGGCCGGCTGGAGAGAACCCATCGATGGCGGAGACGGCGGAGTCGCACGGGCCAGGCAAGCGCGTCGAGCGGGTCGAGCGGGTGGCGATCCGCTTCACCGGGGACTCCGGCGACGGCATGCAGCTCACCGGCACGAAGTTCACCGAGTCGACGGCTCTCGCCGGCAACGACCTCGCCACCCTGCCCGACTTTCCCGCGGAGATCCGGGCGCCCGCCGGCACCATGGCGGGCGTCTCGGGCTTCCAGGTCCACTTCTCCTCCTTCGACGTGCGCACGCCGGCGGATCACCCGGACGTGCTGGTCGCGTTCAATCCGGCCGCCCTGCGCGCCAACGTCCACGACGTGTGCCCGGGCGGGATGGTGATCCTCAACAGCGACGCCTTCACGGACAAGGCGCTGGCTCGGGCCGGCTACGCGGCAGACCCGCTGCCCGAGCTGCGCGACCGGTTCCGGGTGGTGGAGATCCCGCTCACGCGGCTCACCCGCGAGGCCATCAAGGACCTCGGCATCTCCGCCCGCGACGGCGACCGCACCAAGAACTTCTTCGCGCTGGGCCTCATGTACTGGCTCTACAACCGGCCGATGGAGTCCACCCTGCGCTGGCTCGAGGCCAAGTTCGAGGGCCCGGTCTTCGAGGCCAACCGGCGCGTGCTCAAGGCGGGCTACGCCTTTGGCGAGACCACGGAGCTCTTCCCGGTCTCGTACGTGGTGCCGCCCGCCAAGATCCAGCCCGGCGTCTACCGCAACATCACCGGCAACACGGCGCTGGCCTGGGGCATCGTCGCGGCCGGCGTTCAGAGCGGGCGCCCGATCTTCCTCGGCGCCTATCCCATCACGCCGGCCAGCGACGTGCTCCACGAGGTCTCCCGTTTCCGCCACTTCGGGGTCCGGACCTTCCAGGCCGAGGACGAGATCGCCGCCATGAGCTCGGCCATCGGAGCCGCCTTCGCCGGCTCGATCGGGATCAGCACCACGAGCGGCCCCGGCTTCGTGCTGAAGCAGGAGGCGCTGGGACTCGCGGTGATGGCGGAGCTGCCGGTGGTGGTGGTCGACATCCAGCGCGCGGGGCCCTCCACGGGCATGCCCACCAAGAACGAGCAGGCCGACCTCCTGCTCGCGCTCTTCGGCCGCAACTCCGACAGCCCGATCCCGGTGCTGGCGCCCGCGACCCCCGGCGACTGCTTCCATGCGATGATCGAGGCGGTCCACCTGGCCGTGAAGTACATGACGCCGGTGGTGGTGCTCTCGGACACCTACCTGGCCAACAGCGCGGAGCCGTGGCGGATCCCCGACGTGGCTGCGCTGCAACGCGTGGCGGTGAAGCTCCGCACGGATCCCGAGGGCTTCGAGCCCTACGCCCGGGACCCGGAGACCCTGGCGCGGCCCTGGGCCATCCCGGGGACCCCGGGTCTCGAGCACCGCATTGGCGGACTCTCGAAGCAGGAGGGAACGGGCAACGTCTCCTACGATCCGGCCAACGCCCACCGCATGCAGGAGCTGCGCCACCAGAAGGTGGCGCGCATCGCCGCGGAGATCCCGCCCGTGGAGGTGAACGGTCCGCCCCAGGGCGAGCTCCTGGTGGTGGGCTGGGGGGGCACCCACGGCGCCATCACGTCGGCGGTGGAGGAGGCGCGGGCCGCGGGGCGCTCGGTGTCGAGCGCGCATCTGCGGCACCTGAATCCCTTCCCGCAGAACCTGGGAGACGTGCTCCGCGCCTTCGACGCGGTGCTCGTTCCGGAGCTGAACCGCGGGCAGCTCAGCCGCCTGCTGCGGGCCGAGTACCTGCTGCCGATCAAGAGCCTGTGCAAGTGCGAGGGGCAGCCGTTCCGGGTCGCCGAGGTCCGGCAGCGCATCGAAGCGCTCCTGGACGGGGAGGACTAGAGCCATGGCCGATGCGGCACCGCTCGCGAGCAAGGAATTCGCATCGGATCAGGACGTCCGCTGGTGCCCGGGCTGCGGCGACTACTCGATCCTGGCCAACATCCAGCGACTGATGCCGGAGCTGGGCGTCCCCCGGGAGAACTTCGTCTTCGTGTCGGGGATCGGCTGCTCGAGCCGCTTCCCGTACTACATGAACACCTACGGCTTCCACACCATCCATGGCCGCGCCCCGGCCTTCGCCACCGGGATCAAGGCGAGCCGGCCCGAGCTCTCCGTGTGGGTCGTGACCGGCGATGGCGACGGCCTCTCGATCGGCGGCAATCACCTGCTGCACACGATTCGGCGCAACGTCGACTTGCAGATCCTGCTCTTCAACAACCGGGTCTACGGCCTCACCAAGGGCCAGTACTCGCCCACGTCGCGGATCGGCATGAAGACGAAGAGCACGCCGGACGGCTCGATCGACCACCCGGTCGATCCGATCGCCTTCGCGCTCGGCGCCGGCGCGACCTTCGTGGCGCGCACCGTCGACGTGAACGCGCCGCACCTGCAGGAGGTGCTGCGGCGCGCCCACGAGCACAAGGGCACCGCCTTCGTCGAGATCCTCCAGAACTGTCCCGTCTACAACGACGACGAGTGGATCGAGATCGAGGATCGCAAGAAGCGCGTCCTGACCTCTCTCCCCCTGGAGGACGGCGAGCCCCTGGTCTGGGGACCGAAGGGGGAGCGGCGCGGGATCCGCATCCAGGACGGCATCCCCTCCATCGTGGGGCTCTCCGAGGGCGACGACCCGGTCGCCAAGGGTGTCGCGGTCCACTACGAGCGCCACGAGACCCCGGCCTACGCCTTCGCCCTGGCGAGCCTCCAGCGCCCGGACTTCCCGATCCCGGTGGGGGTCTTCCGGGCCGTCGAGAAGCCCAGCTACGAGGCCATGCTCGAGGGCCAGGTGAAGCGGGCCATCGAGCGCCGCGGCGCCGGCGACCTGGCCGCCCTGCTCCACTCCGGGGACACCTGGACCGTCGAGTAGCCGGGCCCGCGGGACCGCGCGCGAGGGGAAGCGCGCTCAATCGTCGTCGCCGTCGTCCTCGTCGCGTTGCCGGTGGCGGGGGCGCCTCTCCCGCTCCTCCTTGGAATCCGCGGCCACGCGCAGGAGCCGGCTGCGGCGCACCTCCTGGACCGGCGTCGCGACCTGGTACTCCACCTCGAAGAGCCCGGCCTCCCCGTTCACGACCACGATCACCGTCCCCGTGTCGGCGCTGTCGTAGAAGAAGTCCGTGCGCCAGGGCCGGGACGCGCCGGCGCTCGCCGCCTCCTCCGCCAGCATCTCCTCCATGCGGGCCACCGTCTCGTCGAAGAAGCGCGCCCCGAGCTCCGTCGAGGCGGGCGCCTCGGCCACGAAGATCCGCCCGGCCTGCGTGACCGCATCGAAGTGGACGAGCACCACGCGATCCGTTCCGTACGCGCCCTGGCCGTCGCCGGTGACGGTGAGGCGCAGCCAGGCGTGGGGGAAGAGCTGGAAGTCCGTGAAGCGATCCGGGGCGTTGCGGCCGTAGGCGCGGTCGACGAAGCCCACGAAGTCCTGGAGGCGGAGCGGGAAGTGGACCGTCCCGCCGATCCGGGAGGTACTCGTCCCGCGGAAGGCCGAGGGCACGCGGGCGCCGTCGATGGGCTGGACGGGGCCCTCGATCGTGAAGCCCAGCTCGAAGCGGCCGGTCGCCTCCCCGGCGACCCGGATCACGACCTCGCCCCCGGACCCGCTCTCGATCTTGAGGTGGAGCTCCCAGGGCTGGAGGAACGCGGCGGGGAAACCCTGGGCGGTGCGGAGCGCGGCCTGGGCGAGCTCGCGGAAGGTCTGGCCCAGGGCGGCCGGGAGGGCGACCTCCGCCAGGGTCTCGCGCAGGGCCTTCCCGCCCCGGTCGCTCTCGAAGCGCAGCACGAGGTAGGGCCCCAGCGGCCGCGCGGTCGCGAAGAGCCCCGAGCGCAGGGCGAAGCGCTCGAGGGGATCGGCGCCGGAGGCGGCCGCCGGGCCCACGACCCGGTCCAGCAGGGCCAGGATCGCGTCCGCCGGCATGGTCTCGGCGACCGCGACCTCCACGTACTCGGAGCCGCCGTAGGCCGGGACGGCCCGGGCGCGGTCGGAGGCGGCCAGCAGGGCCAGCGCCGCGGCGAGGGCGCCGGCGGCCCGGAGGGTGCGGGGCTCCACGTTCGCTCCTTTCCCCCGCCCCCCGGCCCGACGCCGGAGTCTACGCCTCCGGGAGGAGCGAGGGAACCCGGCGCGCCAGCGCGGCGCCGATCTCGGCCGGCGAGCGGGCCACCGGGACGCCCGCCGCCTCGAGGGCCGCGATCTTGTCGCTCGCCCGACCCGTGCCCCCGGCGATGATGGCGCCGGCGTGCCCCATGCGCTTTCCGGGCGGGGCGTTCTGGCCGGCGATGAAGGCGACCACGGGCTTCTTCATGTGCGCCCGGATGAACTCCGCCGCGCTCTCCTCGGCGGTCCCGCCGATCTCGCCGATCATGACCACCGCCTGGGTCTCCGGGTCCGCCTCGAAGAGGGCCAGGGCGTCGACGAAGTGGGTGCCGATCACCGGGTCTCCGCCGATCCCCAGGCAGGTGGACTGGCCGATCCCCAGCCGGGAGAGCTGGTCGACGGCCTCGTAGGTGAGGGTCCCCGAGCGCGAGACCACGCCCACCGGACCCGGCCGCGTGATCTGGGCGGGCATGATGCCGATGCGGCACTGCCCGGGCGTCACGATCCCCGGGCAGTTCGGGCCCACGAGGCGCAGGGACTGGCCCGAGAGCGCCCGCTTGGCGCGCAGCATGTCGAGGATGGGGATCCCCTCGGTGATGCAGACCGCGAGGGCGAGGCCCGCGTCGGCGGCCTCGAGGATCGCGTCGGTGGCGCCGGGCGGGGGCACGAAGATCACCGAGGCCGTGGCGCCGGTGGCGCGGACCGCCTGGTCGACCGTGTCGAAGAGCGGGATCCCGTCGACCTCCTGGCCTCCCTTGCCCGGGGCCACGCCTCCCACCACCTTTGTCCCGTAGTCGCGCGAGAGGCCCGCGTGGAAGCGCCCCATGCGCCCCAGGCCCTGCACCAGGAGCCGCGTCTGCCGGTCGCAGAGGATCGCCATCAGCCCTTCCCCTGCGCCGCGGCCACCGCCCGCTTCCCGGCCTCCTCGAGGGTCTCGGCGGGCGTGATGTCGAGGCCCGAGCCGGCCAGGATCCGGCGCCCCTCGTCGGCCCGCGTGCCCTGGAGCCGCACCACCAGCGGCACCTTCACCCCGAGCTCGGTTGCGGCGGCCACCACGCCCTCGGCAATCAGGTCGCAGCGCACGATGCCGCCGAAGATGTTCACCAGGATGGCCCGCACGTTCTCGTCGCGCAGGATCAGCGAGAAGGCGGCCTTCACCTTCTCCGCATCGGCGCCGCCTCCCACGTCCAGGAAGTTCGCAGGGCGCCCGCCGCAGACCTGGATCATGTCGAGGGTGGCCATGGCCAGGCCCGCGCCGTTCACGAGGCAGCCGATGTCCCCGTCGAGGCCCACGTAGGCCAGGTCGAGCTCGACGGCCGCGCGTTCCCGGGCATCCTCCTCCTCCGGATCGCGCAGCAGGGCCACGTCCGAGTGGCGGAAGAGCGCGTTGTCGTCGAAGTTGAGCTTCGCGTCGAGCGCCAGGAGCTCGCCGCCCTTGGTGAGGGCCAGGGGATTGATCTCCACCAGGGAGGCGTCCTTCTCGACGTAGAGCCGGTAGAGCCCGGCGAGGAGCACCTCGAGCTGCTTCACCCGCTCGGGGTCGAAGCCCAGGCCGAAGCCGAGCCGGCGCACCTGGTAGCTCTGGAGCCCCACGTTGGGGTCGACGAGCACACGGAGGATGCGCTCCGGCGTGTTCGCGGCGACCTCCTCGATCTCCATGCCCCCTTCGGTGGAGGCGATCACCGCCAGCCGCTCCTCGGCGCGGTCCAGGACGATGCCCAGGTAGACCTCGCGCTCGATCTCGGAGCCGGCCTCGACGTACACCTTGCGAACCGCTCGGCCCTCGGGGCCGGTCTGCTTCGACACGAGCCGCATGCCCAGGATCTCGCTGGCGACGGTCTGGGCCTCGGCGGGCGAGCGGGCGAGCTTGATCCCGCCGGCCTTGCCGCGGCCGCCGGCGTGCACCTGCGCCTTCACCACCAGCACGTCCGCCGAGATGCGACGCGCCGCCTCCTGGGCCTCGGCGGGCGTGGTGGCGAGCTCGCCGTGCGGAACCGCCACCCCGTACTGCGAGAGCAGCTCCTTCGCCTGGTACTCGTGAACGTTCACAGCGTCCCCAGCTGCTGCACGAGGGCGCGGACGTGCTCCACGGAGGCGTCGAAGAGCTTGCGCTCCGCGGGGCTCATCTCCACTTCGAGCACCTTCTCCACGCCGCCGGCCCCCAGCACGCAGGGCACGCCCACGTAGAGCCCGCGGACGCCGTACTCGCCCTCGAGCAGGCAGGCGCAGGCCAGGACCCGCTTCTTGTCCTTCAGGATGGCCTCCGCCATCTCGATGGCGGAGAGGGCCGGCGAGACGAAGGCCGAGCCCGTCTTGAGCAGGGCCACCACCTCGCCCCCGGCTCCCTTGGTGCGCTCGACGATGGCGTCGAGCCTGTCCTTCGCGAGGAGCTGCGAGACCGGGATCCCGGACACGGTGCAGGTGGGGATCAGCGGCACCATCGTGTCGCCGTGGCCACCGAGGACGAGAGCCGTCACGTCCTCCACGGAGACTCCGAGCTCCCAGGCCACGAAGGCGCGGAAGCGGGCGGAGTCGAGCACGCCGGCCATGCCGACGACCCGGTTCTTCGGGAATCCCGAGATCTGATGGAAGGTGTAGACCATCGCGTCCAGCGGGTTCGACACGACGATCACGGTGGCGGCCGGCGCGTGGTCGCGCACGCCGATGGCGACCTGCTTCATGATGGAGAGGTTCGTCTTGAGCAGGTCGTCGCGGGACATGCCCGGTTTGCGGGCGAGGCCGGCGGTGATGATGACGAGGTCGGCCCCCGCGATGTCCCGGTACTCGTTCGTCCCGCGGATCCTGGCGTCGGCCCCCAGGAGCGGCGCGCCCTCGGCGAGATCGAGGGCCTTGCCCTGGGGGAGGCCCTCGACCACGTCGAAGAGCACGGGATCCCCGAGCTCGCGGTAGGCGATCTGCTCGGCGAGTACGCCGCCGATGTTGCCGCCGCCGATGAGCGCGATCTTCTTCCTTGCCATGGGAGGTCCTTCCTGTCCTGGGCGGGCGCCGCCGCCGATCAGGCCATGTTCTCGATGATGGCGTCGCCGAACTCGGAGCACTTGAGCAGCGTCGCACCGTCCATCAGCCGGTGGAAATCGTAGGTGACGGTCTTGCGGGCGATCGCCTTCGAGATCCCCGTCTCGATGAGCTGTGCCGCCTCGTTCCACCCGAGGTGCGTGAGCATCATGACGCCCGAGAGGATCACCGAGCTCGGGTTCACCTTGTCCTGACCGGCGTACTTGGGCGCCGTGCCGTGGGTGGCCTCGAAGATGCCGTGACCCGTCTGGTAGTTGATGTTGGCGCCCGGGGCGATCCCGATCCCGCCCACCTGGGCGGCCAGCGCATCCGAGAGGTAGTCGCCGTTCAGGTTCAGGGTGGCGACGACGTCGAAGTCGCGCGGCCGGGTCAACACCTGCTGGAGGGTGATGTCGGCGATGGCGTCCTTCACCAGGACCTGGCCGTCCGGCGAATTCCCGTCGCAGTCGTCCCAGCAGATGGCGCGGCCCTTGTAGTCGCGCCGGGTGAGCTCGTAGCCCCAGTCGCGGAAGGCCCCCTCGGTGAACTTCATGATGTTGCCCTTGTGGACGAGCGTCACGCTCTTGCGGCCGTTCGCGAGGGCGTAGTCCAGCGCCGCGCGCACCAGGCGCTCGCTGCCCTCCCGGGAGACCGGCTTGATCCCGATGCCCGAGGTCTCGGGGAAGCGGATCTTGCGGACGCCGAGCTCCTGCTGCAGGAAGTCGATCAGCTTGCGCGCCTCCGGGGACTCGGCGGGCCACTCGATGCCGGCGTAGATGTCCTCCGAGTTCTCCCGGAAGATCACCACGTCGACGTCCTGGGGCCGCTTCACGGGGCTCGGCACCCCGGGGTACCAGCGCACCGGCCTCAGGCAGACGTAGAGGTCGAGCAGCTGGCGCAGCGCCACGTTCAGGCTGCGGATGCCGCCGCCGATCGGCGTGGTGAGGGGGCCCTTGATCCCCACCAGGCAGGTGCGAAAGGCCTCGAGGGTCTCGTCGGGGAGCCAGGAGCCGGTCTGATCAAAGGCCTTTCCGCCGGCCAGCACCTCGACCCAGGCGATCCGGCGCCGCCCGCCGTAGGCCTTCTCGACCGCGGCGTCGAAGACGCGGACCGAGGCGGCCCAGATGTCGGGGCCGGTCCCGTCCCCCTCGATGAAGGGGAGGATGGGCCGATCGGGAACGGCGAGCCGACCCCGCGCGTCCTGGGTGATCCGCTCGCCCTCCCGGGGCGGAGTGGGATTGGTCTGCTGCGGCATGGGATCGGTCCGAGCTCCTGGCGTGCGCCCCCGGTCGCGCCGCCCGGTCCCTCCGGACGGCGCCCGCGGCGCTCTCCCCGTCAGCGGCCTCCGCTCGCCCCCCGGGCCGGCCGCGGATCACCGGGCGCGGCGGTCCGGAGGCCCAGCTCGGCGAGCTGCTCGGGCTCGACCGGCGAGGGCGCCTCCATGAAGAGGTCCTGGCCGCGCTGGGTCTTGGGGAAGGCGATCACGTCGCGCAGGCTCTCGCCCCCCGCCAGCAGCATGGCCCAGCGGTCGAATCCGAAGGCGAACCCGCCGTGGGGCGGCGCCCCGGCCTCGAGCGCGCGCAGCAGGAAGCCGAAGCGCGACTCGGTCTCCTCCGCCGTGTAGCCCATGATCTCGAAGACGCGGCGCTGCACGTCGGCGCGGTGGTTGCGCAGGCTCCCGGAGCCCAGCTCCACGCCGTTCACGACCACGTCGTAGTGGGTGCCGCGCACCGCCGCCGGGTCGCTGCCCAGCAGCGCGAGATCCTCCTCCAGGGGCGCGACGAAGGGCTGATGCACGTAGCTGAGCCCCTGGCCGTTCTCGCCCCGCTCGAAGAGCGGGAAGTCGACCACGAAGAGCGCGTCGAAGCCGCGCGCCGCCACCCGGGAGAGGCGCTGGCCCAGGTCCGTGCGCAGCCGCGAGAGGATGGCGTTGGCGCGCTCCGCCGCGTCGGCCTGGAAGAGCAGCAGGCTCCCCGCCCGCGCCCCGCAGCGCGCGGCCACCTCCTCGCGCTCGGCGTCGGAGAGGTGCTTGGCGATCGGGGACTGCCAGGCTCCGTCGGGACCGATCCGGACCCAGGCCAGGCCCTTGCCCCCGAGCTCCTTCTTGACCAGGGCCTCGAGTCGGTCGACCTCGCCGCGACCGAGCTCACCGGCCCCGTGCACCGGGAGGCACTTCACGATGCCGCCCTCGTCCACGGCGGCGCGGAAGGCGCGAAAGGCGCTCCCGCGGAAGGCGGAGGTCAGCTCGACGAGCTCCAGCTCGATGCGCGTGTCCGGGCGGTCGCTCCCGTAGCGGGCCATGGCCTCCGCGTAGGTGAGGCGCGGGAAGGGCCGCGGGAGCTCCGCCCCGCGCACCTCGGCGAAGCCGCGCGCGGTGACCTCCTCCAGCACTCCGAGGACGTCGTCGACCCCGCAGAAGGACATCTCGAGGTCCACCTGGGTGAACTCGAGCTGGCGGTCGGCGCGCTGGTCCTCGTCGCGGAAGCAGCGCACGATCTGGAAGTAGCGGTCGTAGCCGGCGACCATCAGGAGCTGCTTCATGATCTGCGGCGACTGGGGCAGCGCGTAGAAGGACCCGTGATGGAGGCGGCTCGGCACCAGGAAGTCGCGGGCTCCCTCGGGCGTCGAGCGGGTCAGCATGGGCGTCTCGATCTCGAGGAAGCCCTGCCCCGCGAGCGTGTGGCGCACGGACTGGGTGAGCGCGTGGCGCACGCGGAGCGCGCGCTGGAGCGGAGGGCGGCGCAGGTCGTGGATGCGGTGGCGCAGCCGCACCGACTCGTCGACCGCGATGGGATCCTCGATCGGGAAGGGAGGCGGCGTGGCGCTGTTGAGGAGCCGCAGCTCCCGCGCCTCCACCTCCACCCCGCCGCTCTTGAGCTTCGGGTTCACGGTCTCGGGGCTGCGGTGCTGCACCTCCCCCCGCACCAGGATCACGAACTCGTCTCGCAGGGCCGCGGCCCGCGCGTGGGACTCCGGCGAGGCGTCGGGGCGAAAGACCACCTGGAGGAGCTCCTCGCGGTCGCGCAGATCGACGAAGATCACGCCGCCGTGGTCGCGGCGCCGGTGCACCCAGCCGGCCACCACGACCTCCCGGCCGACCAGGGCGGGGGACACCTCCCCGCACGCGTGGGTGCGGCGGAGGCTGCCCATGCCGTCGAGCCCGACGTCTGCCCGCATGCGCGCCGCCCCTCGGTGGGAATCGAGAAAAAAACGGAATGAAAACGCGAGGTTGTTAGCAGAGGGGGGCGCGCGCTGTCAACCGGAATCCGGCCCCCGCCGGGGCCCCGGCGGCCCTAGAGCTCCGAGGCGGAGCAAACCCGGTTGCGGCCCAGGGACTTGGCCCGGTACATGGCCTTGTCCGCCATGTCGAGCAGCGTCTCGCGGTCGCGTCCGTGGCGCGGGAAGGCGGCCACGCCGATGCTGATGCTGAGCCGGATCGGGGCGTCCCGCCCGCCCTCGAAGAGCGTCTCCCCGACGCTGCGCCGGATCCGCTCGGCCACCGCGAGGGCGGAGGCGAGATCGGTGTCGACGAGCACGATCGTGAACTCGTCGCCGCCGTAGCGCGCCAGGGTGTCGACCTGCCGCACGCAGCCGGCCAGCACCCGGGCGAGCTGGCGCAGGGTCTGGGAGCCGACCAGGTGCCCGTAGCGGTCGTTCACCAGCTTGAAGCGATCGAGGTCGAGGAACAGGATGCAGAGCGGGCGTCCCGACCGCTCCGCGCGCTGCACCTCGTGCTCCACGGCCTGGTGCAGGTAGCGGGCGTTGTAGGCCTCGGTGACGTCGTCGACGAAGGCGCGGTCCTTGGCCTGGCCATAGCGCTCGGCGTTCTGGAGGGCGATCTCCGCATAGCCGGCCACCCGCGCAGCCCGCTCGAGGGCGCTGGCGTCGAAGGGCTCGCCGTCCTCCAGGATCCAGAGCGCGCCGAACTCGCCTGCGCGCCCGCGCAGGGGCAGGACCAGGAGGCGCTGGAGCGGGAGCCCGGCGCGGCGCAGCAGGTCGTGCAGCGGTCCCTCGGCCGCGACCTCGAGGCGCCCCACGGACTCGAGGTCCAGGGGCTTCTCCTGCGCCAGCTGCGCGCGCAGGGCCCCGGCCTCCTCCTCGCTGAAGCCGCGGAAGGCCACCGCCTCCGAGAGCGGAGCCGAGGGGCGCCGGAAGAGCGCGACCCCCCGGGCGCGCCCGATGGCGCCGAGCGCGACGTCGAGGGCCAGGGGATAGACCTCGCTGGACTCGAGGCAGCCCAGGAGGACGCGGCAGGACTCCGCCACCCGGAGCGCGCTCGCGAGCTGCGCGTTCTCCGCCTCGAGGCGCTGGATCCGACCTTCTCCACCCATACGCACAGCGGATCGGCCTCGGGATTTGCCGGCTTGAGAGGCAGATCCACGGGGGATTCTACCCACGGCGGGTGGGCGGCGCACGGCCCCGGCGCGCTGCCGCGGGAGTGCCGGTAGATTGCCGATGTGAGCCAGCTCCAGGAGGCCCTGGACCTCCACCGCCGGCGCCTCGAGACCTTCCGCTGGGAGATCCCCGAGCGCTTCAACTTCGGCCGCGACGTGGTCGACGCCTTCGCCCGGGAGCCGGGGCGCCCGGCCCTGCTCTGGCGCGACGCGGGCGGCGCCGAGCGCCGCCTCTGCTTCGCCGACGTCCGCGACGCCTCGGACCGGGTGGCGGGGCTGCTCCGGGACCTGGGCGTGGCCCCCGGCGACCCGCTGCTCGTGATGCTGCCGCGGATCCCCGAGTGGCACCTGGTCTGCGTGGGCGCCCTGAAACGGGGGGCCCTCCTGATCCCCTGCTCCACCCTGCTGCGCCCCCGGGACATCGCCTATCGGGCCCGACACAGCGGCGCGGTCGCCGTCGTCGCGGGCGCGGCGCAGGCGGGCGCCGTGGACGAGGTCCGCGCGGAGCTCCCGCTCCTGCGCCACCGGCTCTGCCTCGCCGAGGAGGGCGCGCGCCCCCCCGCCGGCTGGACCGACCTGCGCGAGGCGCTGCTCCGAGCCCGCGCCGACCCGGGCGCGGGCCACCCCACGCGGGCCGCGGAGCCCGCCCTCGTCTACTACACCTCGGGAACCACCGGCCCCCCCAAGGCGGTGCTCCACAGCCACGCCTACACCTTCGCGCAGCGCACCACCTCGGAGCTCTGGCACGGCCTGCGCGAGGGCGACCGCATCTGGACCACCAGCGACACGGGCTGGGCCAAGGCCGCCTACGGCGTGCTCTTCGGCCCCTGGAGCCTGGGCGCCGAGGTGGTGCTCTACCACGGACGCTTCGAGCCGCGCCGCGAGCTCGAGCTCCTGGCGGAGCTCGCGCCCCAGGTCTTCTGCGCGCCTCCCACCGAATTCCGCCTGCTGGTGAAGGAGGACCTCTCCGGGCTGGCGCTGCCCCGGCTGCGCGAGTGCGTCTCGGCCGGCGAGCCGCTGAACCCCGAGGTGATTCGCGCCTGGCGCGACGCGACCGGGCTCACCCTGCGCGACGGCTACGGGCAGACCGAGAGCACGCTGCTCGTGGCGAACCTTCCCGGCCTGCCCGTGCGCCCGGGCTCCATGGGACTCCCCATGCCGGGCCAGCGCGTCGACGTGATCGACGGCGGCGGGGCGGTGCTGCCGGCCGGGGAGGTCGGGGACCTGGCCGTCCAGGGGGACGCGCCGAGCCTGTTTCGCGAGTACTGGCGCGACCCGGAGGCCTCGCGGGGCTGCCGGCGCGGCGACTGGTACGTGACCGGGGACCGGGCCTGGCGCGACCCGGAGGGCTTCTTCTGGTTCGTGGGGCGCGACGACGACGTGATCATCTCCGCCGGCTACCGGATCGGCCCCTTCGAGGTCGAGAGCGCCCTGGTCGAGCACCCGGAGGTGGTGGAGGCGGGCGCCGTGGCCGCCCCGGACCCCGACCGCGGCGCCATCGTCAAGGCCTACGTGGTGCTGCGGCCCGGCGTCGCCGGCGACGAGGCGCTGGCGCGGCGCCTTCAGGAGCACGTGAAGCGCGTGACGGCGCCCTACAAGTACCCGCGCGCCATCGAGTTCGTCGACGCGCTGCCCAAGACCGTGAGCGGCAAGATCCGCCGCGTCGAGCTCCGCGAGCGCGCGCGGCGCGGCTAGCGACCCGGGCTAGGCGCGGCGGCGGTCGGGGGGCGGCAGCACCCAGGACCAGGAGCCGCCGCCGTCCTCGGTGCGCAGCACCATCCCCTCCTGACCCACGATGAATCCGATCCGGCGGTGCCGGTCGAAGGCCATGTCGCGCATGTAGGTGAAGATGGTGGGGAAGCGCTCGGGCGCGGGCTCGCGCCAGGCCGAGCCTCCGTCCAGGGACTCGCGGATCAGGCCTTTCTCCCCGATGGCCAGGGCGCGCGTCTCGGCGTAGCCCACCGCGAAGACCGCCTGCTTGCGGTCCGTGGCCTCGTAGCGCCAGCTCCGGCCGCCGTCCTGGCTGCGCAGGATCACCCCGCCGAGGCCGGAGATCAGGCCGGTCTGCTCGTCGCGGAAGCTCACGGTGAAGAGGTAGGGGTTCTGGATCACGGCGATCTGGAGCAGCGACCGCTCGCCCTGGCGGCCCGTGAGGTAGCGCTCCAGGAACCCGGGGTCGTCCTCCAGGAAGTCCTCGTAGTCCCAGGGGGGCTTGTTCGGTGTGCGCAGGCGGTCCGAGAGCAGCCCCGCGTCCTCGAGGATCGAGGTGGCTTCGGCCATCCGGGCCGAGAGGATGTCGAAGAGCTCCGTGGGATCGCCGCCGCGGCCGAACTCGCGGATCTCCTTCGGGCTCGCGATCGGGTCGATCAGCACGTTGAGGAAGCTCTCGCCCGCGATCGCCTTTGCGAACTCCTCGAGCTTCGCGCGGTGCTCGCCCTTGATCTCGATCTCGTTGTGACCGAAGGGGATCGGATCGATCGAGAAGCCGCTCGCGATCTCCCCGCGCTGCCAGGTCTCCCCGCGATCCTCGGAGTAGAAGATGTAGCCGAACTCTCCGACAGTCCAGCAGCGCTGGCTCGGGAGCTCGAGGCAGAAGATGCTGTTCAGGCCGACGTCGTCGTAGACCTTCTCTCCGTTGCGGACCTTCTCCTGGTCGCGCTCGCTGAGCCACACGTACTGGGGATGCAGGAGGTCGATGAGGAGCGAGTGGTCCTCCCAGGTCTCGCCCCCGTCGCGGGTCCGGATGCGCGTGCCCCACTCGCCGACGGCCCAGGCGCTCTGGGCGTCGAGGGCCTGGACTCCGAAGAGGTGGGAGCCCTCCTCGATCTTCAGGTTCGGCTGCAGGCGCCAGCTGCGGCCGCCGTCCTCGGTGCGCAGGATCGTGCCGAGCTGGCCCACCGCCCAGCCGTGGCGGGAGTCGGCCATGGAGACGCCGTAGAGCAGGGCGTTGGTGGGGACCGTCCCCTTCGACCAGTGCTTCCCCCCGTCCTCGGTGTAGTAGACGGCCCCGTGGTAGCCGACGGCGACGGCGTGCTGCTCGTCGGCTACGGAGACGGCGAAGAGGTCGTCGAAGAGGTCGATCTGGCCGGGCCCGTGGCGCGGGCTGTAGTCGTAGCTGTGGCAGCCGAGGCCGGCCCCGGCCAGGGCTGCCAGGCAGGCGAGGAAGGTTCGGGGGCGCGCTCCGGTCACGGCTGGCTCCTCTCCTCGGGGCCCCCCTACCCTACTCGCGAAGCCGTCCCCAAGGCAAGCGCCGCAGGCGCGCGCAGCGAGCCGCAGGCGAGCGGAGCCCCAGCAGGCAAGCGCCGCAGGCGCGCGCAGCGAGGCGCAGCCGAGCGGAGCCCCAGCTGGCAAGCGCCGCAGGCGCGCGCAGCGAGCCGCAGCCGAGCGGAGCCCCAGCGAGCAAGCGCCGCAGGCGCGCGCAGCGAGCCGCAGCCGAGCGGAGCCCCAGCAGGCAAGCGCCGCAGGCGCGCGCAGCGAGCCGCAGGCGAGCGAAGCCCCAGCAGGCAAGCGCCGCAGGCGCGCGCAGCGAGCCGCAGGCGAGCGAAGCGGGGTGGCCCAGGCTCTGCCCGGGCCGGGACCCCAAGGCTAGCGCGAGAGGCGCAGGCCCTGGAGCCGGATGAAGCCCGTCGCATCGGCGGGGTCGTAGCGCGAGCCCGGCCCCGCATCCTCGAAGGAGGAGAGGGCCTCGGAGTAGAGCGAGACCGGGGAGCGGCGCCCCGTGATCTGCAGGCTCCCCTTGTAGAGCCTCACGCGCACCTCGCCGGTCACGTTTCGCTGGGAGGCGTCCACGAAGGCGCGCAGCGCCTCCATCTCCGGCGCGAACCAGAAGCCGTTGTAGATGAGCTCGGCCAGGCGCGGGGCCAGCCGGTCGCGCTCGTGCATCACCTCGCGGTCCAGGGTGATCGACTCGATCGCGCGGTGGGCTGCGTGCAGGACCGTGCCCCCGGGCGTCTCGTAGACCCCGCGCGACTTGAGCCCCACGAAGCGATTCTCCACCACGTCGGCGCGGCCGACGCCGTGAAGGCCGGCGATCTGGTTGAGCCTCGAAAGGAGCGCCGCCGGTGCCAGCGCTTCCCCATCGATCGCGACCGGGTCCCCCCGCTCGTATCCGACCACGAGCTCGACGGCCTCGTCGGGCGCTCGCTCGGGGGACCGGGTCAGGAGGAACATCTCCTCGTCCGGCGCTCGCCACGGGTCCTCGAGCACGCCCCCCTCGAAGGAGACGTGCATCAGGTTGCGGTCGATCGAGTAGGGCTTCTCGAGGGTGGCGGAGACGGGGATCTTGTGCTTGCGGCAGTAGGCGATGCAGTCCGTGCGGGAGCGCAGGTCCCACTCCCGCCAGGGCGCGACGATGGCGAACTCCGGCGCCAGGGCGCGAAAGGTGAGCTCGAAGCGCACCTGGTCGTTTCCCTTGCCCGTGGCGCCGTGGGCCACGGCGTCGCAGCCGGTCTCGCGCGCCACCTCCACCTGGTGCTTCGCGATCAGCGGGCGGGCCAGGGCCGTGCCGAGCAGGTAGGCGCCCTCGTAGATGGCCGCGCCGCGCAGCGCCGGAAACACGAAGTCGCGCACGAACTCGTCGCGCAGGTCCCGGATCACGCATTGGCTGGCGCCGCTTCGCTTCGCCTTCTCGGGCAGCCCGGAGAGCTCCTCCTCCTGCCCCACGTCGGCGGTGTAGGCGACGACCTCGCAGCGGTAGCGGTGGATCAGCCAGTGCAGGATCACCGACGTGTCGAGTCCGCCGCTGTAGGCGAGGCAGACGCGCCTGATCTTCCGCTCCACGCTCGAGCCCTCCCCGGGGCGGGAGTGTAGAGCAGGGCCGCGTTCGGCGCGCCTTCGCCCGCTAGGCCAGATTCAGGCGGATGGCCGTGGTGCGGCCGGCGAAGGGGTCCGCGGTGGTGCGCAGCTCCCCGCCCATCTCCTCTACGAGGGTGCCCGCCAGCCGGCGATCCGGCTCCGCCGGGTCGGGCAGCGAGGCGAGATCTCCAGTCGGCGCGTCGACGATCGAGATCACGACGCAGCTCGGGCTCCCGCGCCCGACGCTGCGCGCCGCGAGCGTGACGGTCTCGCTGTCGAGGGCGCTGCCCACGCGGGCCTTGAGCAGGCGCACGAGCGCCACCTCCAGGCGCTCGGCGTCGCCGCGAGCGGCCGGGAGGCTGGCGGGGACGAGGACCTGAAGGTCGATTCCCGCCCCCTCGAAATCTTCCGCCACGCGCTGCGCAGCGCGCCGCACCACCTGCACGGGGTCCAGGGTCGCAGGGGAGCGCCGGGGCTCCCCCTGCCCCACCAGGAGCGCGTGGATCTCCTCGAAGCGCTTCTGGACGCGGCCGAGGGCGCGGATGCCATCGTCCACCATGCCGCGGTACCGCTCGCTGCGGCGCCCCCCCGTCTGCTCGAGGAGCAGCTGGAGCGAGCTCGCGAGCTCGTCCAGGGGCTCGCGCATCTCGCGGTGCATGGCGAGGAAGCGCTCGTCCGCCGTCGGCGACTCGATGAACAGGATGACCACCCCGACCCGGGCGTCGTGGGCCACGATGGGAGAGGCCACCGCCGTGTAGCCGACCGCACCGTGGCGCAGGCGGAAGCGGGCGGTCTCACCGGACCGGCAGGCCTGGGCCACCGCCGTGAGCAGCGCCTCCCGGGCCCCGCCCTCGAAGAGCAGCGCCAGGGGTCGTCCCGCCGCAGCGTCGCTCGTCACGCCGAAATCGCGCTCGAAGGCCGGGTTCGCGAAGGCCGCGCAGCCCTCCGGATCCCCCACCAGGATGGGAGCGTCCAGGAAGCTCAAGAGCGAGGGTGAGGCGCCGCTCACGGCTCGACCACCGCGATGCCCGCGTCGACGAGCCGGCACAGGATGCGCAGGCACTGGAACGCGTCCATTCCGGAGAGGGAGAGCACCTGATCCACCGAGGTCGCCCCATCGAGCAGCGAGAGCAGGAAGCCGGCGTCCGCCGCGAGGTTGTAGCGCTTGATCGCCTCCGGCTTCGCCACCACCCGCGGCACCCAGCGGAACTCGCCCACCTTGTCCCGGTAGCGCCGCAGGAGGCGGCTGCGCACCATCTCGATGTAGCCCTGGACCTCGGCGCGGCCGGGGTCGAGCTGCGCGACCAGGGAGAGGTGGTCCAGCGCCATCTCGAGCTCGTCCCGGCGCACGAGCTCCCGGGCCTCGCGCAGCAGGGACTCGGAGGAGAGCGGATCCTCGCCCGGGTCCGGCTCCGGGGCGGGGGCGAGCGTGCCGTCCCGCGAGGACGAGAGCGCCGTCTCGAGGAATTCGCGCGCCTCGGCGTGTTCGGGGTCGAGGCGCAGCACCCCCTGCCAGCACTCGACGGCGCGGCCGACGTCGCCGATGCCGAAGGCATCGAGGCCCTCGCGCACCATGCGCTCGATCTCGACTGCGCCCTGCTCGCCCATCCGGGAGCTCACTTCGCTGCCGGGCACTCGGTCTGGCGCTGCTCCTCGATGATCGCCGCGATCTCCTCGTCGGAGAGCGTGCCCGTGGCGTTCACCGTGATCGACTGCTGGCCGCCGGTGGCGACGTCGCGCGCCGAGACGCTGACGATCCCGTTCGAGTCGATGTCGAAGCTGACCTCGATCTCGGGCTCCCCCGCCGGCGCCGGCGGGATCTCCGTCAGCTGGAACTCGCCGAGCAGGTGGTTGTCCGCGGCGCGCTCGCCGCGCCCCTGGAGGACGCGGATCTTGAGCGCCGACTGGTCGTCCCGCGTCGTGGTGAACATCTTCGCCTTCTGGACCGGCACCGTGGTGTTCGCGGGGATCAGCTTCGCGAAGGAGCCGTCGTAGGTGGCGATGCCGAGGTCGAGCGGCGTGACGTCGAGGAGCAGGAGGTCGCGTTCCTTGGAGACCAGCAGGTTGCCCTGGATGCCCGCGCCGATCGCCACCACTTCGTCGGGGTTCACCCCCCGGTGGGGGCGCTTGCCGAAGAACTCGGTCACGGCGTTCTGGACCATCGGCATGCGCGCCTGGCCTCCCACCAGCACCACGTGGTCGATGTCCGCCGGGCTGACCCCGGACTCCTGCACGCACTGCTCCACGCACTTGAGGCTCTGCGCCACGATGTCCGACACCAGCGCCTCGAGGGTCTCGCGCGTCACGTCCAGGTTCAGGTGCCGGGGCCCGGAGGCGTCGTTGGCGATGAAGGGCAGGTTGATCTCGCTGATGTTGACGTTGGAGAGCTCGCACTTGGCCTTCTCCGCGGCGTCCTTCAGGCGCTGGAGGGCCATCAGGTCCCCCTGGAGGTCGAGGCCTTCCCGCTCCCTCACCTCGGAGAGGATGTACTCGACGAGGCGCCGGTCGAAGTCCTCGCCGCCCAGGAAGGTGTTGCCCGCGGTGGCGAGCACCTCGATCACGCCGGCCCCGAGCTCGAGGATCGAGATGTCGAAGGTGCCGCCGCCGAGGTCGAATACGGCGATCTTCTCCTCGCCCTGGCGGCCGAGGCCGTAGGCCAGCGCCGCCGCCGTGGGCTCGTTGATGATGCGCAGGACCTCGAGACCCGCGATCTTGCCGGCGTCCTTGGTGCACTGCCGCTGGGTGTCGTTGAAGTAGGCCGGGACCGTGATCACCGCCTCGGTCACGGGCTCGCCCAGGTACTCCTCCGCGACCGACTTCATCTCCCGAAGCACGATCCCGGCGATCTCGGGGCAGGTGAACTGCCGGTCCGCGAGGACGATGCGCGCGTCGTCGTTGGGCCCGCGCACGACCTGGTAGGGGTAGACCTCGATGGCTCGCTGGACCTCGGGCTCGTCGAAGCGCCGGCCGATCAGGCGCTTGGAGGCGAAGACCGTGTTGCGCGCGTTGGTGACGCCCTGCCGCTTCGCGAGGTGCCCCACCAGCCGCTTGCCGTCCGGAGAGATCGCGAACATCGAGGGGCTGGTCTTGTAGCCGCCGGTGTTCGGGATCACGATGGGCTTTCCGCCGTCCACCACGGCCACGCACGAGTTGGTCGTGCCGAGATCGATCCCAATCACGTTGCCCATCCGTCCCCCTCCCTCAGCGCCGCTTCTGCCGACGCTGGTCCGCAAGCTCCGCCTTCGCCTCGGCACTCCTCGGGTCGAGGCGGAGCGCCTCGTCCACCGCCGCCCGGGCCTCCGCGCGCAGACCGAGCCGGCGTAGCACGCGGGCGCGCGTGACGTGGTGGCCGGCCTCCTGCGGCGCGATCTCGCAGGCGCTCTCCGCGTACTCGCGGGCCTTCTCGATCTCGCCCTGATCGAGGGCCAGGCGGGCGGCCTTCTGGAGCACCTCGGGGTCGCAGGGGCGGTAGTGGAGGGCCTCCTCGTAGAGGCTCAACGCCTCGGCTCGGGTGCTCGAGCCGAAGGACTCGTTGGCCCGCTCGAGGAGCTCCGCCGCCCTCTGCTGGCTCAGCTGGGCCTGGGCCCGGGCGAAGGACTCCTTGTAGTCGTCGCACCAGGGGTCGAAGGCGATCGCGAGCCGGATGCTGGCGGCGGCCTCCGAGAAGCTCCCCCGCTGGAGGGCAACCCGTGCGCTCTTGTGGAGCTGCGCCGCCTTGAAGCGCCGGGCCTGGAGGATCTCCTCGGGGATGCGCACCTGGCGCCGCAGCCGCTCGAGCACCTGCCGGCGGCGCGACTCCCTGGCCCGGGCGACCTGCTGGGCCGGATCCGGCGGCGGCGCGGGCGCCGCCTCCGGCGCGGCCGGCCCGGCGGGAGCCGCCTCCTCCGCCGCGCACGCGGCGGCAGCGGGCGGCGCCGGCTCCGCGACGAGGAAGCGCTCCACCTCGGCGCGGGCGGTCGGATCCGAGAGCAGCTCGCAGGCCTCGACGAGCTTCTTGAAGATCCGCTCGAGGCGCCCGTGGAAGCCCCCGATCCGGCGCCGGTAGTAGCGGTCGGGGTGGAACTCCTTGGAGAGCTTGAAGTAGGCGCGCTTGATGGTGCGGACGTCGGCGTCCCGGGCCACCCCGAGGATCTCGTGGTACGGGCGGTCCAGGGACGCCTCGAAGCGGAGGATGCGGAGCTGGCGCTCGGGCTCGAGGGCGAGGGAGGCGTCCAGCAGCTCCTGGAGCCGCGCCTCGTCGGGGCCGGCGGCGGCAGCGGGCTCGGGCGTCGCCGCGGGCGCGGCGGGCAGGGGGCCGGACCCGTCGAGGACCAGGATCCCCGCCGCGAGCCAGCGCCGCAGACAGCGCTCCACCTCCTCGGGCGGGAGGCCCCCGATCTGGCGCAGCACCGCCCAGGGGGTCAGGCCGTCGACCCGGGAGAGGAGGAAGCCCTCGGCGGGGGTGAGCGCCAGGTCCACGGACCGGCGACCCGGGGCCAGGCGCGGCCGACGACCTTCGCCCTCCATCTCCGGAGCCGCGAGCATGGGTCCCCCTCACCGGGACCCGGCGAGGCCCCGGCGTTGCGCCTTTCATCGGCGGTCGAGCGGCAGAAGCTGAGCGCAAGCGCCGCAGGCGCGGGCAGCGAGGCGGAGCCGGGCAAAGGCCCATCGGGGCCGCGGGCGGGCGAAGCCCCAGCGGGCCTGGGCCGCCTGGGACGGAGGCTCCCCGCGGGAAATCAGCTCTCGTGGAGCGCGCTGGAGAGGCGCTCGAGGTCCGCCGGCGCCCCCAGGGTCACGAGGACGTCGAGGGGGGCCAGGGGCCGGTCGGGGTCCACCCCCTGGTCCACGCCCCCGCGGCGCAGGGCGATCACCGAGACCCCGAAGCGCGAGCGCACCTCGAGCTGGCGCAGGGTGCGCCCGGAGAGTCCCGCGCCCACCGGGATCTGGCGCAGGCGCAGCCCCTCCGAGAGGTGCAGCAGGGATCGCTCCTCGGCGCCGGCGGCCGCGGCCACGCCCACCACGTCCCCGGCCAGGGCCTCGCGAGCCACCACGTCCATGAGCCGCAGCAGGGTCAACACCCCCACCAGCCGCCCCGCGGCGTCCACCACCGCCAGCGTGTCGCGACCGTCGCGCGAGAGGCGCTCCAGCGCGTCGGCGGCGTTCGCCTCGCGCTCCACGGTCGAGACCGACTCGCACACGTCGCCCGCCACCGCCACTCCGCGCAGCTCCGCCTGGGCGCCCACGGCGTTCTTGACGTCGTGGATGGAGACCTGGCCCACGGGTCGCCCCTCGCGGTCGGAGACGAAGAGCGTGCTCGCGTCGCCCTCCAGGAAGCGCGCGAGCACCACGTCGATGGGCGCGTCGCTGCGCACCGGGGGCGGCGCGGGCTCCATCAGCGCCGAGACCAGCACCCCGCGCAGCACGAGGTCCTCGCGGTGGTCGAGATGGATGCCGCGGATCGCGAGCTTCTCGGTGTAGATCGATTCGCGCCGCAGCGCACGGGCCAGGAGCGTGGAGATGGCCACCGCCAGCATCACCGGGAGGACGACGCCGTAGTCGTGGGTGAGCTCGAAGGCCAGCAGCAGCCCCGTGATGGGGGCGTGGGAGGTGCCGGCCAGGACGGCGGCCATCCCGACCAGGGCGTAGGCGCCCGGGGCGCCGACCGATCCGGGCAGGAGCGCCTCCGCGCCCGCCGCGAAGAGCCCCCCCACGAGGCCCCCGAGGAAGAGCGAGGGCAGGAAGACCCCGCCGGAGCCGCCGGAGGCCAGCGTGATCGAGGTGGCGAGGGGCTTGAGCAGCAGCAGGAGCACCAGGGTCGCGATGGGGAGCTCGCCCCGCAGCGTGGCATCCATGGTCGCGTGGCCCACCCCGAAGAGGTGAGGCGAGGCCAGCAGGAGCGCCCCCAGGAGCAGGCCTCCGGCGGCGGGCTTGAGGGCCGCCGGGATCCTCGCCCCCGCGGCCACCCGCTCGAGGCGGGCGAGCAGCGCCGTGAAGGCCGCCGCCACCAGCCCGCAGAAGGCCCCGAGCACCAGCGAGAGCGGGGCCTCGAAGGCCGGCCGTGTCTCGAGGGGAGGCACGCGGAAGGCCGGCGCGTCGCCGAAGTACGCGCGCGAGACGATCGTGGCGAAGACGGCGCACAAGACCACCGGCCCGAAGGTCGGCGCCGCGAAGTTCCGCGCGATCACCTCGAGCGCGAAGAACGAGCCGGCGATCGGCGCGTTGAAGGAGGCGGCGATGCCGCCGGCCGCACCGGCGGCGGTGAGCGTCCGCATGCGGTCGGCGGGGAGCGCGAGCCACTGGGCCAGCGTCGAGCCCACCCCCGCCCCGATCTGGACGATCGGGCCCTCGCGCCCGACGGAGCCCCCGCTTCCGATCGTGAGCGCCGACGCCAGGGCCTTGGTGAGAGCCACGCGGCGCCGCAAGCGGCCCCCGTGCAGCGCGACCGCCTCCATGACCTCCGGGACGCCGTGACCGCGCACCTCGCGGGAGAAGAGCCCGACGAGGCCCACCAGGGCGCCCCCCAGAGCCGGCGCCAGGAGCACGCGCCAGGCCGGGAGCGACGGGAGCAGCTCGGCCGCGGGGCCCGCGCTCCCGATGGCGAGCCACTGCACGGCGCGGATCAGCTCGAAGAGGCCGATGGCGGCGAGGCCGGTCAGCGCCCCCACGGCCACGGCGGCGGCCACCAGGCGCGGCTCCCCCGCGGCGGTGAGGAATCCCCGGGCGCGCTCGCCGCTCCCGGCGCCGGGCAGGCGCGGCCTCACGCTCCGGCCGCGCCCGCGCCGCCGGCGCCCGATCCGATCTCGGGCTCGCGGCCGGCGTCGTTCGTGGGCGGGCGGGCCTCGGATACACTCGGGTGGGCAGTGCGCCGCAGCCCGCGGCGCGCCACCGGATCCGACGGGCCCCGAGGGCCCCGGGAAGGCCCTGGGTGGAGCAGCCGAGCCGACTGATCATCGGGATGAGCGGCGCCTCGGGCGTGATCTACGGGGTGCGGCTGCTCGAGGTGCTGCGCGCGCTCGCGATCGAGACCCACCTGGTGGTGACGCGGGCGGCAAAGCTCACCCTCTCCCACGAGACCGATCTCGCGCTCGAGCAGGTGCGCGGCCTGGCGAGCGCCTACCACCCGGTGGGCGCCCTCGACGCGCCCATCGCCAGCGGCTCCTTTCGCGCCGATGGGATGATCGTGGCGCCCTGCTCGATCCGCTGCCTCTCCTCCATCGCCAGCGGGATCACCTCGGACCTCCTGACCCGCGCCGCCGACGTGACGCTGAAGGAGGGCCGGCGGCTCGTGCTGATGGTCCGGGAGACGCCGCTCCACCGCGGCCACCTGCGCAGCATGCTCGCGGCCCAGGAGCTGGGCGCCATCGTGGCGCCGCCGATGCCCGCCTTCTACGCGCGCCCCGCGACGCTCGACGACCTCATCGACCACACGGTCGGGAGGGTACTCGACCTGTTCGGGATCGACACCGGAGGGGTGAAGCGCTGGGGCGAGCGGGCGCCCGCCCAGCGCGGCCGCGTGCGGAGCCTCGCCTCCGACGAGTCGGACTAGACTAGTCCTCGCCACCGATCTCGATCAGGGTGTTCACCTCGGGCTTGCCCCAGAAGACCTTGAGGTGGGTGGCCTTGCCGGGGCCGAAGTTCATCTTGACCGAGCTGGCGCCGGTCGCGCCGAGCAGGGCCTCGGCCCACTCGAAGGCGTGCCTCGGGTTGCGCGGGATGGCCGCGGCCACGAAGGTCTGGCTCGCCGAGCGCCCGACCTGGACGTTCTCCCCCGTCCCCTCGGGCAGCTTCTGCACGTGCTCGGCGATCTTGGCCGGGTCGAAGCCATCGCCCTCCGGCAGCAGGCGCAGGATGCGCGCCGCGATTTCCGGCGTCACGAGCTCGGTGCGCAGCGAGATCGAGCGGAAGCCGTCACGTGCGGCCTGCTCCGCGAAGTCGAGGATGCGTCGCTCTCTTTCGGTCATCGGGAGTCCTCCTGGTTCAACGCGGCGCAGGCAGGGGCAGCTCGACCCCTCCCTCGCCGTGGTGATCGAGCAGCCTCTCGAGGCGGCTGGTCTGCGCGAGCGGCGGGAGCCCGGTCTCGGCCCAGGCCGCCCGGGCGCGCCCCATGAGAGCGCGCGCGGGGAGCGAGGCCGCCATGCAGTCCGCCTTGATGGTGGCGTCGATGACGAGCTTCGAGCCCAGGGCCAGGTTCCGCGCATCCTCGGCGGGCGCGTTCCGGGCGCGTTCGAAGGCGGCCGGATCGCGCTGGAAGAGCGGGACGCGGGTCTGGACGGAGCTGTCCTTCTCGAAGTCGACCCGGGAGCTCAGGGCCCAGAGGATGCTCCTCGGATCGCGCACGTCGATGTCGTCGTCGACCACGATCACGAGCTTCTGGCCCCAGTTGAGGAGCTTCATCACGCGCAGCACGGCCTGGGCCGCGCCGCGGTCGCCCCGGCGCACCGAGGCGCAGGCGATCGAGACCCCGGCGGCGCCGGGGACGATGGCGAGATCCACGAGGCCCTCGACCTTCTGCTGGTCCTTCAGGTAGTGCCAGAGCGAGCCCCCGAGCCCCATCTCCATCAGCAGGTGACCCTCGGAGGGCGGGACCTGCTGGATGAGCCCGTGGAAGAGCGGCGCCGCCCGGTGCGTGATGCACTGGACGTCGATCACCGGCGCCGGGGCGACCCCCTCCATGTAGCCCAGGGCCTCGCCGAAGGGCCCCTCCAGGGCGCGCTCGCCGGGGGCCACCGTCCCCTCGATCACGATCTCCGCGTGGGCGGGCACGAAGAGATCGCTGGTCTCGCAGCGCACCACCGGGATGGCGCGGCGGGCGAGGCCGCCCGCCACGGTCATCTCGTCGACCCCGTAGCGCAGCTTCGCAGCCGCCGCGTAGCACACCGCCGGCGCCGGCCCGAGCACGAGGGCGATGGGCATGGCCTGGCCGCGCTCCTCGTGCGTCTTGAGGTGCATGGCGCCGTGCTGCTTCTCGGAGCCGAAGAAGAGGCCGAGCCGCCGGGGGCCCTGGACCTCGATCCGGTAGGTCCCCAGGTTGGGCGCGCCGCCGCCCTGGTCCACCGTGACCACACAGGCCGACGAGAGGTAGGCCGCGCGGTCGCGCCCCGGCGTCCAGACGGGGATCGGCAGGCGCGTCACGTCCGCGTCGGCCCCGCGCAGGATCACGTCCTTCACGGGCCCCCGCTCCACGCGCTGCGGGTCCCGGGGAGCCGCCAGCGCCTCGGACCAGCGCGGCCAGATCCCGCCCGGCTCGACGCCGAGCGAGCGCGCGATGTGGCGGCGCGAGCCGAAGAGCCCCAGCACCACCGGGATCTCCGACCCGACCACGCGCCGGAAGCGGATCGCGTAGGCGTCGTCCTCGCCGCTGGCCTCCAGGGCCCAGCGCCCGATGCAGGCGATCTCCCACTCCTTGTCGACGGGCTTCTCCACCTCCCGCAGCCAGCCGAGGGACGCCAGGTCTTCGACGAAGTGGCGCAGCTCCAGGTGGGCGGACCGGTCAGGCATTGCCGAGCAGCTGGGCCAGCACCTGCTTGGCCTCGCCGAAGGTCTCGATCTCGAGGGCCCGATCGGCCTCGATCGAGAGCTGGAACTCGTTCTCGAGCGCCGTCACCAGGTCCAGGTGCCCGAGCGAGTCCCAGCCCTGGAGCTCCCCACGCCGGTCGGAATCCACGAGCGCCGTCGGGTCCACCGGGAATAGCTGGCCGAAGATCTTGCGCAGGCGCGCGTCGATGTCATTCGTCACTGGGGCCTCCGATTCGTGGACTTCGAGCTCGAGCCGATCCTCGCGATCTTGCCCATGTCGTTGCGCGGAATCTCGGGAATCGCTTCCAGGAGGACCGGCAGCTTGTAGGGCTCGAGCCGGGCGCGGCAGTGGGCGAGGATCGCCTCGGGCTCCAGGGGGGCTTCGGTCTCCAGCACGATCCAGGCCTTCACGACCTGCCCGCGCAGCCCGCGCGGATCGGCCTCTCCGGTCACGCGCACATCGCGCACGCGGGGGTGGCCGAGGAGCACCGCCTCGACCTCGCTGGGGAAGACCTTCTCTCCGCCGACGCTGATCACGTCGTCGAGGCGCCCCACCAGGAAGCGATCGCCGTTCTCCGCGACCTCCATCAGGTCCCGGGTGTGGAAGCCGTCGCGGCGGATCGCCTCGTTCTCCGAGTCGCGGTTGTGCCAGTAGCCGATCATCAGCGCAGGCCCGCGCAGCACGATCTCGCCGAGCCCCTGGGAGACCGGCTTGCCGTCGTCGTCCAGCACCCGCAGGTCGAGGTTCGGGTCCACCGAGCGCAGCCGCCGCGCAGCGCGCCCGGGGACCTCTTCGAGGAAGCCGATGCGCGCCTCGGTCATGCCGTAGGGGATGTGGAGCTCGGCCTCGGGCAGGAGTGCCTTGAGCTCCGCCAGGAGCTCCGGGGAGATCGCCGCGGAGCCGATCCCCACCCGCCGCAGGAAGGGGGCGCACTGGCCCAGCACCGCCGCGAACTTCTGGAGCAGGAGCGCGCAGGCGGCGGGCACCAGGATGAGCGAGTTGGGGCGCGTCCCGGCGGCGCTCTTCAGGCCCGCCAGGATGTCCGGGGCAAGGACCGCCGTGGCGCCGGCCATCAGATGGACGAGGAGCACGCGGAAGGAGAAGAGGTGGTAGAGGGGGAAGCTGATCAGCACCCGGTCCGCGGGGCCGATCGCGAGCTCCGCCCGGGTGAAGGCGAGGCTCGAGATCAGGCTCTCGTGGGAGTGCATGACGCCCTTCGGGCGGCCCGTCGAGCCGCTCGTGTACATGAGCGCGGCGAGCTCCCGGGGCTCGCTCTCGAGCTCCGGCGCGGGCCCGCTCCCGGCGGTCGCCGCCTCGAAGGAGAGGACGTCGACGTGCAGGATGTAGGTGCTCGGGCGCAGCTGGCGCACCAGGGCGAAGCGCAGCGAGGGGATCTCGCGCAGGCGGCCCTCGACCCGGGCGAAGACCAGGCCGTCGCACAGCAGCGCCGCGGCCTGGCAGTCGCGCGCGATCCGCACGATCTGCTCGGCGGGGCTGCGGTGGTCGAGCGGCACGATCACGCCGCCGGCGCCCCAGACGGCGAGGACCCCGATCGGGAAGGACTCGTCGTTGGCCAGGATGGTGAGGGCCCGCTCGCCGCGTCGCAGGCCGGCGCGGGCGAGCGCGGCGGCGGCGCTCTCGACGCGGGCGCGGAGCTCCCCGTAGGTCGTGGTGGCGCCGCCCGCCAGGAGGGCGGGGGCGTCCTCCCGGCCCTCCTTCAGAAGCTCAGTCAGGAGCCGGGGCTGGGGAGCCCGTCCGGGCATCGACCTTCTCCGCGAGGGCGCCTGGCGCGCAGCCGGCGCCCCGCGGGCGCCAGCAGTCCAGCATACCCCGTGCGCCCGGCGGCAGGTGAAGCGTTTTCCGCCCGGCCCCGTCCCACTCTGGGTTACCCCGGGGGGAAACCGAAGTAGATGGCGCGCCGCTGGAGGTACTCGTCGAAGGCCCAGGGCGACTTCTCGACGCCGATCCCGCTCTGCTTCACGCCGCCGAAGGGGAGCTCGAGGAGCGTCTTGTCCAGGGCGTTGATCCAGACGGTCCCGGCCTCGAGCTCCTGGCTGAGCCGCCGCCCGGTCCCGGGGTCCCGGGTGAGGGCGAAGGCCGCGAGCCCGTACTCGGTCGCGTTGGCCCGGGCGATCGCCTCCTCGAGGCCGTCGAAGGGGATCACGCAGACCACGGGCCCGAAGGTCTCCCGGTGGAGCACCGCCGCCGCCTCGGGCACGTCGGAGAGCAGCGTGGGGCCCAGGGCCGAGCCCGCAGCGGGCGCGCTGCGGCGGCCGTCCAGCAGCACCTTCGCGCCGAGGCGCTCGGCCTCGTCGATCCGCTCGACGACCTGCTCGCGGGCGCGCCGGTCGATGAGCGGCCCCAGATCCGTCCCCTCCTCCGCCGGGTCCCCCACCACGAGCCGCGCCGCCGCCCGCCCCAGGGCCTCCTGGAAGGCCCCGCAGCGGCGCCGGTCCACCAGCGCCCGGTTGATGCGGAAGCAGTACTGGCCGGAGTTGTAGAAGGCGCGGTTCAGGATCTGGTCCATCCAGGCCTCGAAGTCCGCGTCCGCGCACACGACGAGGGGGCTGCAGCCGCCGAGCTCGAGGGTCACGCGCTTCATCCCGCCGGCGGCGCTCCGGTAGACCGCGCGCCCGCCCTCGACGCTCCCGGTGAAGGCGATCTTCGCCACCCGCGGGTCGTCGACCAGGAGCGCGCCGGTGGAGGCGTCCCCGTGCAGCACGTTGAAGACGCCCGCCGGCCAGCCCGCCTCGGCGGCCCACTCGGCCAGCCGGGCCGTCCCGAGCGGCGTGCGCGGGTCCGGCTTGCAGACGACCGGGCAGCCCGCGAGCACCGCCGGGCAGAGCTTCCAGGAGAGGAGCTGCAAGGGGAAGTTGAAGGGGGTGATGGCCGCCACCACGCCCACCGGATCGCGCGCCACGCGCGGCGTGAAGTCGGCGTGGCTCGGGAGCTCCTGGTCGCGCACCTGGCGCGGCGCCTCGTCGCAGAAGTAGCGGAAGGCGGCCAGCAGGTTCCGCACCTCGAGCCGCGCGGCGCGGATGGGCTTGCCGACCTCCTGCACCAGCATTCGCGCCAGGGCCTCGGACTCCTGATCGAGCCGCGCGCGCAGCGCCTCCACGTGCCCGAGGCGCTCCGCGAGCGGGAGCCGGCGCCAGGCGGGAAAGGCCTGTGCGGCCGCCGCCACCGCGGCCGAGGCCGCGGCGGCTCCCCCCAGAGGAACCTGCCCCACGACCTCGCCCGTGAAGGGCGCCCTCACCTCGAGGGCGGCCTCGCCGGGAAAGCGGGCCGGGCGCCCGGCGATGAAGTGCGCGGGCGGGCTCACGCCCGGTCCCCGAAGGCCCGGCGTACGATCTCGAGGAGCTGCTCCGGGCTCGTGGGCCGCGGCGAGCCGTTCATGAGCCGGCGGATCCCGTAGCCGATCTCCGCCGTGGGCCCGATCTGGTCGGGCAGGAGCCCCAGCTCGCGCAGCGTCGCCGGCGCCCCCAGCGCCCGAAGCCACTCGCGCACGGCGTCTCCCGCCTGGGCCCGCTCCGAGCGCATCAGCTCGAGGATGCGCCGCATCTCCTCCGGGCGCTCGGGGGCCACGAAGTCCAGCACGGCCGGCAGCAACGCGCCGTTGCAGGCGCCGTGGCTCGCGTGGGTGAATGCTCCGACGGGATAGGTGAGGGCGTGGACCGTGTAGATCCCGGTATTCGACATGGCCATGCCGGCGAGGAGCGCGCCCAGGGCCATGGCGCTCCGCGCCTCGAGGTCGGCGGGCGCCGCGAGCACCCGCGGCAGGTTCGCGGCGATGAGCGCGATGGCCCGCTCGGCCAGCGCGTCGCCGAACGGGTGCTTGCCCTGGTAGAGGGGCCAGGGATCGGCCGGGTCCTGGGGGAAGGCGTCGCAGTCCGCGATGGTGAGGGCCTCGACGGCGTGGCAGAAGGCGTCGACGCCGGCGTCCCGCGTGACCCGGGGCGGAGCCGTCACGTGGAGCTCCGGGTCGACGAGGGCCACGGCGGGCCGCAGCCGGTTGTCGACCAGCGCCAGCTTCGTGTCCTCCGCCGGAAGCGAGAGGATGCAGGCGCCCGAGACCTCGCTCCCGGAGCCCGCCGTGGTGGGCACCGCCAGCACGGGCGTCACGGGTCCCGGCAGCCGATTCTGCCCCTCGTAGTCCCGGGCCTCGCCCCCGTGCGTCAAGAGCACCGCCGCCGCCTTCGCCACGTCGATGTTGCTGCCCCCCCCGAGGCCGACGATGGCGTCGAACTGCGCGCCCGCGGCGCTCTCGAGGCAGCGCTCCACGACGGCGACGCTCGGCTCGGGCTCGCCCCCGGCGAAGACGCGGCAGGCGATGGAGCGGGCGGCCGCCGAGGCGCGAATCCGCTCGGCGGGCCCGGCCAGGTTCGGGTCGCTGACGAGCAGGCAGCGCCGCGCCCCCTCCCGCTCGAGGAGCTCCCCGATCCGATCGACCGAGCCCCCCCCGAAGACGATCCGCCCCGCCGACTGGAAGGCCCACGCCCTCGCCACGCTGCGCGCCTCCGTCGGCCCAGTATACCTCCGGCCTCCCGGGGGATTTCCCAAGAGGAGCGCGGGCGGGGGGGGGGCTGCGCGCGGGCCGGACGGGTGTGCTTCTCGCTCCGCTCCCCTGTGGCACCCAGGTCGTGCGCGCTCCCCCTCCCGCGTGAGCTCTGGGAGCCGCTTCCGCACCGTGTTCCGTAGGATCACCGGGTCGCTCCGCGAGAACACACCCGCTCCGGCCCGCGGACCGGGGCGACACGTCCACGTACACGGAGTCGGGATCAGGAAGGCGCCCCGTCCGCAACCGCTAGAGCGGTCGTCATGTTCGCAGATCTCAATAGTCGGCGTCCGTCTCCTCGCAAAGACCCCTGGCCCTCAGACTCTTTCCGGCCTTCCTAGGCGTCGCGGATAGGTCGCATCGTAGTGGGATCCAGGGAGGAACGACCCCGAGCGATCCCCCGCAGTACGCGGCGAAGAAAGATGATCCAGTCACGAGCACCACGCAGAGCAATTCAGGGGTCGAGGATTTCGAGCAGCGTCCCGTTGGCGCCCCCTCTTGATCTCACGCAGCCGGTTTCCACGGAGCTTGCCGACCTTGTCGTAGATATAACCGGTAGTCTGACGGCGAGGAAAAATCCACCCTCTCAGAGTGGGGCGTACCTGGGTCCGCGGGACGGAGCGGGTGTGTTCTCGCGGAGCGACCCGGTGATCCTACGTGACACGGTGCCCCGAGCGGGCGAGCCGGCGCACGCGGGAGGTGAAGACTGCGCAGCCCGGCTGCCACAGGGGAGCGGAGCGAGAAGCACACCCGTCCGGCCCGCCCGCGCGACCCGGGCCCGCGGCCCGCGCGCAGCGGCTCGTCTTCGAGCGCGCCGCGCCCCCTCAGGCGATCAGCCGCTCGAGGATGGCCTTCTGGGCGTGCAGGCGGTTCTCGGCCTGGTCGAAGACGATGCTGCGCTCGCCGTCGAGGACCTGGTCGGTGATCTCCTCGCCGCGGTGGGCGGGCAGGCAGTGCATCACCCAGGCCTCCGGGGCCCCAAGGAGCAGCCGCTCGTTCACCTGGTAGGGGGAGAAGATCCGGCGGCGCAGCTCGGCCTCCTGCTCCTGGCCCATGCTGGTCCAGGTGTCCGTGTAGACGAAGCCCGCGCCGCGCACCGCCTGGGCCGGATCCTCGCCCCAGGAGAGCTGCGCGCCGCTGCGGGCGGCCAGCTCCTCGGCGCGCTGGCGCACCCGCAGGGCCGGGCGGTGGCTGGCCGGCGTCGCGAGCCGCAGCTCGAGGCCGAGCACGGCGCAGCCGAGCAGCAGCGTGTTGGCCATGTTGTTGCCGTCGCCCACGTAGGCGATCACCGCGTCCTTGAGCTCCGCCCGCTCGGCCATGGTCTGGAAGTCCGCCATCACCTGGCAGGGATGGAGCAGGTCGGTGAGCCCGTTGATCACCGGGATCGTCGCCACCCGCGCGAGCTCCTCCACGAGGGCGTGGCTGTAGGTGCGCGCCATGATCCCATCCACCCAGCGCGAGAGGTTCTGGGCCACGTCGCTCGGGGCCTCCCGCGTGCCGATCCCGATCTGCTCGGGCCGCAGCAGGATGGCGTGGCCCCCGAGCTGGGTCATGCCCGCCTCGAAGGTCACGTGGGTGCGCAGCGAAGGCTTCTCGAAGAACATGGCCAGCGCCCGGCCCTGCAGCGTCTGGGGCCGCTGGCCGCGGCGCAGGAGCTCCTTCAGCTCGCGCGCCCGCGCGAGCATCGCGAGGAGCTCCTCGGCGCTCCAGTCGGCCAGCGTGAGGAAGTCCTTGGGCATCGGCCTAGCGGGTGATGAGGGTGCCGGCGCCGCTGTCGGTGAAGATCTCGAGGAGCAGCGCGTGGAGGAGCCGCCCGTCCACGATGTGGGCGCGCGCCACGCCGCCCTCCAGGACCTCCATGCAGCACTCGACCTTGGGGATCATGCCGCCCCGGATGGTGCCCTCGGCGATGAGCTTGCGCGCCTCCTGGCAGGAGAGCTGCGGGATGAGCTCGCCCTTGGCATCCAGCACACCCGGGACGTCGGTGAGGAGGATCAGCTTCTCGGCCCGCAGCGCCCGCGCGATGGCGCCCGCCGCCTCGTCGGCGTTCACGTTGTGGGTGACGCCCTGGGCGTCGACGCCGATCGGCGCGATCACGGGCACGAAGCCGGCCAGGGCCACCGCGCTGATCGGATCGGGGCGGACCTCCGCGACGCGCCCGACGCGCCCCAGGTCGCGGCCCGCGAGCTGGCGCCGGGTCACGCGCAGCATGTCCCCGTCGCTGCCGGTGAGCCCCACGGCGCGCCCGCCGGCCTGCTGGACCAGGGCCACGATCTCGCGGTTGATCTTGCCGCCGAGGACCATCTCGACGACCTCCATGGTCTCGTCGTCGGTGACCCGCAGCCCGTCCACGAAGGTGGACTCCTTGCCGAGCCGCTCCAGGGTGCGTCCGATCTGGGGGCCGCCGCCGTGCACGATCACCGGGCGCAGGCCGATGTACTTGAGGAGCACCACGTCCACGGCGAAGGAGGCCCGCAGCGAGTCCTCGCTCATGGCGCTCCCGCCGTACTTGATGACGATGGTCTTGTCGAAGAAGCGCCGGATGTAGGGCAGCGCCTCGACCAGCACCTCGGCCTTGTCGATCAGGCGCTTCATCCGCGCTTCTCGCGCCCCCGCTCCTGGCGGACCTTCGCCAGCTCGTCGATCGATTCGAGCAGGCTACGGTACAAGAGCACGTTGCGAATCGCCGCCGAGAGCGCCGCGGAGACGACCTCGCCGCTGCGGGCCGAGGCGCTGGCCCCCGCCCGGGGAAAGGCCCGCACCACGCCGAAGACCTTGCCGCGCAGGCGCAGGGGCGCGCACAGGAGGGGCCCCACGGCGCCGCCCTCGGGCGTGTCCATGTCGGGGTCGAAGCGGGGATCCGCCTCCGGGTGGTCGGTGGCCACGAGCCCTCCCGTCTGGAGCACCGTCGCGCTGAGCCCCCGGTTGCGGGAGAGGCGCGCGCGATCGCCGCGCGTGTCTCCCTGGATCTGGCTCTCGAGGGCGAGCTCGGCCGTGATCGGGTCGAGCAGGTAGAGCGAGACGGGGAGCGCCCCCAGGAGCTCCGCCACCGGGCGAAGCGAGGCCTCGAGGATGCGGGCCGGCTCGATCTCCGAGGTGAGAGCGTCACAAACGCGCCGCGCGAGCTCCGCGTCGGCGGAGCTCGCCCCGGCCTCCTGCGCCGCGATCGGCGCGGGAAGAGCCGCCGGCCGCGGCTCCGGCGGGCGGGCCTGCCCGGCCGGGGCCTCCGCGGCGCCCTCCGACCCGGCCAGGAGCGGGCCCAGCTGAAGGGCCAGGATCCGCAGGCACGCCAGGTCCTCCTCGGCGAAGGGGGCGCCGCCCGCGCGATCGGTGGCGCAGAGGGCCCCGACCGGCCGCTCCCCCCCGAGCGGCATCACCGCGAAGGAGCGGGAGCTGTAGCGCTCGCCGTGGTCCCGGCCCGCGAAGCGCACGTCACTGGCCACGTCGTTGGCGAAGACGGGCTCGCCGCCGCGCACGGCCAGGCCCGCCACGGGCTCGCCGACCGGCACGGAATCCATCTCGTCGGGGGCGAGATCGCGGCCGGTGGCGGCGACCACGCGCAGCGCGGCTCCCGCCTCGTCGAGCAGCATCACCGAGGTCTTCCCGGCGCCCACCACCTCCGCCGCGGCCTCCGCCGCCGCCTCGGCCAGGCGCCGGCGCCGCTCCTGCGGCGGGCCGTTCGCCGCCTCGATCACGAGCTCGCCGAGCGCCTCCTGGAGCGCGCGCAGGCGGCCCCGCAGCGCCGCCAGCCTCGACTCCTGCTCGAAGGCCGCGAGGGCGCGGCGCACCGAGAGAACCAGCTCCTCGTCGTGAAGCGGCTTCGCCAGGTAGTCCTGGGCCTCGAGCCGGAGCGCCTCGAGCACGACCTCCTGGTCGGTGGTGGCCGAGAGGGTGATGACCCGCAGACGCGGGCGCTCGGCGCGCAGCTTGCGCAGCACGTCGAGCCCGCTCATGTCGGGCAGCCGGATGTCCAGGACCATGGCGCCGATCCCGGGGTCCTCGGCCGCCTTCAGCGCCTCGGCGCCGGTCGCGGCGGTCTCGCACGCGTAGCCGGCCGCGGTGAGCGCATCGCGGATGGCCTCGCGGAAGAACCGCTCGTCGTCCACCACGAGAACGCGGGGCGAGCGCACGGGTTTCCCTCCCTGGACCGCGGCCTCACAGGATGAAGCGCGACAGATCCTCGTCTTGGACCAGGTCCTCGAGCCGCTCGCGCACGAAGGCCTCGTCCACCACCAGATGGTGGGAGGAGAGGTCCGGCGCGCTGAAGCTCACCTCTTCCAGGAGCTTCTCCATCACCGTATGCAAGCGGCGGGCGCCGATGTCCTCGGTGCGTTCGTTCACGCGCCCGGCGCATTCGGCGATGGCGCGCACCCCGTCTTCCTTGAACTCGAGCTCCACCCCGTCCGTGCGCAGGAGCTCCGTGTACTGGCGCACGAGCGAGTTCTGGGGCTCGGTGAGGATGCGGACGAAGTCCTCGCGCGAGAGGCTCGCGAGCTCGACGCGGATCGGGAAGCGGCCCTGGAGCTCGGGGATCAGATCCGAGGGCTTCGCCACGTGGAAGGCCCCGGCCGCGATGAAGAGGATGTGGTCGGTGCGCACGGGTCCGTGCTTGGTCGGTACCGTCGAGCCCTCGACGATGGGCAGGAGGTCGCGCTGCACGCCCTCTCGCGAGACGTCGGGGCCGCCGCGGGCCACGGAGCCGCCCGCCACCTTGTCGAGCTCGTCGATGAAGACGATGCCCGACTGCTCCACCCGCGCCACGGCGAGCTCGCGCACGCGGTCCATGTCGACGAGCTTGGTGGCCTCCTCGGCGGCCAGGGCCTCCCGGGCCGCCGCCACCCGGAGGCGCTTGCGGGCCCGGCGCCGGGGCAGGAGCCCGCCCAGCAGGTCCTTGAACTGCATCCCGAGCTCCTCCACGCCCTGGGGCGTGAAGATCGAGAGGGCCGGGGCGCCGCCGCCGTCCTCGAGCTCCACCTCCACCTCCCGCTCGTCGAGGGCACCCTGCCGCAGCATGCGGCGCAGCTTCTCCCGCGTCTCGCGCGCGGAGGAGCTCGCGGGCGGGGCCGGCGGGCCGGCTCCGGGCAGCGCAGCCGGGGCGACGGGTCCCGTCGCGGCGGGCAGGAGCGCGTCGAGCAGCCGCTCCTCGGCCCTCTGCTCCGCCTGGGCCTGCACGGCGCGCTTCTCCTCTTCGAGCACCATCGCCACGCCGAGCTCCGCCAGGTCGCGGATGATGGACTCGACGTCGCGCCCCACGTAGCCCACCTCGGTGAACTTCGAGGCCTCGACCTTCAGGAAGGGCGCCTGCGCCATTCGGGCCAGCCGGCGCGCGACCTCCGTCTTTCCCACCCCGGTCGGGCCGATCATGATGATGTTCTTGGGCGCGATCTCGTCGCGGATGTCCCCGGGCACCTGCTGACGCCGCCACCGGTTGCGCAGCGCGATGGCGACCGCGCGTTTCGCCTCGGGCTGGCCCACGATGTAGCGGTCGAGCTCGGAGACGACCTCCCGGGGCGTGAAGGCGCGGGGCTCGCTCACGGCAGCGAGACCACCGAGAGCTCGCCTCCCGTGTAGATGCAGATCTCTGCGGCGGTGCGCAGCGCCTCGCTCGCGATCTCGCGGGCCGCGAGCTCCGTGTGCCGCACCAGGACCCGGGCCGCCGCCAGGGCGAAGGGGCCGCCCGAGCCGATGGCGGCGATGCCATCGTCGGGCTCGATCACGTCCCCATTCCCGGACACGACCAGCACGTGCTCCACGCTGGCCAGCAGCAGCATGGCCTCGAGCCGGCGCAGCGCGCGGTCCATGCGCCACTCCTTGGCGAGCTCCACGGCGGCCCGGCGCAGGTTGCCCGGATGCGCCTCGAGCTTGGCCTCGAACCTCTCGGTGAGCGCCAGCGCGTCGGCGGCGCCGCCCGCGAAGCCGATCAGGGCCGCGTCCCGGGCGGCGCGGCGCACCTTCTGGGCGGAGTGCTTCACCACCGTGTTGCCCACCGTCACCTGCCCGTCCGAGGCCATGGCCACCGCGCCCGCGCGCGCGACCGCGATCACCGTCGTGGAGCGGACGACCTCCCGGCGCCTCACGACCGGCTCCTCTCCGGGCGAACAGCACCGGCGCGCGACTCGCGCCGCCGCGCCCGCGGGTGCGCCCGATCGTACACCTCCATGAGCCGCTCGGCGGAGACGGCCGTGTACCTCTGGGTGGTCGACAGGCTCGCGTGGCCGAGGAGCTCCTGGATCTCCCGCAGGTCGGCTCCCATGTCGAGGAGGTGGGTGGCGTAGCTGTGGCGCAGGCGGTGGGGGTGCACCCGGTCGGCGATCCCCACGGCGCGCGCCCGCCGGCGCAGGACGCGGCGCGCGTCGCGCACCCCCAGGCGCCGGGCGTGCCCCGAGCGCGGACCCCGGGCGGTGAAGAGCGGCTCCGCCAGCAGGCCCGGCCCGCGGCGCAGGGCGAGCCAGGCCTCGAGGGCCTCGCGCGCGGCGGCCGGCAGCGGGACCACGCGCTCCTTGCCCCCCTTGCCGAGGACGCGGATCTCCCCGCGGTGCAGGTCGAGGTCGCGCACGTCGGCGCCGCAGAGCTCCCCCACGCGCAGCCCCGCGCCGTAGAGCAGCTCCGCCAGGGCCCGGTCGCGGCGCTCGAGCCATTCGCCGCGGGCGCGGGCCGGGCCGCGGGGGCCCTCCATGAGGGCGACGCAGTCGTCCACCGGGAGCGGGTGGGGGAGGGACTTCGGAGCGCGCGGAAGCGGCAGATCCGCCGTGGGATCGAGGCGGCAGCGCCCCGCCCGCGCCAGCCAGCGGAAGAAGGAGCGCAGCGCGGCGAGCTTGCGGCCCAGGGTCGCCGGGTGGCGGCGGCCGTGCAGGGAGGCCAGGAAGGCGCGCACCTGGGCGGCGCCCACCTGGGCGGGCTCCCACTCCTCGCCGACGAACGCGACCAGCTGCCGCAGGTCGGAGAGGTAGGCGCGCCTGGTGTGGGGCGAGACGTTGCGCTCGGCGCGCAGGTGCAGATCGAAGTCGCGCAGGGCCTCGGCGAAGCTCATGCCAGGAGCGCCGCCGCCTGCTCGGCAAAGGGAGCCAGCTGCGCCAGGGCCCGCTCGGCCAGCCGGCTCGCCTTCTCGCGCCTCGGGAGCCGGCGCGGCCCGGGCTCCAGGGGGGGGAAGAGGCCGTAGTTGACGTTCATGGGCTGGAAGCCGCGCGGCTCGGCCTCGGCCAGGTGGCCGAGGAGCGCCCCGTGGGCGGTGCAGGGATCCGGCGGGGGGAGTGCCGCGCCGCGCTCCTCCGCGGCGGCGAAGACCCCGGCCAGGAGACCCAGGGCCGCCGACTCCACGTAGCCCTCCACCCCGGCCAGCTGGCCGGCCACCCGGAGCCCCGGCCGCCCGCGCAGCTTGAGCCCGGGCCCCAGGTGCCGCGGCGCGTTCAGGTAGGTGTTGCGGTGCACCGAGCCCAGCCGCGCGAAGACCGCCTCCGCCAGACCCGGCAGCCCTCTCAGGATGCGCTTCTGGTCGCCGACCCGGAGCCTGGTCTGGAATCCCACCAGGTTGTAGAGGACCCCCCGCTTGTCCTCGTGCCGCAGCTGCACCACCGCATGGGGGCGCCGGCCGCTGCGCGGGTCCACCAGGCCCACCGGCTTCATGGGCCCGAAGGCCAGCGTGTCGCGCCCGCGCCGCGCCATCTCCTCGATGGGGAGGCAGCCCTCGAAGTAGAGCGCGGCCTCGCAGGCGTGCAGCGGGACCGGATCCGCCGCGACGAGCACCGCCACGAAGGCCTCGTACTCCCCCCGCGAGAGGGGCAGGTTCAGGTAGTCGCCCTCCCCGGCCTGGTAGCGCGAGGCGCGAAAGGCGACCGAGAAGTCGATGGAGTCGGCGTAGACGATGGGGGAGAGGGCATCGTAGAAGTAGAGCGTCTCGTCGCCGAGCAGGGCCTTCAGGTCCCGGGCCAGCTCGTCCCCGGTGAGGGGCCCGGTGGCCAGGATCGCGTGGCCCGACGCCGGGAGCCGGGTCACCACGCGCCGCTCGACGCGGATGCGGGGATGCGACTCGACCGCCTCCGTGATGCGGCGCGCGAAAGCCTCGCGGTCCACGGCCAGGGCCTTCCCGGCGGGCACCGCCGTCTCGTCGGCCGCGGCCACGACGAGGGAGCCGAGCCGCCGCATCTCCTCCTTGAGCAGCCCCGCGGCGTTGGCCAGGGAGGCCGAGCGCAGGGAGTTGCTGCACACGAGCTCGGCGAAGTCCGGCGCCCGGTGCGCCGGCGAGAAGCGCGCGGGCTTCATCTCGAGCAGCAGGACCCGCAGGCCGCGCCGCGCCGCCTGCCAGGCCGCCTCGCAGCCCGCCAGTCCGGCCCCGATCACGACCAGCTCGGCCCCGGCTTCAGAGCTTCCCACCCGTCGCAGGATAGCCCACGGCGCGAGCGGCGATCGACATCGCTGCCCCGGCGGCGGCTCCCTCGCTCAGCATCCCCCGCCGGCGACGACGCGCAGGCGCCCGTCGCGGTCCAGCGCCACCGCCTCCGCGAGCTCGAGCTCGAGGAGGTCGAGGGCCAGCTGCTGGGGCGCAAGGCCGAGCGCAAGGGCGAGCTCGTCGCGCGTCGCCGGCGCGCGGGCGAGCGCCTTCAGGATGCGCGCCTGCGCGGCGCTCCGGCCCGGCGGCGCCGCGCCTGCCTGTTCGGCGGCGGCCCGCGCGGCCCGCTCCGCCGGGGTGGCGCAGCGCTGCCCCAGGGCCTCGAGCACGTGAGCCGGGTCGAGCGCCGGGGTCGCCCCATCGAAGAGCAGGCGATTGGGCCCGGCGCTGGTGGGCGCCGTGATCGGGCCCGGCAGGGCGAAGACGTCGATGCCCTGCTCGAGCGCGTGGCGCGCCGTGATGAGCGAGCCGCTCCGCTCGCGCCCTTCGATCACGAGCACCGCGCAGGAGAGGCCGCTGATCAAGCGGTTGCGCAGCGGGAAGTGCCAGCGCAGCGCAGCGCTGCCGGGGGGGAGCTCGCTGACCACGGCTCCCCGCCGCGCGATCTCGTCGGCGAGCGCGCGGTGCGCGGCGGGGTAGACGCGGTCGGGACCGCAGGCCTGCACCGCGACCGTGCGACCTCCCGCCTCGAGGGCCGCGCGGTGGGCGGCCGCGTCGATGCCGAAGGCGAGTCCCGAGACGATGGTGAGCCCCGCGCGGGCGAGCTCGCCGGCGAACCAGCGCGCCGCCGCGAGGCCGTAGACGGTGGCCGCCCGGGAGCCGACCACCGCCAGGGCCGGCGCCGAGAGCACCTCGGGCTCCCCCCGCACGAGGAGCAGCGGCGCCGCGTCGGGCAGCCGCAGGAGCCGCCAGGGGTAGAGCGGCGCTCCGAAGGGCACGGCGCGCGCCCCCGCCCGGCGCAGCGCCCGGCGCGCGCGCTCGAGCTCTCGCGGCGGGGGGGGCTCGAGGCCCGCGCCCGCCAGGGCGGCGCGGGGATCGGGCCGCCGGCGCAGGAGCGCGGCGGCGAGGCCGGGCCGGAGGGCGAGGGCCGCCTGGAGCGCCAGCCAGTCGCAGAGGGCCGCGCGGGCCTCGGCGCCCTCGTCGAAGGGGTCCAGGACCCCGCCCGCCATGGGAGGCTCCCCGGGACCGGGGTGCCCCTGGGATAGCAGAGGTTCGCCGGCCGTGCCGCGGGGTGCCGCCCGGGGGGACGCCGAGCGGCGCCGCTGGCGGCCCCGCCGACGTGACGGGGATCACAGCCAGAGAGCCGCCTCCGGTGGCAGGGTCCCACCGAAGAGAGCTCCGCTGGAGGGACCCATGGCCGCCGACCCGCGAAACGGCCTTCCTGGCGCGCTCGCCGACCTGACCGAAGGGGTGCGGGCTCTGCTCGGCCTCGAGGAGTCGGCTCCGGAGCTCGTCGGCGAGCTTCTCGAAGGCCGGCGAGCCCACCGCGGCGCAGGCGCCCGAGAGCGCCTGCGCGCTTCCCCGCTCCCGACGCGCGCAGGCCGCCGCGGCGCGGGCCGGACCGGGGGCTCGTCGAAGAGCCCCCTCGTCCTCGTCAAGGGCCAGGCCAGCCCCTAGCGCGCGACCGCCGTCGTGGTGGCCCCGCGCACGTGGTCGCCCACCACGAGCTCCCGCCCGCTGTGCAGCACGAAGGCCACGGCGGTCTCGGGCTGGACCCGCACCACGAGCAGGGAGGCCACGTAGAGGTCGGGCACCGCGACCGAGGTCCGGCGCGCCTGCTCCCGGGTCCGGTAGCCCGGCCGGTACACCTCGAGCGGGCTCCCCACCTCGAGCCCCTCGAGGGAGCCGCGGTTCAGGTAGACGTAGTCGAGCTGGTGCATCTGGGTCCGGCTCTTGGCGAAGAAGCTGATCCGCCCCTCGAGGCCCTCGGGCGGGTTCTGGACGGCGATGTCGCCCTGCACGGGCTCGCGGGGCATCAACCGGTCGCCGCGCTCCATCTCGCTGTTCGAGAGCTTGATCCTCGCCACCGAGGTCTCCGGGTGGACCTCCTCCACTTCCAGCCAGCCGAGCAGATCGACGTGGTAGCCGAGGAGCCTCCCGTTCTCGGGATCGAAGACCTTCTCCTCGTTGCGGAACGCCGTGAACTGGTCGCCCACGCTCACCTCGCCCTCGCCCAGGCCCAGGTAGACGCGATCGCCCTGGCTCAGGAGGACATGCTGGGGAACGGCGTCGACGATGCTGACCGCGCCCGCCATCTCCTCCTCGGTGACGAGCCCGGCGGACTCCCGGTCCCCGACGCGAAAGCGGGGAAGCGCCTCCGGGATCGCCAGGGCCGGAGGCTCCGGCTCCGGGGCCGGCGCGGCCGGCGGCGGAGCCGGCTCGCCCTCGGGAGCCACCGGCCCGCGGGCCAGCATCTCCTCCGCCTCCTCCGCGCTGATGCGCCGCATCTCGCTGTCGGTGATCCAGATCCGATCCCCGGGGTAGATCCGGTGCGGATTCTCGATGCCGCGGTTGTCCCGCCAGACCGAGGGCCAGACCCAGGCCGAGCCCAGGTAGGCCGCGGAGATGTCCCAGAGCGTGTCGCCGGGCACGACGAAATGGATGCGGCCCGGGCGGCCCTCCGGGTCGTGACCGATGGGGCCGAGGACGGGCGCCGCCGGGGCGGCCGGGGCCGCGGCGGCCTGGGCCTCGAGCTCCCAGGGCGCGCCGGCCAGGGCATCGGGCTCTGCGGCGGTCCCCGACGCGCCGGGCTCCGCGGCGGAAGGCGCGAGCGCCGCGCCGGAGTCCGCCTGCGGCCCGCTCTCCTGGGCCTGCGCCGGCGCCAGCTCCGGGGCCGGGCTCGCGGCGGGGGCCTCGGGCGCGACCAGCGGGTCGGCCGCGGGCGCCCCGCCCGCGACAGCCAGGGCGAGCCAGGCCCCCCCGAGAACGCGGAGCATCGAGAACCTCATCGCACGCCTCCCCCCGTGGCGCACCCCTGGTGGGAGAGCGCCCGGCCCGGGCCGGTGCCTCCCGGGCAGCCGGCTCCAGCGCCGGTATCGACCGGGCGCGCGGGGCCCTTGATGGGTGGGGGCGCGCCGCGGGGCGCGCCCTTCGGGCTAGCCCTCCCGGGTGCCCGCGGCGGCGGAATCCAGCCGCTGGAGGAGCGTGCGCATGTCCGCGGCCCAGGTCGGCTCCGGACCCACGGGGCGATTGTGTGCGCGGGCGTCCTTCTCGCTCGCCTCGAGCTCGCCGAGGGCGCGCGCGACGATCTTGCGCGCCTCCTCGGGCTCATGGTTGGCCTCGTAGGCCAGGGCCAGGTGGTGGCGCACCACGCCCAGGCTCGGCTCCCCGGGCTCGAAGCCGGACTCCGCCTCGCGCAGGAAGCTGATCGCGGCGGAGGGGACTCCGCGCTTGTAGAGCACCCAGCCCAGGGTGTCGGCGGCGTTGGGGCTGTCCGGGAGAAGCGCCTTCGCCTCCTGGGCCAGGTCGAGGGCGCGGTCGAGATTCTGGCCGGACTCGGCAAACAGGTAGGCCAGGTTGTTCTTCGCCTCCCCGAGGTCCGGGCTCTTGCGGATCGCCTCCTCGTAGCGCGCGATCGCCGGCTCGTGCTGGCCGCTGTACTCGTAGAGGACGCCCAGCATGTAGTGGAGCTGGGCGCGGTCCGGGTGCCGCGTCGCCGCCTGCTCGTAGGTCTCGAGCGCCTGCGGGAGGCGGCCGGTCCGCCCGTAGTAGGTGGCCAGGCGCTCGTAGCCCGTGAGGTCGTCGGGGGCGTACTGGATGGCCTTCTTGAAGGCCTCCTCCGCCTCGTCCCCCCGACCGGAGGCCAGCGCCACGATGCCCTTGAGCTGCTGCAATCGCCCATCCTCGGGCTTGCTCTTCACGGCGGCGTCGATCCGCGTCACCGACTCCGCGAAGCGGTTCTCGCGGCTGTCCAGGGCGAGGAGCGCGCGCAGGATGTCGGAGTTGGCGGGCATGGCCGCGTCGGCCTGCTCCAGGAACTCCCGCGACCGGGCGGGTTGGCCCAGGGCCAGGAACATCTGGCCGAAGGCGTAGAGCACGCGCGGCCCCCGCTCCTCCTTCGGGATGGACTCGAGCTCTTTCAGGGCCTCCTCGCGGCGTCCCAGCTGGACGAGGCTCTGGGCCACCGTGATCCGGGTGGCGACGTCCTCGGGCCGCTCCCCCAGGTAGCGGCGCCCCTCCTCCACGGCGTACTCGTGCTCGGCGAGGTCCTGGTGCACCTGGGCCAGGACCTTGCGGGCCTCGAGCAGGCCGGCGTCGAGCTCGAGCGCCCGCGCCAGCTCGGTCCGGGAGGCCGTGCGATCTCCCTGGAGCGCCAGGGCGGAGCCCAGCAGGAAGTGGGCCTGTGCCCAGTCGGGCCGGGAGTCGAGGGCGGAGTGGAGGGCCGCCACGGCTTCCTTGGGCTTGCCCTCGGCGATCTCGATCTTGGCCTTCACCACCAGCGCGCCCGGGTGGCTCGGGTTCTTCTGGAGGAGCGCCTCCACGAGTCCGCGGCCCTCGCCGATCCGGGTCGTATCGCGCTCGCGGAACCCGATGTCCACCAGGAGCTCGGCCTTGCGGAGCTGCGCCTCCTCGCTCTCCGGGTCGAGCTGAAGCGCCTTCTCGGCGGCCTCGAGCGCCTTGTCCAGACGACCCCGCCGCCCGTGGTAGGTGGAGAGCACCAGGTACGGCTTCGGGTCGTCGGGCTTCTGCTGCGTCGCCTGCTCGACCAGGGCGTCGGCCTTGTCGTGCTCGCCGCGCATGTTGTAGAAGCGGGCGAGCAGGTAGATCAGGTCGAGGTTCTCCTCGAGCTCCTCGATTCCGGTCTCGAGGGTCTTCACCGCCTCGTCGAAGCGGTCGTGGGTCAGGTAGTAGCCGGCCAGGCTGCCGTAGCCGAGTGCGCGCTCGTCGGCCTCTGCCACCTCCAGCGCCTTCTGGTAGGCCTCCTCGGCGTCCGCGGGGGCTTCGCGGCCCTGCACCAGGAAACCGGCCAGGGAGCGGAAGGAGGAGAAGTCGGGCCGCACCTGGGTGAGGCGCCGATACAGCGGCAAGGCCTGCTCCCGCTCGCCGCGCCGGTTGTGGAAGTTGGCCAGGAGGTTCACGGCGAGCGCCTCGTCGTCGCTGCCCGGCGCGAGCTCGAGCGCCTTCGCGTAGGCCTCGCGCGCCGGCTCCAGCCTCTTCTTGGCCTCGAGGGTCTGGGCGCGCAGCAGGTGCGCTCGCACGCGGGCCGGCTCGATCGCGATCACCTCGTCCGCCTGCTTCAACGCCTCGTCGAATTCCCCCGCGAGCACCGAGAACTGCCCGAACTGGAGTCGGGCCTCGATGTTCGCGGGATCGAGGCGGACGGTCTCGCGCAGCTCCCAGAAGCCCTCGCGCGGCTGCTGGTTCTTCTGGTGGGCCCGGGCGAGCCCCCAGTGCGCGCTCGCCTGGTTCGGGTCGATCTGGAGCGCGCTCTTGTACTCGATGATCGCCTCGGGATACTTCTCCTCCTCGAGGTAGGCGTCGCCTCGGGCCATGTGCTCCGCCAGCTTCTGCTCGTCGGACTGGCAGGCGGCCAGTGCGAGGCCGGCGAGAAGGAAGGGCAGGAGACGAAGGCTGCGCATGGATCCACCTCGTGAAGGCAAGGGCGTCCCCGCGGCGGACCCGCCGGCCCGAGCGGAGGTCGCCCGGCGCCGCGCCGCCCAGGGCAGTAGGGTTATGAGAAGATCCGCAGGAATCAAGGGCATTCTGGGGCTCCCGTCGGGCGCCCGGCCCCGGAGGGCCCCGAGGCGCCGCCCGCCCCGCGGTGGCGCCGCCAGCTCGGGTGCGTGATCCCCATCCGTGCGATCATGTAGTTGAGCTTGCGCCGGCTCACCCCGAGCAGCGCCGCGGCGCCCTTCTGCACGAAGCCGGTCCGGCGCAGGGCCGCCAGCACGAGCTCCCGCTCCACCTCGCGAAGCCGCACCCCCTCGGGCGGGAGCTCGATGCGACACCCGCCGGGCTCCTGAGGGCGCCCTCCCCCGACCCCGTCGAGGGCCCCGGCCTCGATCCGGGACCCCTCGGCGAGGAGCACCGCGCGCTCCACCGCGTTGCGGAGCTCCCGCGCGTTGCCGGGCCAGCGCGCGGTCCGGATCCTCTCCAGGGCCTCCTCGCTGAAGCCGCTGACGGGCCGGCCGAGCTCCCGGGCGAAGCGCTCGCAGAAGTGGAGGGCGAGGGCGGCCAGGTCCTCCCGGCGCTCGCGCAAGGGCGGCAGGTGGATGCGGATCACGTCGAGCCGGAAGAAGAGATCCTCCCGGAAGCGACCGGACCTCACCTCGGTCTCGAGGACCTGGTTCGTGGCAGCGACGATGCGGGCGTCGGTGCGAAGGATCTGCGTGCCGCCCAGGCGGTGGAACTCCTGATCCTGCAGCACGCGCAGGAGCTTGGCCTGGGTGGCCGGCGACATGTCGCCCACCTCGTCGAGGAAGAGCGTTCCGCCGCTGGCCTGTTCGAAGCGCCCGACGCGCTGTCGGTCGGCACCGGTGAAGGCGCCGCGCTCGTGGCCAAAGAGCTCCGACTCGAGCAGCGTCTCGGGGAGGGCCGCGCAGTTGACCTTGACGAAGGGGCCCGCCCGGCGCGGGGAGGCCCGGTGCAAGAGTCCCGCGAGGAGCTCCTTTCCCGTCCCGGTTTCGCCGGTGACGAGCACGGTGGAGCGCGTGCCCGCGACGCGGTGGGCCAGCTCGATCGCGGCGCGCAGCGCCGGGCTCTCCCCGATGATCGGGTCGGCCGCCTGGCGCGCCTCCTTCTCGGCGCGCAGCTCGCCGACCTCCCCCAGCAGGCGCCAATGCTCGACGCAACGCGCGACGCGGAGCTCGATCTGCTCGAGGTCCAGCGGCTTCTGCACGAAATCGAAAGCGCCCTCCTTGATGGCCTGGACGGCCATCTCGATCGACCCATAGGCGGTCATCACGAGGACGCTGGTGCGCGGATCCCGCTCGCGCGACGCGCGGAGCACGGCCAGGCCGTCGACCCCCGGCAGGCGAAGGTCGGTCACGATCGCGCAATAGGGCTCGCGGGCGGCGTCCCGGATCCGGGTCACGGCCGCGGGCCCGCTCTCGGCCTCGTCCACCTCGCCCCAGGCCTCGCGCAGGGCGCGGGCGATGCCGCGGCGCAGCACGTCGTTGTCCTCGACGACCAGGATGCGGGCGACCGCGGGCGGCGTCACGCGGGCTCCCCCTCCGCGGGCAAGTGCACGCGGAAGCGCGCGCCGGCGCCCCGCCTGCTCTCGAGCTCGATCGTGCCGCCGTGGCCCAGGACGACCTTCTGGGCGCTCGCCAGGCCCACGCCGGAGCCGCGCTCCTTGGTGGTGAAGAACGGGTAGAACACCTTCTCCCGATAGGCGTCGGGGATGCCGGGGCCGCTGTCGCAGACCGAGATCACCACCTCGCGCATGGACCCGGCGGCCGGTGCGCTGTCCATCCCATCGCCCGGCAGCCGGACCGCCGCGGCGGGGCGCTCGGTGACCCGGGACTCGACGCGAAGCTCCAGGTGCCCGTCGCCGTCCATGGCCTCGAAGGCGTTGGCGATCAGGTTGACGAGGACGCCGCGCAGCTGGTCCGCGTCGCCCAGCAGGCGCGGCAGCTCCGAGGCGTAGGAGCGCTCGATCGCGCCCTCGAAGGAAGCGCCCGAGGTGGCGCTGGCGAGGGCCTCCTCGACCAGCCGGACCGGGTCGAGGGGGGCCCTGGCCAGCGAGATCGGGCGCACGAACTCGAGGCTCGCGGCGACGGTCCCCGCCACCGCGCGGAGCTCGCCCAGGAGCTCCTCCACGAGGCCCCGCTCCTCGGGGCGATCCTCGAGGCGACGGCGCAGGAGCCCCGCCAGCACCTCCATGCCGGCCAGCGGGTTGCGGATCTCGTGGGCCAGGCCGGCCGCCATCTGGCCCAGCGCGGCCAGCCGCTCCTGCAGCCTCGCCTGCTCGTCGCAGCGCTCGATGGGGGCCAGGTCGCGGAAGATCATGGCCGCCCCGCGGAGCCCTCCGCCGGCGTCCCGCACCGGCGAGAGCGTGAAGCCCAGCGTCCGGGCGGGGCGCGCGGGGATCTCGCCCAGGGCGAGCTCCGCGCGCGAGAGGGGACTGCGGCCCCCGAGCGTGTCGAGCAGGAGGCGCGCCACCGCGGGCTGACCGGCCAGCACCTCGCGGCAGTCGCGCGCAAGCAGGCGCGCCGGATCACCGGGGGGGAGGCCCAGGATCCGCTGCGCCGCGCCGTTCAGCACCACGAGGGCGCCGGCGGCGTCGATGGCCAGGAGGCCCGAGCTCATGGAGCCCAGGATCCAGGCGGCGAACTCCCCCCCCATGCCGCCTCCATCGGCCCTCCCACCCACCGCCCTGAGGTACGAAACGGTGCTCCGGGACCCGGCCCGCGCGCAGCCCCCGGGCGCAACCCGGGTGCCACAGGGGAGCGGAGCGAGAAGCACACCCGCTCCGCCCCGCGCGCTGCAGCCCCGGAGCTGCTGGCGGCGCGCAGCCCCCGGGTCCGCGGGGCGGAGCGGGTGTGTTCTCGCGGAGCGACCCGGTGATCCCACGGAACACGGTGCCCAAGCGGCTCCCAGAACTCACGCGGGAGGGGAAGCGGGCGCGATCCGGGTGCCACAGGGGAGCGGAGCGAGAAGCACACCCGCTCCGCCCCGCGCGCTCTACCCGGGTCCGCGGGCCTCGCCCCAACGGCCGGAGGGAGGCGTCAGTCCTCGGCCGGGACCAGGTAGTGCTTGCCGTCCTGCTCGAGCCAGCCCTGCTCCTTCAGATCCTTCACCACCCGCGTCACCGTCTCGCGCGAGGTGCCGATCATGTCGGCGATCTGCTGGTGGGTGAGGGCTGGCGTGCGCCGGCTCTGGCCGCCGGCCTCCTCGCGCGCCATGCGCTGGAGCAGGCCCTTCGTGCGCTCCTCCACGCTCTGGAAGGAGAGCGAGCTCGCCTGCTCGTCCACCTGGCGCAGCCGGCGCGTGAGCTCCTGGATCACGGCCATGGCCAGGTCGGGGCTCCGGCGCAGGACGCTCAGGAAGTCGTTGCGCGCGAGAGCCAGGATGCGCGTCTCTGCGAGGGTCTTGACGCTGGCCGAGCGGGGCGCCCGGTCCAGCAGCGACATCTCCCCGAAGAACTCGCCGGATTCGAGCAGCTCCAGGATCTTCTCACGGCCGTCGCCGGAGAGCTTCGTGACCTTCACGCGGCCTTCCCGGATCACGTACATGTAGTCCCCGGGCAGGCCCTCCTCGACGATCGTCTTGCCCGCTGGAAAACGCCGCTCGATGAGCAGCGAGGCGATCGACTCCAGGTCCTCGTCGCTCACACTGGAAAAGAGCGGAATCGTGCGCAGCGACTCCAGCGCCTCCTTGCCGCGAAGCGATGACGCCATGCCCCCCCTCTCGGAAACCGGATTCCCCTGGCTACGTGACGTCCGAGCGCCCTTGCGCCTTTAGCTCGGCCACGATGGCACGCACCTCCGGGGCGCGATCGAGTCGAGCCACCAGCAGCGCGCCCTCGCTCTCGATCACCGCGAGGCCTTCGACGCCCAGGAGCGCCACGGCGCGCCCGCCGCCCCAGACCAGGTTGCCCCCCCGGTCGTCGTAGACCAGATCGCCGGCCACCACCCGCGACCGCCCGCGCGCAACGCCCAGCTCCTCGGCCAGGGACTCCCAGGTCCCGACGTCGCTCCAGTGGAACGAGACCGGCAGCGTCCAGACCCGCCGGCTCCGCTCCAGCACGGCCTTGTCGATGGGCAGCGCCGGAGCGGAGCGGTAGGCGCGGCGCAGCAGCGCCGGCGAGGGGCGGCGCCCCGAGCGGAGGAGCGGCGCCAGGGCGCGCTGGAGCTCCGGCGCGCAGGCGTCGAATTCTGCGAGGATCGTCCGAGCCGTCCACACGAAGATGCCGGCATTCCAGAGGTAGCCCCCGCTCGAGAGGTAGCGGCGAGCCGTCCGCGCGTCGGGCTTCTCGACGAAGCGCCGCACGGCCCGGAGGCCCGGCTGCGCGGGACCGACCGGCCGCCCCACCTGGATGTAGCCGTAGCCCGGATCCGGCCGCGTGGGCCGAACGCCGAGGGTCACGAGCACGCGGGCCTCCCGCGCGGCGCGCGCCGCGCGGCGGATCGCCGCGGCGAACGCGCGCCCGTCCGGGATGCGGTGATCCGCGGGCAGCACCGCCATCACCGCGTCGGGATCCAGGGCCGCGACGCGCGCGGCGGCCAGCCCCACGGCCATGGCCGTGTTGCGGCGCTCGGGCTCCACGAGGACGCGCTGGGCCGGAAGGCCCGTCTCCGCCCGGATCGCCCGCCCGTGGTCCGCGCCGCACACCACCCAGACGCAGTCGTCCCCGGCAAAGCGCCGTGCGCGCTCGAGAGTCGCCTCGAGCAGGCTCTGGCCGTCGAGGACGCGCAGGAATGGCTTCGGGCGCCGCTGGCGCGAGGCGGGCCAGAAGCGCTCCCCCGCGCCGCCGGCCAGGATCACGGCGTGCAGCAACCCCCCGGACCGGGACATCGACGGGAGACTAGCGGAGCCGCTGCCTAGCGCCCCACGCTGAAGTAGGTGAATCCCGCCTCGCGCATGGAGTCCGGCTTGTAGACGTTGCGCAGGTCGACGATGGCCGCGCGCCGCAGCAGGCCCTTCACGCGGGCCAGATCGAGCATGCGGAACTGGTTCCACTCGGTGATGATCGCGAGGGCGTCGGCGCCCTCGCAGGCCTGGTAGGAGTCCTCGCACATCCTCACGCCGGGCAGGAGCCGCGCCGCCTGCCCCATCGCCTGCGGGTCGTAGGCCTGGATCGCGGCGCCGCGCTCCAGGAGCCCCTGGAGGATGTCGATGGAGGGCGCGTCGCGCATGTCGTCGGTCTCGGGCTTGAAGGAGAGCCCGAGGGCGGCCACGGTCTTTCCCTGGGCGTCGCCGCCGAGCGCCTCCACCACCTTGTCGATCATGCGCTCGCGCTGGCGCTCGTTCACGCGGATCACCGCTTCGACGATCTCGAAGCTGCCGCCGCTCTGGCGGGCGTGGTAGGCCAGCGACCGCGTGTCCTTCGGGAAGCAGGAGCCGCCGAAGCCGGGGCCGGCGTGCAGGAACTTGGAGCCGATGCGCCGGTCGAGGCCGATGGCGCGGGCCACCGCCTGCACGTCGGCGCCCACGGCCTCGCAGTAGTTCGCCACCTCGTTGATGAAGGAGATCTTGGTGGCGAGGAATGCGTTGGCCGCGTACTTGGTGAGCTCCGCGGTCGCAACGTCCGTGATCACGACGGGCGTCTCGTTCAGATAGAGCGGCCGATAGAGGTCCTTGAGGATCGCCGTGGCGTGGTCGTCCTCGGTGCCGATCACGACCCGGTCCGGCCGCATGAAGTCGCCGATGGCCGCGCCCTCGCGCAGGAACTCCGGGTTCGAGGCCACGCTGAAGCGGGACGGGTGCTCGGCCCGGGACTGCTCCTCCTCGATCCAGGCCCGCACCCGCCCGGAGGTCCCGACCGGGACCGTGCTCTTCGTCACCACCACCTTGTAGCCGTCCAGGTTGCGGCCGATCTCGCGGGCCACCGCCTCGACGAAGGAGAGGTCGGTGCCCCCGTCGGGTCGCGAGGGGGTGGGAACGGCGATGAAGACCACGAGGGCCCCGCGCACCGCCACGGCCGCCTCCGTCGTGAAGGAGAGCCTCCCCTGCTTCACGTTGCGCTGGACCACGTCCTCGAGGCCGGGCTCGTAGATCGGGATCGCCCCGCGCCGCAGCGATTCGACCTTGTCCACATCCTTGTCGACGCAGACCACCTGGACGCCGAACTCGGCGAAGCAAGCGCCGGTCACGAGACCTACGTATCCGCTGCCGATGACGCAGACGTTCATGGCTTCATCCCCTCGCGGGCCCGAAGATCTTGGCGAAGTGCTCGACGGTCTCGCGCAGCCCCTCGTCGAGACTCACGGAGGGCTCGTAGCCCAGGAGCTCGCGCGCCCGCCCGAGATCGGCGAGGCTGTCGCGCACGTCGCCGGGGCGGGGCGGGGCGTAGCGGGGCTCGAGGTCGGAGCCGAGAGTGCGGCGAATGCCCGCCCACAGCTGGTTCAGGGACGTCCGCCTTCCGCTGGCGACGTTGATCACGCTGCCCGGCGCCCGCTCGGCGTCGGCGGCCAACAGGTTGGCGCGCGCCGCGTCGCCCACGAAGGTGAAGTCGCGGGTCTGCTCGCCATCCCCGTAGACCGTGGGCCTCTCGCCGGAGAGCGCGGCCCGCACGAATCGCGGGATCACCGCCGCGTAGTCGCTGGCCGGATCCTGCCGCGGCCCGTAGATGTTGAAGTAGCGCAGCGCCACGGTCTCGAGTCCGAAGAGGACGGTGTACTGGTGGCAGTAGAGCTCGCCGGCGTACTTCTGGAGCGCGTAGGGGGAGAGAGGCGTGGCCGGCAGCGTCTCGATCTTGGGCAGCACCTCGGTGTCGCCATAGGCGGACGAGGAGGCCGCGAAGACCACGCGCCGGGCGCCGGCGCGGCGCGCGGCCTCGAGCAGCTGGAGCGTGCCGCCCACGTTCACGTCGTTGGTGTAGAGGGGCTCCTCGACGCTGCGCGGCACCGAGGGGATGGCCGCTTGGTGGAAGACCGCCTCCACGCCGGCCACGGCGCGGGCCACGGTCGCCGGGTCGCGCACGTCGCCCTCGATCAGCTCCACGCAGTTCCGGACGTCGGCCAGGTTCTCGGCGCGGCCGGTGGAGAGGTCGTCGAGCACGCGCACCTCCCAGCCCGCCGCGAGCAGATGCTCGACCACGTGGCCGCCGATGAAGCCGGCACCGCCCGTGACGAGGGCCCTGCGCCCCGAGCTCCTTGCGCTCACCTGCCCCCCTCGAGCCAGGCCGCGAAACGCTCGAGACCCAGCTCGAGCGGCGTGCTGGGCGAATACCCCAGCAGCCTGTGGGCCGCGCCGATGTCGGCCCAGGTTCGCGGCACGTCGCCGGTCTGGGCCGGCAGCCACTCGATCTTGGCTTGTCGACCCAGCACCCGCTCCAGGAGCTTTACGACCTCGAGGACCGAAACTTTACGGCCCGCGCCCAGGTTGAGCAGCGCGAAGCCGCAATCGCGATCGAGGGCGCGCACGACCCCTTCCACGGCATCGTCGACGTAGGTAAAATCCCTCACTGCGCTGCCGTCCCCATAGACCGGGATCGGCTCGCCCGCCCGCATGCGCTCGGAGAACTTGCGGATGGCCAGGTCGGGCCGCTGGCGCGGGCCATAGGCCGTGAAGAAGCGCAGGCAGGCCACCTGCAGCCCGTGGGCGTGATGAAAGGTGTGCGCCACCAGCTCGCCGGCGCGCTTGGTGGCGGCGTAGGGCGAGATCGGCCGCTCCACCGGGTCGGTCTCCCGGAAGGGCCCATCGCTGCGCTCGCCGTAGACCGAGGAGGAGGAGGCGAAGACCACGCGCGGGATCCCGTGCCGCACGGCGGCCTCGAACACGGCGGAGCTCCCGCGCACGTTCACGTCCGCGTACTCGGTCGGGCGCTCCAGGCTCGGCCGTACCCCGGCCAGCGCCGCCATGTGCGCGATGGCCTCGAAACGCCCGGCGGCGCACAGGCGGGCGAGTCCCTCCAGGTCCCGGATGTCGGCGCGCTCGAGGTGGAAGCTCCGGGAGCGCAGCGCGCCGGCCAGGTTGCGCAGCTTCTGCTCCTCGGGGTAGAAGGGGTCGAGATTGTCGAGCCCCACCACCTCGCGGCCCTCCGCGAGCAGGCGGTCCACCAGGGTCGAGCCGATGAAGCCCGCTGCCCCGGTGACGAGGATCCGCTCGGGTCGGCTCACCTGGCCCCCCCCTTCCCGCGCCGCCTCCCGGAGAGGCGCTCTTGTCGCTCGAGGTCGGCCTCCACCATGACCCGGACCAGCTCCGCGAAGCTCGTCCCCGCGGACCAGCCGAGCTCCTCCCGGGCCTTGGTGGGGTCCGCCAGCAACGTATCGACCTCCGCCGGCCGAACCAGAGACGAATCGGTCCGGACGAAGTCCCCGGGATCGAGGTCCAGGTGCCGGAAGGCGTGCTCCACGCACTCCCGGACCGAGTGCTGGACCCCCGTGCCCACCACGTAGTCGGCGGGCGCCGCGGTCTGGAGCATGCGCCACATGGCATCCACGTACTCGGGGGCGTAGCCCCAGTCCCGCCGGGCATCGAGGTTGCCGAGCGGGAGGTGGTCCTCGAGGCCCAGCTTGATGCGCGCGGCCCCCTCGCTGATCTTGCGGGTCACGAACTCCCGCCCCCGGCGGGGGGACTCGTGGTTGAACAGGATCCCCGACACCGCGAAGAGACCGTAGCTCTCCCGGTAGTTCACCGTGATCCAGTGCCCGTAGACCTTGGCCACCGCGTAGGGGCTGCGCGGATGGAATGGCGTGGCCTCGTTCTGGGGGGTCTCCCGGGCCTTCCCGAACATCTCGGAGCTCGAGGCCTGGTAGAAGCGGATCTCGGGATCCGCCAGGCGCACCGCGTCGAGCATCCGGGTCACCCCGAGAGCCGTGAACTCACCGGTGAGCGAGGGCTGGTTCCAGCTGGTAGGGACGAAGGACTGGGCCGCGAGGTTGTACACCTCCTGCGGCCGCACCACTCGCAGGAGCTCCAGGAGCGAGGACGGGTCGAGCAGGTCGGCCTGGTGCAGGCGGAGCCGCGACCGGACGGCCTGGATGCGCTCGAAGGTCTCGGTGCTCGAGCGGCGCACCATCCCGTGGACCTCGTACCCCTTCTCCAGGAGGAACTCGGCCAGGTAGGAGCCGTCCTGCCCGGTGATCCCGGTGATCAGCGCACGCCTCACGGTCTCCCCCTGCTCCCGCCGGCGGGGAGCTCGCCCGTCGGGCCCTCGCCCTCGAGGGAGAAGACGCCGAGGTTGCGCAGCAGGCGCAGCGTCAGGAGCGCGACGGCGACGAGGCAGGCGGCGGCGATCACCCCTCGGAGCCTGGTGAAGGACACCGCGAGCAGGCAGAACGCCGCGGTGACCCAATAGAACTGGAGCACGGCGCTCCGGTGCGAACCTCCCGCCGACGCGAGCAGGCGGTGGTGCATGTGGAGGCGGTCGGCGGAGAAGACCGGCGCCCGGAGCCACAGCCGCCGCAGGATCGAGAGCAGCGTGTCCAGGATCGGGACCGCCAGCGCCAGCAGCGGGACCACGAAGGTCAGCACCGTCATCTGCCGGTAGCCCTCGAGGGCCAGGAGCGCCAGGACGTAGCCGATGAAGAGCGCGCCGCTGTCGCCGAGGAAGATGCGCGCCGGAGCGAAGTTGAAGGGCAGGAAGCCCAGCAGGGCCCCGACCAACGCCACGCCGAGGACGACGCCGAGGACCATCCCCGCCTGCCAGCAGATCACCGCGAGCGTGGTGCCGATGATCACGCCGACGCCGGCGGCCAGGCCGTCCAGACCGTCGATCAGGTTGATCGCGTTGGTGATCCCGAGGATCCAGAGGAAGGTCGTGATCCAGCTCAGCCAGCCGGGCAGCATCGTGCTGGCCCGCGAGACCGGATCGGTGAAGTGGCCGATCGTGAAGCCCGAGCCGATGGCGATGGCCGCCGCCAGGGCACCCACCAGCACCTTGGGCCAGGCGCCGAGACCGCGGCGATCGTCGTAGATCCCGAGGGCCAGCATGATCCCGGCGCCGAGGACGAGGCCCCCCAGGTGGCCCCGGGTCTCGAACTCGCCGCCGGCGAGCAGCGCGACGGCCACTCCGACGCCGAACCCCAGCGCCACCGCGAGCCCGCCCAGGAGGGGCATCGCGGCCCGGTTGCTGACCTTGCGCGGGTTGGGCCGGTCCACGATGCCGCGCGCCAGCGCGGCCCGCCGCACGACAGGGGTGGCCAGCGCGGCCGTTGCGGCAGCCAGCGCGAACGGGATGGCCAGCTGGAACGCGTCCATGCCCCGGTCCCAAACCTCTCCCCGCCCCTCCCCCCCGACCGCCCCGGCCTAGCTCGGGTAGTAGCCATAGCGCCCGCGGTGCGCATCGGCACCATTGAGCACGAGGCCGAGGAGCCTGCGGCGGTCCAGGACCTCGAGGGTGGTGGCAACGTCGTAGTGGGAGGTCTGGTTGGCGCGCACCACGAGCACGAGGCCGTCGCAGAGATCGCTCACGGCCTTGGCGTCGGGGAGACCGAGGGCCGCCGGCGTGTCGAGGATCACCCGGTCGTAGCGCCGTGCCACCTCCTCGATGAGCTCGCGCATGCGATCCGACGAGAGGAGCTCCGAGGGGTTCTCCGGGCGCCAGCGCACGCCGAGCACCTCGAGGTTCGCGCCCTCCACCTTGGTCACCGCCTGGTCGAGCCCCACGCGGTCGGTCAGCACCTCGGCGAGGCCCGCCTCCGGGTTCAGGCCCAGCGAGCGGTGGACCTGGGGGCGGCGCAGGTCGCAGTCCACCAGCAGGACCCGCCGGCCCAGGCTGAGCGCCGTCACGGTCGCCAGGTTGATGGCCGCGGTGGTCTTGCCCTCTCCGGGGAGAGCGCTCGTCACCGCCAGGGTCTTGATGGGGCGCTGGGCCGCGATGGCGTCGATCCGGCCGCGCAGCGTGCGGTACTGCTCCGCAACGAAGGAATCCGGCTGCAGCAGCGTGATCCGGCGCTTGTTCAGGTCCGCCGTGGTCTCCGGCGCGGCCTGCGCCCCGCGCGGGAGCAGCCGCTTCCACCACGGCGGGCGTTCGCCGGCCGTGGCGCCCGCCGGCAGCTCGAAATCGAGCGCGGCGAGGGGGCCGCCGGGCAATCCCCCGACGCGGCGCTTGCGCTCCTCTTCGGCCCTCCTCAGGGCCTCGTATACCTTGGCCATGCCGTCTCCAAGCCGCTAGCGCAGGAAGCCGAGCCAGCTGCGCTTCCTGTGCGGAGCGCCAGCCGGCCCCGCGACCGGCGCCTCTCCGTTCCTGGACCCGCAGAGCTCGAGGTCCCGGGCGGCCTCGTCCACGAGGTCGTTGCCGATCACGAGCCGCTCGCGCGTGAACCCCGAGAGCAGCGCGCGGTCGCATACGATGTTCACCAGGCGCGGCACCCCTCCCGTGACGGCGTGGATCCTGCGCCGGGCGGAGCGCGTGAAGAGCTCCTTGCCCGTGTAGCCGGCCAGCCGCAGCCGCTCCTCCACGTAGGCGTCGGTCTCGCCGGCGTCGAAGGGCTGCAGGTGGTGGCGCAGCACGATGCGCTGGCGCAGCTGGCGAAGCTCGGGCCGCGCCAGCATCCGGGCCAGCTCCGGCTGCCCCACCAGCATGATCTGGAGGAGCTTCTGGGAGGACGTCTCGAGGTTCGAGAGCAGGCGCACCTCCTCCAGCATCTCCGCCGAGAGGTTCTGCGCCTCGTCCACGATCAGGAGCGCCGTCTCGCCGCGCTCCAGGCGCTCGATCAGGAACCCGTTCAGGGCGATCAGGCACTCGGCCTTGCTGCGGCACGGCGCCTCGATCCCGAACTCGTCGAAGAGCATCCGGAAAAAGTCCAGCGGCTCGAGCTTCGGGTTGAAGATGAACGCCGACGCGGTGGAGGCGTCGAGCTGACCGAGGAGCGCGTGCAGCAGCGTGGTCTTGCCGGTGCCCACCTCGCCGGTGAGCAGCACGAACCCCTTGCGCGAGCGCACTCCATAGACGAGGGTCGCGAGCCCCTCCCGGTGGTCCTCCCCGAGGTACAGGAACGTGGGGTCCGGAGCCATTTCGAAGGGCGCTCGGGCGAGGCCGTAGAACTCGAGGTACATGGCGCCCACCTACTCCCGCAGCTCGTCCGCCGGGGCCGGGGCCGGTGCCTGCGCCTGCGCCTGCGCCGCGGCCGCGCCGCTGGCGCCCGCCGCGGCCGGCGGTCCGGCCGGGGCGGGCGCGGCGGTCGCCGCCGCGTCGACGGGTCGGCTGGGGAGGCCGTTCACCCAGGCGTAGTTGACGACGCCGCCAGCCAGCACGAAGGCGACGAAGCCAGCCGTGGCGAGAGACGCGCGCAGGCGCCGCCGTCTCGCCGCGGCGCGGTCGGACTCGAGCCAGATCAGCGGGATCGAGCTCAGGACGGGCACGTTCACCGTCGCCTGGAGCTGACGCGCGGTGTGCAGGCTCGTATCCGCCGCCTCGAGCACCACACCGAGCGCTCCGCCCAGGGCGATCCCGAAGAAGATGCCGAGGAGAACGATCAGGGGGCGGTTGGGCGAGGAGGGCTTCGGGGGCTCGAAGGCGGTCTCGAGGACCCGGAACTGCTCCCCGAGCTGGCGCCGCTCCATCTGCGCCTGGATCGTCGCCTCCAGGCGGCGATTGCTGAAGTCCTGATAGCTCTCGAAGAGATGCTTGTACTCCCGCTCCTGGGCGCCCAGCTGCTCGGCTACGCGCGGGGTCTCGGCGAGCAACGCCTCCACCGCGGCCGCGGCCTTCTGCAGCCGCTCGAGCTCCTGCTGGGCGCCGCTCCGGCGCTTCTCGGCGCGCCGCGTCTCCGCGAGGGCACTCTGGCGCTCCGGAGACGCCTTGTCCTCCTCTTCCCGCTGCTGGACCTTGGCTGCCAGGTTGGCGCGGATCGTCTGGAGCTCGAGCTCCGCCTTGATCACGTCGGGGTGCTTCCGCGTATATCCCTTGGCGGCGTACTCGGCGAGGCCGAGCTCGAGCAGGCGCATCCGACGCGCGGGGTTCGTCACGTCGCCCTCGTTGCCCTTGGTCTCCGACGCGAACTCCTGGCTCCGGTAGAACTCCTCGTCGCTGATGGCATCGGCGAGCGTGCGCTGGGCGAAGGCGATGTCGCTCTGGATGCGCTCGATCCGCGTCTGATTGGCTCCGGTATCTTCCGGAAGCTTGCCCGGATTCATGGACTTGACCTGCGCCACCTGGGCCTCGACCTCGCGAATCTGGGTGGCCAGGCGGCTCAGCTCGGCCGTCATGAAGTCGAGGCTCTTCTGGGTCACCTCGGATCGGGCCTTGAACTGCTCGTCGATGAAGTCGTTGGCCAGGCGCTGGGCCACCGCGGCGGCCGTTCCCCGGGCATCGCTGCGGAAGAAGATGCGGAAGGTGTTGATCTCGGCCTCCCGGCTGCGCATCTGAGCCTTCTTCTCGAGCTCCGGGATCAGCGGCTCGACACGCACCGCGTTCCGCATCAGGTCGATGACCTCCTCCCTCAGCATGTGCTTCGACTCCTCGGGGTAGAGGCCGAGGTCGTCGATGATGCGCGAGAGGCGGGAGCGGCTCAGGATCTGGGAGGTCATGATGCCCAGGCGCTCGGTCAGGTTGGTCTCGCCGACCCCGGGCTGGACGAGCTCCTTCGAGACCGTCTGGGGCTGCACCAGGATGGTGGCGAAGCTCTCCCACTCGTTGGGGAGCGCCATTGCGACCCAGTAGGCCGCCAGCGTGACGAGGAGCACGCCCACCGCCACGGGCTTTGCCCGGCGGCGCGCGATGCCCAGGACGTCGCTCGGCTGGAAGCCGCTCTCCACGTTCATGACGCCGCCCCGTCCACGCTAGTGCCAGACCCGGATGGGATCGAAGGCATAACGGAACTCGAGGAAGACCAGCTCCTGATCGATGCTGTCCGAGGAGGCGCCCTGCTTCGTCTCCTGCAGGCTCAGGTGGAAGCGCAGGGCCACGGACGCGCGCTGCGTGAGGCTGCGCGAGACCCCGCCCGTCAGGGACCAGCGGGTGCTGTCGAAGTCGTTCGCCGTGGTGGTACTGTTGGCGCGATTGCGCATCACCCACTCGCCGAGCAGGTCCAAGTTCCAGAGCTCGGCGGGCTGCCAGGAGGTGAAGAGGCTCACGCTGTCGCGGATCGAGGTGCCGGAGTTCCCCGACGAATCGTCCTGGCTGCGCCGGTAGGAGGCCGACGAGCGGAGGGTATCGGACCAGCGCGCCCCGAGGCGTCCCTGGCCGAAGAAGGTCCAGCGGCCGTCGACGGAGGGGGCCAGGTTCCGGATCACGAAGGCCGGTCCCACGCCCGGCAGCAGCACCTGGGTGGCGACGATCGCGCCGTCCTGTCGGGTGACGATTCGCGTGGGACCTCCCCGCAGCGAGAACGACCATACGTCCCCGAATCGCCGGGTGACCCCGGCGAAGCCCTGGTAGACGTAGCTCTGGCTGGCGGGCTCTTGGACGGCCGTCGGGAACATCGCCTCGAGCGGCAACGGCAGCTGCGCATCGACCTCCTCGTAGGCCTGGTAGCTGAAGGCCCCGCCCGCCGAGAGCGCGGTCCTCGCGTCGAGGGTGTAGGAGAGCTGGGTCTCGCTGGATCCGCCCTGGCTGTCGATCTGGGTGGGGTCCTCCGCATCGAGGAGGCCATAGGAGACGCTCGACGAACCGGTCAGGCGCTCGCTGAGGTCGTGCTCTACCTGGAGCGACACCTCCTCGCGGAAGATGCGATCGCTGGTCAGGTTGTCGTCGGCCACGGTCACGATCTGGCCGCCTCGGTTCTCCTGCAGCGACTCGAAGACGAAGCTGCGGATCCAGGTCACGCGGTTGTCGAGGCCCATCCTCGTCCGGGGGCCGAACGCGTAGTCCAGGTTGAGCGATCCCACGTGGTCGACGTCCTCGTCCCGGCTGGCGTTCACGAACTGCACGTAGGTGGGCTGGTAGGAGAGTCGGTAGTCGAGCCTGGGGAGGCGATCCACGAGGCCCAGCGTCGGCGAGAGCCGGAGTCCGAAGTCGTCTCCCGACTTCCCCGGCTCCTGGACGGCCTGGCTGTCGTATTCCATGCCTGCGCTCATGCTGAGATCCAGATCCGCCGCCACGGTCGAAACGGGCATCCCAAGGGCGAGCAGGATCCCGAACCCACGCCTCACGTGGGGCGAACCGCTACTCGGGTACGATGATCGTGTCTCCGGGCTGGAGCACGATGTTGGTCCCGCCTGCGTTGCCCCGGATGTACTCCTCGTAGTCGAAGCGATACTCCTGCTCCGTTCCAGCCTCGCCGCGGCGCACGATGCGCACGTCGCTCCGGTCGGCAAAGGTGCTGAAGCCGCCGGCCGCCGCGATCGCCTCGAGCACACGGAGGTTCTTGGTCAGCTCCACCCTGGTATTGTGCGGCACGCCGCCCATGATCGTCACGAAGCGGCTGTTCACGTCGGTCACGATCACGGTGACGTCCGGTGCCGTCACGTACTCCGCGTACTCGCGCGTGAGGACCTCCTTGAGCTCCATGGGCGTGAGGCCTTCGGCCTGCACGTCGTCGAGCAGGGGCACCGAGATCTTGCCATCGGAGCGGACCGGAACCGCGAGGGAGAGCCCCTCGTTGTCCCAGACCCGGATCTGGAGCCGGTCGTCCACCCCGATCACGTACTCCTCGCGCTCCATGGGCGCCGGATCGAGCGGCGGTGGAGACAGTGGACGGCGGCCGCAGCCGCCGGCCGCCACGATCACCGCCGTGAGTCCCCCGAGTGCCTTCCAAGTCACGCGCATCGGAACCCGTGCCCGAGCGGGCCTAACGGCCCTCGCTGAGGCCGTTCTCCTTCATCTTGTAGAGGAGCGCCTTGTAGCTGATCTGCAGGCGCTCGGCGGCCTCCTTGCGGTTCCAACGCGTCTGCTGGAGCACCTTCTCGATCACCCGCTTCTCGGCCACCTGCGCCGCCCTGCGCGAGATGGCCTTGAGGTCGACGCCATCGCCGCCGCCGAGGTCCACACCCAGGGCCTCGAGGTCGAAGGAGTCCGGCGCGGCCTCCTCGGCGGGCGGCGCCGCCGAGCGCCCGGTGATCTCCAGCAGCGGCGTCTGCTCGTTCCCGAGTACCACCATCCGCCGCACCATGTTCTCGAGCTCCCTCACGTTCCCGGGCCAGTAGTAGTTCATGAAGGCCACCAGGGTGTCCGGGGAGAGCGACTTCATCTCCTTGCGATACTGCTCGTCGTACTTCTGGAGGAAGTAGTCGACCAGCAGCGGGATCGCGTCCTTGCGATCTCGCAGGGGCGGCAGGTGGACGGTGACGACGTTCAGGCGGTAATAGAGGTCCTCGCGGAAGCTGCCCTCCGCGACGGCCTCCTCGAGGTTGCGGTTGGTGGCTGCGATGACCCGCGTGTCGACGTGCACGTCGCTCTCGCCACCGAGTCGCGAGAACTCCCCATCCTGAAGCACCTGGAGCAGCTTGGCCTGCAGCCCGGTGTGCATCTCGCTGATCTCGTCCAGGAAGATGGTTCCGTGGTTGGCGAACTCGAACTTTCCGAGCTTGCGCTTCTGGGCGCCCGTGAATGCGCCCTTCTCGAAGCCGAACAGCTCGCTCTCCAGCAGCTCGGACGGGAGGGCTGCGCAGTTGACCTTCACGAAGGGCTGATCGCGACGCCCCGAGAGCTGGTAGAGGGTGCGCGCCACCAGCTCCTTGCCCGTGCCGCTCTCGCCCCGCACGAGCACGGTGATGTCCGTGTCCGCGACCTGCTCGATGATGTCGCGGATCTCCTTCATCTTCGGGTTGTCGCCACACAGCAGCAGGAGCTCGGTCTCGGAGCGGGCGCGCCCGCGCATCCGCTCGACCTCCTGCTTGAGGGCGCGCTTCTCGAGCGCCTTCTGGAAGGCGAGCTCGAGCTCCTCGACCTCGAAGGGCTTGCGCAGGAAGTCCGAGGCCCCGAGGCGCATGGCCTCGACGATGTTGCGCGCCTGGCCGTGCCCGGAGAGCATCACGACGGGAACGTCGGGAATGCGCTGCCGGAGCTGCGCCAGGGTCTCGAGCCCGTCCATCCCCGGCAGGACGACGTCGAGGGTGACGAGGTCCGGGCGGCTGTCCTCCAGACCCGCCAGGGCCCGCTCGCCGTCCGCGACGGCGAATACCTCGTATCCCTGGCGCGTCACCAGGGCTTCCATGTAGTCCCGCACGCCGGGATCGTCGTCGATCACCAGAACTCGGAAGCGCTCGCCCATTCCTCGTTCCTCTCGCTCGCTCCGAAATGGCGCGCCATCGCGCGGGTGCGGCGTTTCCCTCCCGAATGCAATCACGAGACCACGTGCAGGGCTTCGATCGCCATCTCGCACGCTGTCGGGGGCCCGGCGCACCGGAGCTTCGTGGAAGTAGTGTGTAATATCCTTCCTACAATGGGAAGAAGATTCTCCCCCGATCGGGCCGACTGGAAGGAGATTCTCCCCCCGATGGAACGAAAATTCCTCTATCGGCCGCTTCCAGTCGGTGGGAGACCCGGGGTTGCCGGACTGGAGCGCGCAAGTCCGGTCGGATCCCCGGGCGGGAGCACGTCATCGGGCCCGCGGGGACAGAAGCCTCCGGAGGCGAGATCCCGTCCGGGTGCGCAACGCGACCCGCGCGGCAGCGGCCCGTCGGCGCGGGTGCCGAGCTCCTGCCCGCTCCCCCCGAACCCCGTGGGGACGGGGACTTCGGAGCCGAAGCTGCGGGTGCCCGCCGGCCCCCCTTGGAACGCCACCGGGAAACCGCGCCAGAATGGGGAAGAATGCGCAAGACTGGGGCCCGCCGAGCTTCATTCCCGGGCCCCGGCAGCCGAACGACACCAGCGAGGAGAAGGGCCGATGAGCGAAGAGCAGCCGGTCCGGCGGCGGCTCCTGGACGGCTGGATGGCGATCGTCGCGCGCTTCGGGCACGTGCAGACCCTGGTCCTGCTGGGCCTCTTCTACGCCCTGCTGATCGGACCCGCCGCGCTCGTGGGCACCCTCGCGCGCCGCGACTTCCTGGACAAGCGCGGCCTCGGGCGCGGCGAGACCGCCTGGCGGGATGCGGACTCGGCGGCCCCCGATCTCGAGCGGGCCAAGCTCACCACCTGAATCGGGTCGCGGCGGACCGCTGCGCGCGGAGGCGAAGGTGAACATCCTCGGGATCTCGTGCTTCTACCACGACGCGGCGGCAGCCCTCCTGGCCGACGGGCGGCTCGTCGCCGCCGCCCACGAGGAGCGCTTCACCCGCAAGCGCCACGACCCGGATCTCCCGGTCCGGGCCGTCCGGTACTGCCTCGAGAACGCCGGGATCCAGATCTCCGACCTCGACTACGTCGCGTTCTACGACAAACCCTTCATCAAGCTCGAGCGCATCCTCACCACCTACGTGGCCACCTTCCCGCGCTCGCTCCCCTCCTTCACGAAGTCGATGCCCGTCTGGCTGAAGGAGAAGCTTTGGATCCCGAGCGCGATCCGCAAGGAGCTCGGCTACGAGGGCGAGGTGCTCTTCGCCGAGCACCACCAGTCCCACGCGGCCTCGGCCTTCCTGGCCTCGCCCTTCGAGGAGGCGGCCATCCTCACCTGCGACGGCGTGGGCGAGTGGGCCACCACCACCCAGGGCGTCGGGCGCGGCGAGACCTTCGAGCTCCACAAGGAGATCCGCTTCCCCCACTCCCTGGGCCTGCTCTACAGCGCCTTCACCTACTACCTCGGCTTCAAGGTCAACAGCGCCGAGTACAAGGTGATGGGCGCGGCGCCCTACGGAACGCCCCGTTACGTCGACGTGATCCTCAAGGAGCTCGTCGATCTGCGCGAGGACGGCTCGTTCAAGCTCAACATGAGGTACTTCGCGTACGACTACGGCCTCACGATGACCAACGCGCGCTTCGCGGAGCTCTTTGGCCATCCCGTGCGCTCGATGGAATCCAAGATGGAGCAGTTCCACTGGGACATGGCCGCGAGCATCCAGAAGGTCACCGAGGAGGTGGTCCTGCGCATGGCGCGCGATCTGCACCGGCGTACGGGAATGCGAAAGCTGTGCATGGCTGGCGGGGTCGCTCTCAACTGCGTGGCCAACGGGCGCATCCTGCGCGAGGGTCCCTACGAGGATCTCTGGGTGCAGCCGGCGGCGGGTGACGCAGGCGGCGCCCTCGGCGCGGCCCTCTTCGTCTACAACGCCGTGCTCCGCAAGCCGCGCGCCTTCCGGATGGATCACGCCTTCTGGGGACCCGCCTATTCCGACGAGACCATCCGCGAGTACCTCGACGCCCGCGGGGCGGTCTACCGGACCGTCTCCCGAGACGAGATGATCCGCGAGACCGCCCGGCGCCTCGACGAGGACCAGGCCGTGGTGGGCTGGTTCCAGGGGCGCACCGAGTGGGGTCCCCGCGCGCTCGGGAGCCGGAGCATCCTGGCCGACCCGCGCAATCCGGAGAACTGGCAGCGCGTGAACAAGAAGATCAAGTTCCGGGAGAGCTTCCGGCCCTTCGCCCCGGCCGTGCTGGCCGAGAAGGCCTCCGAGTGGTTCGACATCGACCGCGAGAGCCCCTACATGCTGCTCGTGTGTCAGGTCCGGGAGGGCAAGCACATCCCGGCGGTCACCCACAAGGACGGCTCGGCCCGCCTCCAGACCGTGACCCGGGAGGCTCACCCGGAGTTCTACGACGTGATCTCCGCCTTCGACCAGCGCACCGGCTGCCCGGTCCTGATCAACACCTCCTTCAACGTGCGCGGCGAGCCCATCGTCTGCACCCCGGACGACGCCTACCTGTGCTTCATGCGCACGAACATGGACGTGCTGGTCCTCGGCAACCAGATCCTCCTCAAGGGGGAGCAGCCGGCGCTGCACGAGGACTTCGACTGGCGCGAGCGATACGAGCTAGACTGAGCGCCGAGAGAGCAGGGAGACGGGATGGCACGTTCCAGCGGTGGAATCCAGGGTCGGCTCGGCATCTTCGTCGAGCTGTGGGCTTTCATGAAGGTCCGCAAGAAGTGGTGGCTCGGTCCCATCGTGGTGACCATGCTCCTGCTCTCGGTCCTGATCGTGCTGACTCAGGGGTCGGCGGTCGCGCCGTTCATCTACGCGCTCTTCTAGCGACGCGGACGGCGCCGCGCTCCCCCGCGCGCGGCGTCCCGTGCGGGGGCGTGGGATCGTGATCGGGGTGGCGTGGCCGGCGGAGGGATCCGACCCTGCAGTCCGCAGGTCGGCGTTCGTGTGCCTCGCGATCGCCGCCGCCTTCGCCTTCGCGATCTTCGGCCCGATCCTCTACCACATGGTGCTGCACTGGCGGGCCGTCGGAGACTACTCCCACGGCTTCCTGATCGGGCCGCTCTCGCTCTACTTCGCCCTCGAGCGGCGCGCGCAGCTCCGGCGCTCTCCCGTGGCACCGAGCTGGTGGGGACTCGTGCCGCTGGCGCTCGGCGCCCTGGCCCTGGCGGTGGGCCGGCTGGGCGTCGAGCTCATGTCGATGCGCGTGGCCTTCGTGCTCACGCTGATCGGCCTCGTGCTGCTGCTCCTCGGCAGGCCGATCTTCCGGGTGCTGGCCTTCCCCCTGCTCTTCCTGTTCCTGATGGTGCCCCTGCCCCAGTCGCTCGTGAACGTGATCACCTTCCCGCTCCAGCTCGTCGCCACGGATTTCGCGGTAAACTTCCTGTACTGGCTGGGGATTCCGGCGCTGCGGGAGGGCAACATCATCCACCTGGCGACTCACCAGCTCATGGTCGCCGAGGCCTGCTCGGGCCTGCGCTCGGTGATGGCTCTGGGCACGCTGGGGATCGTCTTCGCCTACTTCTTCCGCAGGAACTGGGTGGAGCGCGTCGTGCTGGTGCTCTCGACGATGCCGATCGCCATCCTGGTGAACGCCTTCCGCGTCGCCCTGACCGGCGTGTTGACCCACCAATACGGCGCCCGCGCCGCCGAGGGCGTGATCCACATGACCGAGGGGTTCTTCACCTTCGGCCTGGCCTTTGCCCTGCTCCTGGTGGAAGCCTGGCTCCTGAAGCTCCTCTGGCCCGAGTCCTGGCGGATCCGCACCACGCGGAGGCCCTCCGCGTGACCCGCTTCCTGGCCGCTCTCGGCTTCCTGGCGCTGAACTTCTACACCTACCACTTCCTCGCGACGAAGCCGGTGATCCCGCCCCGGGCGAGCTTCTTCGAGTTCCCTCTGGAGCTCGGCGAGTGGGCCTGCGAGAAGCGCGAGCGGATGGATGCGCGGGTCGAGATCGAGCTCGGCGTGACCGACTACCTGATCTGCGACTTCGCGCGCCGCCCGTCCGACCTGGTCAACGTCTACGTGGGCTACCACGCGACCCAGGTCCGCGAGGAGGGCGGGGGCTCCAAGGAGAACTCGATCCACCCGCCCGCACATTGCTTGCCGGGATCGGGCTGGGACATCATCGACAACCGGACCGTACGCCTGGGCCTGGCGGGCCTCCCGGACCCGGAGGGAACGGGCAAGCGCCTGGTGATCGCCAAGGGCGCAGCGCGCCAGCTCGTCTACTACTGGTATCAGTCCGGGGGGCGCGTCGTCTCCCAGGACTGGAAGAAGATCCTCTACGTGGGCCTGGACCGCGCCCTGCGCGGCCGCACCGATGGGTCCCTCGTGCGCTTCACGGTGCCGATCGGACGCTCCAGCGACGAAGCGCGCGCCGAGGCCGCCTTCCACGACCTCGCCCCGCTGGTGTTGTCGCGCCTCGCGAGGTTCGTTCCGGAGTAGCGCAAGCCCGGAGGGCGCGCAGAGAGAGCCGGAGGCGAACGGAGTTTCCAGGGAAAGACGGGGACTTGAGCTTCAACGACACCATCTACCCCTTCCTCCCGATCCCGCTCCAGAACGCGGTTTGCACGGCCGCCGGCTTCGTCCGCTTCCGCTCGCGCTTCAACCAGCACTTCCACGAGCGTCTCGCCGAGTGGGAGGAGTCGGTGCACTGGCCGATCGGGAAGCTCCACGAGTACCAGCGCCAGCGCCTCGATCGCCTGGTGCGCCGGGCCCGGGAGCACGTGCCCTACTACCGGGACCTGGCTCCCCCTTCCCAGGCGAGGGATCCGCTCGAGTCGATGCGCGAGACCCTCTCGCGGATCCCGCCCCTCGAGAAGCGAGCCTATCGCGACGACCCCGAGGCCTTCTTCGCCCGAGACGTGCCGCGCCACCGCCTCCACCGCGGGAAGACCAGTGGCACGACCGGGACCGCCCTCCCGCTCTGGTACACGCCGGAGACCCTCGCCGAGGAGTACGCCACCGTGTGGCGCCTGCGCCGCTCGTGCGGGGTCCGCGATCCCTCCCAGGAGAACTACACCTTCACCGGGAACATCGTGGTGCCCTTCCGCCAGGAATCCCCCCCGTTCTGGCGCCAGAACGCCTACTCGGGCCAGACGCTCTTCTCGCTCTACCACATGACCCCCACCAACCTGCGCGCCTACGTGGACGCCATCCATCGGCTCCCGGGCCGCTACGTACAGGGCTACCCCTCCTCGATCCACCTGGTGGCTCGCGCCATGCTCGAGGCCGGGCGGCCCATCGAGCCGGGCCGGATCACCGCCGTCTTCACCTCGTCGGAGTCTCTCCTGGCCTTCCAGCGCGAGACGATCGAGAAGGCCTTCGGCGCACCGGTGCGGGATCGCTACGGCGTGAGCGAGTTCGGGGTCTCCATGACCGAGTGCCCGGCGGGCCGCCTGCACGTGGATATGGAGTTCTGCGTCGTCGAGGTGGAGGTCGCCGAACAGACCGACGAATACGAGACGGGTCCGCTCCTCATCACGGGCCTGGCCCACGATGCGACGCCGCTCTTCCGCTACCGCATCGGTGACGTGGGAACCCGCTCGCAGCTCCCCTGCCCCTGCGGGCGGCCCGGGGACGTCTTCCTGGAGGTGGACGGGCGAGTGGAGGACTACGTGCTCACGCCGGACGGGCGGCTGGTGGGGCGCCTGGACCACGTCTTCAAGGAGCAGCTCGAGGTCGCAGAGGCCCAGATCCTCCAGCAGACCAAGGACGCCATCGACGTACTGATCGTCCCGCGCGCCAACTACACGGATCTGTCCCAGCGCCGCCTGCTGCGCGAGATCCGCTCCCGCCTCGGCGACGAGATCGCCATCCACATCCGTTCGGTCACGAGCATCCCGCGGGAGCCCAACGGGAAGTTCCGCGCCGTGAAGTCGCGGGTGGGGAGGATCACCGCGTGATTCGCGTGAGCCTCGCGCGCACGCAACCCGACTACGAGGGCCTCGCCCCGCCCTTCGGGCCCGGCAAGCCCTATCCGGAGCTCGGCGCCCTCCTGGGTAGCGACGCAGAACGGGGCGGCCCGAACCACGTCTACGCCGCCGTCCGGGCGGCGCTCGCGGGCCTCGGCCTCGACGCGAGGCGCTTCGGCGGCGCCGACTGGAATCCCCTGGGTGCGCTGGTCGCCCGCGGCGGCAGCGTGGTGCTCAAGCCGAACTTCATCCGGCACTGGAACCCCAATCCGGCGGGCACCCCCCTCTCCGTCGTCACCCACGGGTCGGTGCTGCGGGCGGTGGCCGACTACGCCTTCCTCGCGGTGGGGCCGGGGGGATCGGTGACGATCGCGGAGGCACCCCAGCACGACTGCGACTGGGAGAGCATCCGGGTCCTCGTCGGACTGGCTGAGCTGGAGCGCTTCTACGGGTCCCGGCTCGGCGCCGAGCTCGCCGTCGTCGACCTGCGCCGCGAGGCCGTGGTCTACCGGGACGGAACGATCGTGGAGCGGCGCTCGCTGCCCGGGGATCCGCTGGGCTATCGGCTGCTGGACCTCGGCGCGCGCAGCCATTTTCACGGGGCGGGTCTCGATCCGCGCCGCTATCGCGGCGCCGACTACGACCCGGTCCCCACCACGGAGCACCACGCCGGCGGACGCAACGCCTACCTGCTCGCCGAGACCGTGCTGCGCGCCGACCTGGTGGTGAACCTGCCCAAGCTCAAGACCCACAAGAAGACCGGCGTCACCCTGGCGCTGAAGAATCTGGTGGGCATGAGCGGGGACAAGAACCTGCTGCCCCACCACTGCGTCGGCCCGGTCTCCGCGGGCGGCGACGAGTACCCCGGGGAGGGCTGGCTGGACCGGGGCCGTAGCCTGGCCGCGGAGCTCGCCCGCGGGCTCCTTACGCGGGGACGCGCCACCGGCCTGGTGCGGGCGGCGCGCCGCGCAGAGGGCGCGCTGCGCGGGGACGCCTTCGTCCGGGCCGGAAACTGGCACGGCAACCGCACCACCTGGCGCATGTGCCTCGACCTGAACCGCTGCCTCTACTACAGCGACGCCCGCGGCGAGCACCTGGACGCCTCGGCGCCGGTGCGCCGGGTGCTGAGCCTCCTGGACGGCGTGGTGGCCGGCGAGGGCGAGGGCCCGCTCGCGCCCCGCGACCGCCCCCTCGGCGCGCTGCTGGCCTCCCTCGACCCGGTGGCCCTCGACCTGCTCGCCATCCGGCTCATGGGCTTCGACGAGGAGCGCATCCCCAAGGTGCGCGAGGCGATGGCGGACCGCGAGCTGCGGGTCACGGCGGTGTCGGCGTCACAGGACGTGGAGGTCGCGGAGGTCGCGGAGGACGGAACGCCTCTCCGCTCGGCGGACCTCGAGGCCTTCCGGGCGGGCGAGAGCTTCCTGGCCCATCCGGGCTGGCGCGGCCACCTGGAGCGGCCCCGAGCCGTCGCGGGCGCGGGAGGGCAGCGCTGACATGTGCGGGATCGCGGGCTACTCCGGGAATTTCGCGCCGCAGCTGCTCGAGCGCATGAACGCCGTGCTCGCGCACCGCGGGCCGGACGATGCGGGGACGCTGGCCCTCCCGCCGCAGGGGATCGGCCTCGCCCATCGCCGGCTCTCCATCATCGACCTCTCGCCGCGTGGCCACCAGCCCATGTGGGACGCGAGCGGGCAGGTCGCCATCGTCTACAACGGAGAGATCTACAACTACCGCGAGCTGCGCCGGGAGCTGCTCCAGGACGGCTACGCCTTCCGCAGCGATTCCGATACCGAGGTGCTCCTCAACCTCTACCTGCGCGACGGCGAGAAGATGCTCGAGCGGCTGAACGGGATCTTCGCCTTCGCCCTCTGGGACGCGCGGCGCGAGCGGCTCCTCCTCGCCCGGGACGGGGTCGGCGTCAAGCCCCTCTACTACGCCGAGAGCGCGCGGGGCCTCGTCTTCGCCAGCGAGATCAAGGCCCTCTTGCAGGAGACCTCGGTCGACCGGCAGCTCGACCCCGACGCGGTCTACCACCACCTGCTCTACCTCTGGTGCCCGGCGCCGCTCACGATGCTCAAGGGCGTTCGGAAGCTCGAGCCGGGCCACGCCCTGGTGGTGGAGGCGGGCCGCATCACCCGGCGCTTCCGCTTCTACGACCTTCCCTACGAGCAGGAGCTCGTCGACTGGCCCGAGGAGGATGCCATCGTCCAGGTGCGCAAGTACCTGACCCGCGCCGTCGAGCGGCAGCTCGTCTCCGACGTGACCGTGGGCGCGTTCCTCTCGGGCGGGCTCGACTCGAGCAGCGTGGTCGCCATGGCCCAGCGCGCCATGGGCGAGGAGAAGCTCCAGTGCTTCACGATCGGCTTCCGGGAGTCCGAGGGACGCGGGGAGGGGATGGCGCTCGACCTCCCCTATGCCCAGCGCGTCGCAGAGCACCTGGGGGTGGACCTCCACGCGATCTACGTCGGTCCCGAGATGGTGGACGAGCTCCCGCGCATGATCTTCCACCTCGACGAGCCCCAGGCGGACCCCGCGCCGATCAACGCGCTCTTCATCAGCCAGCTGGCGCGCCGACACGGCATCAAGGTGCTGCTCTCCGGAGCGGGGGGCGACGACATCTTCACCGGCTACCGCCGCCACCACGCGCTCATCCGGGAGCCCTGGTGGACCTGGCTGCCGGTCCCGGTGCGCACGGCGCTCAGCCGGGCGAGCCACGCCTTCCGCCCCAAGACCGAGCTGCGGCGACGCCTCATCAAGGCCTTCCGCCACGCGGACCTCGCGAAGGATGCGCGCATCATCTCGTACTTCCAGTGGATCGCGCCGGAGCACCTGGAGCCGGCGCTGGGCCCCGCGCTCCTCGGCGCGGCAGAGTCCGCGGCCCGGGGGCCCGTGGCCGAGGCCCTGGCGCAGCTTCCGGCGCAGGTGCATCCCCTGAACCGGATGCTCTACCTGGAGGGCAAGTTCTTCCTCACCGACCACAACCTGAACTACGTCGACAAGGTCTCGATGGCCCACGGCGTCGAGGTGCGCGTCCCGCTCCTCGATCCGGAGCTCGTCGCCCTGGCGGCCCGGCTTCCCCTGCACTACAAGCAGCGCGGCCACCTGGGCAAGTGGGTGCTGCGCAAGGCCATGGAGCCCTACCTGCCCCGCGACGTGATCTACCGGGCCAAGACGGGCTTCGGCGCCCCGCTGCGGGGCTGGCTGCGCGGGCCCTTGCGTCCCATCGTGGACGAGGTGCTCTCGCCGGCCTCGCTGACCCAGCGCGGCCTCTTCGACCCCGCCGGGGTCGAGGCCCTCGTGAGGGCGGACCGCGAGAAGCGCGTGGACGCCACCTACACCCTCTTCTCGATGATCTGCATCGAGCTCTGGTGCCGCATGTTCGTCGACAAGCCGGTTCCCTCGCTGGACTGACGGGGGCACCGCCGATGAAGCAGATCCTCCAGGACGCGCGCAGCGGGAAGCTCGAGCTCGCCGAGGTCCCGGCGCCGGGGGCCGGTCCGGGCCAGGTGCTGGTTCGCAACCACTACTCGGTGGTCTCCCCGGGGACCGAGAAGCTCGCCCTGGAGTTCGCGCGCAAGTCGCTGCTGGCCAAGGCGCGCAGCCGGCCCGATCTGGTGCGGCAGGTCACCCGCAAGCTGCGCGAGGAGGGGCCCGTCCCCACCTGGCGAGCGGTGACCAGCCGCCTCGCAACGCCCCAGCCCCTCGGCTACTCCTGCGCCGGCGTCGTGGAGGGTGCCGGCGCCGGCGTGGCGGCCTTCGCGCCGGGGGACCGGGTGGCCTGCGCGGGCGCCGGCTTCGCCAGCCACGCCGAGCTGGTCGCGGTGCCGGAGAACCTCGTGGCTGCGGTGCCGGAGGGCGTCCCCCTCGAGCACGCGGCCTACGCCACCGTCGGGGCCATCGCGCTCCAGGGGCTGCGGGTGGCCGCGCCGACCCTCGGGGAGGTGGCGGCGGTGATCGGCCTGGGCCTGATCGGACAGCTCGCCGTCCAGCTGCTCCGGGCGAACGGCTGCCGCGTCCTGGGCATCGATCCCGACGCGGAGCGGGTCGCCCAGGCCCTGGAGCAGGGCGCGGAGTGGGCGGCGGCGCCGGATGCGGTTCCGCCGGGCTGGAGGGAGCGCGCCAGCGCGGGCCACGGCGCCGATTTCGCCCTCGTCACGGCCTCCTCGGACAGCGCCGCGCCCCTCGCCCTCGCCGCGGAGCTCCTGCGCAAGAAAGGGCGGATCGCGCTGGTGGGGGCCGTTCCCATGCAGCTCGATCGGCGCGCCTTCTACGAGAAGGAGCTCGAGCTCCGCATGAGCACCTCCTACGGTCCCGGCCGCTACGAGCGGCGCTACGAGGAGCTGGGCCTCGATTATCCCCTCCCCTTCGTGCGCTGGACCGAGAACCGCAACCTCCAGGCCTTCCTGGCGCTGCTGGCGGCGGGCTCGCTCCAGCTGGATCGGCTCGACGCCGAGATCGTGGCCTTCGCGGAGGCGGAGCGCGTCTACGAGGAGCTCGCGGCCGGCGGGCGGCGCTCGCTCTCGGTGGTCTTCCGCTACGAGGCGGAGGGCGCCGCGGACCGCACGCTGCGGCTGGCGCCCCCGGCGCAGCGCAAGCCCCAGGGCCGGGTGGGCGTGGCCTTCCTGGGCGCCGGCCACTACGCGCGGGGCGTGCTGCTGCCGGCCCTGGCCGGTGCAGGCGGCGTGGAGCGGGTCGCTCTCGTCACCGCCAGCGGGGCCTCGGCGCGCCGCAGCGCCGAGCAGTTCGGCTTCGCGACCTGCGGCACCGACCCGGCGGCGGCACTCGCGAGCGACGAGGTGGACCTCGTCTTCGTGGCCACCCGCCACGACAGCCACGCCGAGCTCGCCGCCCGGGCCCTGCGGGCCGGAAAGGCCGTCTGGCTCGAGAAGCCCGTGGGCCTCTCTCCCGAGGAGGTCGACGCCGTGCTGGGCGCCGCCCACGCGTCGGGTAGCTTCCTCGTGGTGGGCTACAACCGGCGCTTCTCGGCGCACGCGCGCGCGGCGCGCGAGGCCTGCGCCGGACGCCAGGGCCCCCTCGCCATCCGCTACGCGGTCTCGCCGGGCCCCCCCCCGGCCGGGAGCTGGGTCACCGACCCGCGCGCCGGCGGCGGGCGCATCCTGGGCGAGGTCTGCCACTTCGTGGATCTGTGCGCCTTCCTGGTGGGGGGCGCCCCGGAGAGCGTCTACGCCCGGGCCCTCGGACGCGATCCCGAGCTCGACGACTCCCTGGTGGCGACCCTGGGCTTCGCCGACGGCTCCACCGCCGTGATCGAGTACCTCTCCCGCGCCAGCCCGGAGCTCCCGAAGGAGCGCTTCGAGGCCTCCTGGGACGGGCACACGCTCTCCTGCGAGAACTTCCGCACGACGGAGCTCGACGGCCGGAGGCGGCTCCGCACCGCGAACCAGGACAAGGGCCAGGCGGCGGCGGTCCGCGGCGTGATCGAGGCGCTGCGGGCCGGCCAGCCCTCGCCGCTCGGCCTGGAGGAGATCGCCGCCGTATCCAGGGCCAGCTTCGCCCTGCTGGAATCGGCTGCGAGCGGGCGCGCCGTGAGGCTCGAGCCATGAGCGGCGCCGTCTACGAGCCCGAGCGCGTCCCGGCGCGACCGGCGCAGGACCGCGGCAATCCCCGGGCCGTCCTGCTCTGGTTCCTCGCGCTGCCCTTCCTCGCCAGCCTCGTCTTCGTCCTCTTCTTCCTCCTCGGCGCGAGGGGCGGCAAGGCGGCCGTCCTGGCCATGGCGGCGTTGACCGGGGTGGTCTGCTTCATCCCCGTGATCCTCGACCAGGGGCGGGCGGCCTCCCACCGCCACCTGATGCTCTCGCTCTTCGGCCTCGGCTACCTGGTCTACATGGTCGCCCCGCCCTTCACGCTCTACGCCTTCGAGGACATCGTGGAGGAGCCGGGAAGCGTGTCGATCCTGCACGTGCTGCCAGGAGACGTGCTCTGGGGGCAGGTCGCGGCTCTGGCGGCACTGGTTTCGTTCCTGGCGGCCTACGGGCTCCCGGCGGGGCGGCGCCTGGGTCGGGCGCTGCCCGCCCCGCGGCGCGAGTGGTCCGAGGCGGCGACGGTGACCGTGTCCCTGGGCCTGATCGGCCTGGGGTGGGTCTTCTTCCTGGGGAACCAGTTCGGGTTCATCCCCGGCTGGCTGGGCTCCGGCGTCCTCGGGGCGATCTCCGGGAGCACCATCTTCGGCCTCGCCCTCCTGGCCATCGCCTATCTCAAGGACGGCTCCCGCGCCGCGTTCCTGCTCCTTCTCGTCATCATCCCCCCGACCATGTTCTTCAACTTCTTCACCGGCTCGAAGACCCTCTTCCTCGCCCCCCTCATGATGGTCGCCTACGCCTACGTGGTCGTGCGGCGCAGGATCCGGGCGCGCTGGCTCATCCCCGGGATCCTCCTGATCGCCCTCTACTACCCCGTGGCACAGTTCCACCGCGAGGTGATCCTGAGGGGCAACACGCTCGGGGCGGGCGACGTGATCGGAGACGCGGGGGAGATCCTCTCCGCCACCGCGAGCTACGCGCAGAGCTTCAGGTTCGTCGACTACCTGGGCGATGGGATCCGCATGACGAGCGGGCGCCTCGAGGGGCTCGGAGTGCTCTCGGTGATCGTGCGCGACACGCCCGACAAGGTGCCCTACCAGGGCGGCTGGACGCTCAGCTACATCTTCCTCTCCTACGTCCCGCGCCTCCTCTGGCCCAACAAGCCGCCGATGACCATCGGCCATTGGGTGACCGCGATGTATGGGCCGGGTCCCATCCCGTCCAATACGGGTCCCACCTGGATGGGTGAGCTCTACTTCAACTTCGGCTTCCCGGGCCTCGTGTTGGGCATGGCGCTCCTCGGCATCTGGTTCCGCGTGCTGCACGAGATGTTCTTCCGCCCGAACGCCACGATCCCGGCACTCCTGGTGGGCGCGGTAGTCATCTTCTGCACCGTCCCGTCCTTGCAGGGGGGAGTGCTCGGGCCGATCAACGGCGTGACCTATCTGGCGACGCCGATCCTCCTCACGCACTTCGCGATCTGCATGCTGACCCGCCCGCCCCGGCAGCCACGGGCCTTCCCGCCGCCGGACCTGGCCCGGGGCGGGGCCCGCGGCGGGGTCTGACCCCACCTCCGAGGTGCGCTCCTCCGCATCGCGCCTGCCGGGCCTCGACGGTCTCAAGGGCCTGGCCATCCTGTGCGTGGTGTCGATCCACGCCGCGCCCTTCGAGCCCGGCGCGTACCAGGACCACTGGGTGAACGGGGCCGCGCGCCTGGCCGTCCCGACCTTCCTCGTGGTGACGGGCTACCTGGTCGGGCTCCGCACCTCCTCGCGACGGGAGCTGGTCCGGCGCTTCGCCACCCTCCTTCGCCTCCACCTCCTCTACGGCCTGCTCTACTGGGGCCTCGCGCTGCTGCGGGACGGCTGGCCCGGCCCCCCGACCTGGAAGGGCGCCCTGTTGCACTTCGGCGAGGGATCCTACCCGGGCCAGTACTTCTTCGTGATCCTGCTTCAGGTCCTGCTGGCCGCGGCCGTTCTCCCGAGGCGCCTCTGGCAGTCGGGCGCGGGGGTGGTGGGCGCGGGACTGCTCGCTCTCGCCGGGTTCTTCGTCGCCTGGGGCGTTCACGCGGAGCCCGCCCTCTTGGCGCTCCCGGCCGCGGCGCGGCGCGCTCTCGGCAGCATCAACGCGCTCTGGCTCTGGTTCTACTACTTCGCGCTCGGCGCGTGGCTCGGCGCGCTCGCCGGCCGCCACGGCGTCGCTCCCGTCGGCCGCGCCGCGGGTCTCGGGCTGGGCGCCCTGGGGATCGCCGTCGCGGCCGCGGGGCTGCCCGCGCTCCCGCCCTGGGGGCTCCAACCGGGCGCCCAATACGCCAAGCTGGCGATCCTGGCCGGGTCGAGCCTCGTGGCGCTGGCGGTGGCGGCCCTCGCGCGCGCCCCGGTGCCGCGGAGCCTGGCGCGGGCCGGTGCGGACTCCTTCGCCATCTTCGTGTGGAACCCGGCGCTCCTGGCCGCGCTCGGGGGGCTGCTCGGAAGGCCCGCGAGCCCGGCGGCATCCTGGCTCCACGTGCTGGCCGCCACCGCCCTGGCCCTGGGGCTGGCCCGCCTCGCGCGCCGCCATTCGCCGCTCCTGCTGCCCTGAGGCGCCGCGGGCTCACGGGGACGCCCCCGACTCGCTCAGGACCTCGCGAAACACCTCGCAGAGCCGGTCCACCGAGCGCTGCCAGGAGTATCCCTGCGCCAGGGCGCGGCCGCGCTCGACCCGGCCCCGGGTCGCTTCGGGCTCGCTCCGCAGGCGCTCCACCGCGCGGGCGAGCGCCACGGGATCCTCGGGCGGGAAGTAGAGCGCGGCCTCCCCCGCCACCTCGTGGAAGGAGGGGATGTCCGCTGCGACGATGGGGGTCTCGGCCAGCATGGCCTCGAGGAGCGGGTGGCCGAAGGACTCCAGGAAGGAGGGGAAGACGAACGCGACCGCTCCGCGGTAGTAGGCCAGGATCTCGCGGTAGGAGACCGCGCCCAGGAAGCGCACGCGGTCCTCGAGCCCGAGCCGGGCCACCACGCGGCGGACCTCTGCCGCGCAGGGCGGGTCGATCTCCTCGCTCCCGGCGATCCAGACCTCGAGGCGCGGGTCCGCGACGTAGCGGAGGCTCTCGATCAGCACCGGCACGTTCTTGTGCCACTCGAGGGAGGCGGCCAGGAAGAGGTAGGGGACGTCGGCCGGAGGCCGTGGCGCCCCCACCGCGAAGGCCTCGGGCGAGATGCCGTGGGGGATCACGATGGCCCGACCCTTCGGCACGGTGACCGCGCGGGCGACCAGGTCGGCGGCGGCGCGGGTCGGGAAGACGATGCGCCGCGCCCGGCGGTTCCCGAGGCGCACCAGCCGCTCGAGCATGTGGATGCGCGCGTCGTCGTAGAAGCGGTGATCGTAGATGTTCAGGTTGCGGAGCGCGACGACGGTCGGGGTGAGCGTCACGAAGGGCGAGATGTCCGCGACGCAGTAGAGCAGGTCGAAGGCCAGCGCACGCAGGGGCAGGATGACGACCTCGTAGAAGATCCGGAACGGGAGGCGCGCGCTCCCCGGCAGGGTCACGCGGACCGCCTCGATCTCCCCGGTGTCCTCTGGCGTGAGCTGATCCGCGGCGCCGATCACGGTGAACTCGAAGCCGCGCGGATCTCGCTCGAGCTCCCGCAGGAGGTTGCGGATGTAGCTGCGTCCGCCGCCCTGGGTGACCGAGAGGGCGTTGATCAGGATCCTGCGCTTCCGCACCGGGCGAGCAGCATAGCGCGCCGGCGAACGCCTCCGGCGCGGCGGGCGCCGCCACGGAACGGGGGATCAGGCGGCGAGGAGGCCCGCCCCCCCGGCCCGGCCCGCCTGGGCGCGAGCGCTCGCGGCGGGCAGCGCGGCGGGGCCCGCCATCGCCGGCTGCGGCCGCCGGGGAGCGGGTACCCGGCGCGGCGCGCTCTCCACGAGCACCTCTTCGAAGAGCGCGAGCAGGCTCCGCGCGGTCCGGTCCCAGCCGAAGTCGCGGACGCGCTCGCGGCCCCGCTTCACGAGGATCTCGCGCGCGCCCGGGGCGAAGAGCGCCGCGTCCATCGCGCGCGCCAGCGAACGCGGATCGCGTGGATCGGCGTAGAAGGCGGCGTCCGCCGCGATCTCCCGGGACACCTCGATGTCGGCCGCGACGAGGGGCACCCCGGCCGCCATCGCCTCGAGCAGCGGATGCCCGAAGGTCTCCAGATAGGAGGGGAAGACGAAGAGCTCGGCCCCGGCGTACCAGGCCTGAACGCCCGCGTAGGGAACCTCGCCCACGATGTGGATCTGCTCCGCGAGCTCCCCCGTCGCCCGTCGGGCCTCCTCCATCCGGCGCGCGTACTCCGGGTCCGCGTCGTCGCCGATGATGACGAGATCGGGCACGTCCCTGCGCCAGCGCGCCAGCTCGGCATAGGCCTCGATCAGTCGCACGAAGTTCTTGTAGCGGTAGATCGAGCTCACCGAGAGGATGTAGGGCCAGGGATGCGGCGGTCGCGCGGTCCGGGCCGCCCAGGCCTCCCGGTCGATCCCGTGGTGGATCACGGCGCGCCGCGCCCTCGGGAGGCCCACCGCGTCGCCGATCCAGTCCGCCGAGTCCTGGCTCACGAACACGATCCGGTCGCAGGACCAGGTCGCGAGCTGCGCCAGGCCGCGCAGCGTGTGGAGGCGCAGGCGCTGGCGCCAGGGCCAGCCGCCTTCCGAGCTGAAGACGTTGGGGTTGCGGAAGCTCGCGATGGTGGGGCACGGGGCGGCCGGGGGCGCAGACTCGCCGGCGGAGAAGTAGAGGTCCGCGCCGAAGCGGGCCGCGATCCTGGCCGCCTCGAGGTAGGTGAAGCGCAGCCGCCCCCCGAGGCCGACCTCGGGGAGGCGCTCGACGCGCAGGTTCGGCGCCGACGGGATCGAATCGCGCAGCGCGCCGGTGCGCACCAGGACGAGGAAGCGGTCCTCGGGCGCCGCCTGGGCCAGGCGATGGACCACGTTCACGAGGTAGGTGAAGCCCCCCCCGCCACGCGCCATGGTGCCGTCGATCAGGATCCGCCGCGGGGCGTTCCGCACCGAGCCCTCCTGCGCCCTTCCCAATGGGAAGTGGCGAGGAGGAGCGGTACGTGGCGCGAAGAGGACCAGCGGGCCGGCCGGCCTCGCACGCGGGTGGCGGGGTGGCGCCCCCCCGGCAGGGCGGGCCAGCGGGTCCCCGAAGCGAACGCGGGGAACCGGACCGATGCCGGTTCCCCGCGCCCTGGTGGACGGAGGCGAGAGGAGGTCAGGCGGCCCGCTGGGCCCGCCGCACCGCCTCCTCGGTGGCCTGGATGAACGCGCGCGTGCGGACCGGGTCGATCACGGAGCGCCGGTCGCTCTGGTCGCTGCAGAGGGCCCCGCGCACCCCGGTCAGATCGGGCCCGATCCGGGCCAGGTCGTCCAGGTGCTTCTCCTTGATGGAGCCGGCCAGCGCGCACATGATCCCCGCCTCCCGGCACAGCCCCACGAACTCCTGGAGCTCGTCCAGGCCCATGTTGTCGAAGAGGTTCGAGCCATCCTTGATCGCCGTGTCGATCAGGACGACGTCGACCTTGGAGGCCGAGGCCGCTCGCACCAGGTCCGTGGTGCTGAGGCCGTTGAAGCGGCGCCAGTCGGCGAAGCCCGCCGCCACGGCCCGCGCGTTCGGGTTGGCCATCTTCACCGCCTGCTGGATGACCCGCATCATCTCGACCGCCTGCTCGAAGGTGGTCGAGGCGTAGAGGCCGCCCTTCACGTAGTCGAGCCCCAGCGAGGACACGGTGTAGGCCGCGAGGGCTGCGGTGCCGGGCTTGTGCGGGAGGTCTCCGATGGTGGCGCTGGTCTCGCACTCGAGATCCGGGAACTCGTCCATGATGGACTTGAGCACCCACGGGAAATTCGCCCCGAGGGAGCCCTCGTTCGGGTTCTTGATGTCGAGCACCGCGCAGCCCGCCTCGACGGCGACGCGCGCCTCCTCCAGTGACTCCACGCTGACCAGTAGCTTCATGTCTTCCTCCCCTTCCGGTGCCTCGCCCGACCTGCCACGCCGGCGCTCCAGCTCAGAGCATTCTAATCCGCGCGCGCTTCCGACGCGTAGAGCTTTGTTTTAGCAATGTCCGGGCCAAGCCCGCGGGGACGGATCAGATCGGAAAAGGGGCCGGCGGATCAGCTATTTGGGAGGGTATGGGGCGAAGGCCCTCGGAGCTGCAAGGAAAACTATTTCCGATTTCGGGAATAGTTTTTCTTGGTAACGGCCTCGCCCGCGGGGGCGAGGGTGTCTCAGGCGCTCGCGGCGTAGAGCCCCGCCAGGCGGGTGGTGTCGTACTGCCCGTGCAGCTGGATCAGGCTCTTGTGGCAGAAGGAGAGCCGGCCGCGCAGGAGGTCGAGCCGCGCCTCGAGCAGCGCGCGCTCGTGGGGCGTCTCCGCCTTCTCGATGTGGCGCCGCACCGCGATGACCTCCTCGTCATCCAGGGCGATCTGCCGCTCGAGCTGGTTGCGCTCGCGCCGGATCCGTTCGAAGCGCTCGGCGAGCGGGTCGCTCACCCGGGTCGTCTGCATGAGGGCTCCTCCCGCGCCCCCGAGCACGCCGGGGAACGCTGGAGGGGAAGTGGGCGGTCGGGGCTTCAGGTGTCACGGGGGGGGCCGGAACGCCTCGATCTCGAGGAGCTTCCGGTGCAGCTGCTCCGCGACGAGGGAGTGGCCCAGGGGATTCGGGTGGCCATCCCAGGGGGCGACGCTGATCTCCGAACGCGCGCGGCCGGCGTAGACCTCGAGGAGATTCACCACCTGGAATCCGGCCTCCCGGGCGGCCGCGACCAGCGGTGCCACCTGCTCCTCCTCCGGGTAGCTCGGAATGTTGGGCAGGAAGACCCAGACCGGCAGGGCGCCGTGCTCCCGGCAGCGCTCCGCGATCTCGCGGTAGGCGCGGGCCAGGAGCCCCTGGGCCTGCCGGGGCCCCAGGCGCCGCCGGAATCGGAAGGTCCCCTCGCTCCCCTCGACGCCCGCCGCGGAGAACGCCTCGCTGGCCCAGCCCCAGGGGACGCGGACCCCGCGCGCGAGCGCCCGCTCGGCCTGGGTCAGCAGCATGTCGATCTCGGTCTCGTGCGCCACGTAGAGGACCGCGTCGGGATCGAAGGCCAGGCCGCGCTCCTCGAGCAGCAGGAGGTTCCGGAGCGCGTCGTAGTACTCGTTCGCGAGGTTCACGACCTCGTAACGACGCCCATCCGCGGCGGCGTTCAGCCGCTCCTCCAGCACCGCCTCGAAGGTCTCGTCGTTCTCGACCCCGGTCCCCATCTCGATCGAGGATCCCAGCAGGGCGATCCGCCAGGTGCCGGGGGGCTTTGCCGGCTCGTACTCCCGGTCGCGCATCCCGAAGCGGTTGGTGACGAGGAGCGCCCGCTTGTAGGGGAGCGAGAGCGAAGGGCGCAGCTCCTCGAGGCGGTAGTCCCCGGTGTCCCGCAGGCCGCCGATCCTCTCGAGCGGAAGCCAGTCGTCGGGCTGGGCCTGGTAGAGGCTCCCCAGGTTCAGGTCCATGGGCGCCAGGGCCGTGATGTTCTCGTAGTAGCCGCGCTGCAGGCGCCTCGCGTCGACCTCGTTCAGCCGGTTCGCCTGGAGCCCGGCGAGCAGCCGGGCGGGCTCGCCCTGGAGCGACTCCCGGAGCGGGGCGCTCCCCAGGAGCGCCAGGGCGCCGAGGGCCAGAGCGGCCCGCACCGGAGCGCTCCAGAACTCCGCCAGCCAGCGAGCGGGGGCACTCCGCTCCAGGCCCGGCAGCGCACCCACGGCGACCCAGGCGGCGCCGGCCAGCATCACGAGCAGGAGCGCCCTTCCCGCCCCTTCGGCCGCCACGCTCCAGAGCGCGAGCCACTCGCGCAGCGACGTGGACGACCAGAGCGACCAGAGCACGCACATGGCCGCGAAGGTGCCGAAGCCGCCCAGGGCCCGGAGGGCGCGGCGGGGCGCGCCGTCGGCTCGCGGCGCGCCCGCGCCGCGGCGCCGGCTGCGGCGCTCCCAGAGCGTGTTGAGCAGCGAGAGAGCTCCCAGCACGCCCCAGAAGAGCGCGTCGGGCGCCGTGAAGAGCGCCGATCCGCGCAGCCAGAACCACTGGTAGGCGTGGAGCAGCCAGGTGGCGAAGAAGACGGCCAGCGTCGCGACGACCGTGGCGCGGAGCTCGCCGCGCCGGCGCAGCCGGAAGAGGATGGGGTCGTAGACGATCTTGACCAGGAAGTCCTTCCAGTAGATGTTGATGCGGCGCCAGAACTCGTTGAAGCCCACCGCCAGGTAGTAGCGGTGGTTGGTCTCCGGGAGAGCGAAGCCGAACAGGTGGAGCATCCCGGCGACCAGGTGGAAATGGCCCGAGACCTGCAGGTAGAGCAGATAGGTCGCCACCATGGTGCGCAGCAGCTGCGGGGCAGCGCCGACCTCCGTGGGGTCCAGGGCCAGCTCGTGGTAGACGAGCCGGTAGAGCAGCAGCTGGAGGACCCCGCGCGCCATCCAGTGCAGGCCGCGCTGATAGATCTCCAGGGCGCCTCGCGCGTAGTGGGTGCGCACGAAGGTCCGGTAGTCGACCACCGGGAAGAGCGGGAAGCAGACGTTGGGCAGCAGGAAGAAGTAGGACAGGCGCTGGGAGAGGGGGGCGCGCTGCTTCTCCCTGGGCGCGTCCCGGAGGTAGAGCACCAGGCGGAACATGAACATGGAGGCCAGGGTCGGGATCACGCCCTCCAGCGTGCGGGGCGCGTCCACCCACCCGCCTCGAACCAGGGCGAAGCCGGCGCCGGCCGCGGCGAGCAGGGCGACGCGCGTCGTGCGGCCCGCCGGGAGCTCGGCGATCCCGAAGAGCACGAGTCCCGCGCCGAGCAGCAGGACCCCCTGGAGGGGGCCCAGCACCGCCAGCACCCCGAGCGCCGAGAGCGCCAGGAAGAGGGGCGGACGGGCGCGAGGGGGGAGCGCGTGGTGGACGAGGAAGCCCAGCGCCGCCAGGGCCGAGAGCTGGGCGAATGCCCGGCTCACGATCTCGAACTCGAAGATCACGACCTCGAGGAGAGCGAGCTCGAAGCAGAGGACCGCGAGCCTGGGGGCTTTCAACGGGGCCGAGACCAGGGCGGCACGACCGGGCAAGCTATCACCGGGTTCGCCGACCGGTCAACGAGGGGAGGCCCGAAGCGGCTTCGGCGTCAGTCGTTCAGGTTCTTCGGAAAACGCGTCCGGCGCAGCTGCTCGAGGACGCGCTCGTGCGGCTCGTGGCCGCCGCGCAGCGCGAGCACGTTGAGCGATCCGGGGGACTCGCAGCCCGGCGGCTCGCGCCGCAGGCCCCGGGGCGTCAGGGCGAAGACGGCGTAGCCGCCCGCCTCCTCGAGCCAGGCGAGCACCCCGCGATACGAGGTCCCTGCCGCCTCGAAGAAGCGGGCGTTCGCCTCGAAGACCACGGCCGGCGGCCGTCCACTCGAGAGGAGCCCGCGCGCACCGCGCAGCACCTCGTGCTCCATGCCCTCCACGTCGACCTTGACCAGATCGGGGGGCCTTCGGCCGGCGAAGTGGAGGTCGAGGGTCGTGACCCGGGCCTCGAACTCCTCCCCGTCCCGGATGGTGTAGCGGGAGGTGAGGCCCGTGGTGCGGGGGAGGCGCACGAGCCGCACGCTGCCCGGCTCGGCGCCGACCGCCCTCTCGTTCACCGCGAGCTGGGGGACGGCGTTGAGGGCCGCGTTGCGCCGCAAGGCCTCGGCGGCCTGGGGGTCCGGCTCGAAGCTCTCGACCCGGCCGCCGGGTCCCACGAGCCGCGCGGCGCAGAGGGCGTACATGCCCAGGTGGCCCCCGACGTCCGCGAAGACGCCTCCGGCGCCGAGCGCCGCCTCAAGGACCGCCGTGAGCGACGGCCGGCAGAAGCGCTGGAGGGCCAGCACCAGCGTGTTGCGGTCGCGGGCCGGGTTTCCGGCGAAGCGCAGCCCGCCGCCGAAGGTCCCCTCGATCGTCTCGTCCGGGTAGCAGGCCTCGAGGGCCAGCAGCGAGGTCACCAGCGTGTCGCGGCCCACGAAGTCGGGCAGAGCCTGCGCGAGCTGCGCCAGGCGGACGGGCAGCGGAAAGCGGCTGCGCATGGCGGGATGATGGCACAGATGCGCGCCAGGGCTCCGGGGCCCTCAGCTGCCCGCGCGGGCGTGCTCCGCAGCCGCGCGGTCGGCCTCCGCCACCAGGCCCAGCGTCGAGATCTCGCGCGCCAGCCTGGCGCTGAAGATCTCGGCGCCCCGGTCGTTCAGGTGGAGCGGGTCCATCCAGAGATCGTCGTTCGCGAGCTCCGGCGCGCGCTCGTAGCCCAGGTCGACGAAGGGGACGTGGAGCTCCCGGGCAAGGTCCTCGAGCTGCCCGGCGATCCTCTCGCGGTCCGGGACCCGCTGGCCCGGCGGATCCCAGCGCGGGGCCATCACCATCGCCACGCGCGTCCCCCGCTCGCGGGCCGCAGCGACCAGCTCCACGAGGAGCAACCGCCTGGGAGCCTCGATGCCTCGGGCGAAGGGCTCGACGAAGACATCGGTCCGCGGCCCGTAGAGGGCGAGCAGACCCTCGCGACCCGGTACCGCGGTGTAGGGCGTGTAGCCCCGGTCGCTCTCGTCGCGCTGGAAGAAGTCGCGCAACATCTGCAATGGGCGGCCGTTGAAGCGGAAGGAGGAGAAAGCGTATTTCGTCCGCTCCAGAGTGGCCCGCGCGTAGATCAAGTTGCGCACGACCGGAGATTCCGACAGGAAGGGCGCTAGCACCGCCACCCTGCCAGAGTCCCCGATGTCGACCATGGTCTCGGGCTCGACGTTCACCAGGAAGAGCAGCGGCCGATACTCCCGCAGGAGCAGGTCAGCCAGGCCGCGCATGTAGGGGACCCCCTGGCCGGACACCCCGGCGTTGTAGACGCTGACGCCGAGGTCGCGCGCCAGGACGGCTGGGACGAAGTGACCGGCGGCGCGCGAGCTTCCCAGGACGACGACCTGGGCCCGCGCCGCTCGCACGCGGTTCACCGCGGCACCGCTCGGGCCCAGATCCAGGCGCCGGAACATCGACTCGAGCGCAAAGCCGATGACCTGATCGAGCACGAGCAGGAGCCCGAGGAACGCCAGGACCCCCAGCAGCTGGGGTCGCAGGGTGCGGAGGAGCGGTCCGAGCGCCTGCATCTCAGAACTGGAGGTAGATGAACTGCACGCCGGAGTCCACGCCGAAGAGCACGATCGCGAATACGACCGCGTAGTAGACGGCCCAGCGCAGGGCGCGGGGCGCCTGGTTGAGGAGGGGCTGGAGGGGGCGCCGGGCCTGGAGGAGCTGCACCAGGAGCAGCACCAGGATCGCGGCGAGGCACTGGACCATCGGGACGCCGGAGAAGTGCACCTGCTGCCCGGGGTCGAAGGTCTGGTTCAGGATGTACGCCGCGTCCGCGAGGCTTCGAGCGCGGAAGAAGACGAGGGTGATGGCGAAGAGGTGGAACGTGATCATGATGCGGATCGCGCGCACGAGGGGCGTCGGTACCCGGAGCCTGGCGTAGATTCCATCGCGGAACGCGAGCGTGAACCTCGACAGACAGACCAGGATTCCCTGGGAGAGGCCCCAGACGAGGAAGGTCGTTCCCGCGCCGTGCCATACGCCGCTCACGAGCATCACCAGCATGGCGCAGGCGTAGACCGAGAGCTGGCTCCGGTACTGCAACACCAGGGGAAGGTAGAGGTAGTCCCGGAACCAGTTCATGAGGGTCATGTGCCAGCGCTGCCAGAATTCGGCGGTGGTGGTCGAGAAGAAGGGAAGGCGGAAGTTCTGGGCGAGGTCGAAGCCCAGCACCCGGGCGCTGCCCCGCGCGATGTCCGTGTAGCCGGCGAAGTCGCAGTAGAGCTGGACCGCGAAGAAGTACATCGCGAGCCAGCGGGCCGAGACGCTGTGGAGCCGCGGGGCCGCGTAGACCCAGTCCACATAGAGGGCGAGCCGGTCGGCGACCACGACCTTCTGGAAGAGTCCCCAGGCGATCAGCTGGATCCCTTCCAGGGCTCGCAGCGCGTCGAAGCCGCGGGGCTCCCGGATCTGGGGCAGGAGCTCCCGGGCCCGCCCGATCGGCCCCGCCAGGAGCTGCGGGAAGAAGGAGACGAAGAGCGCGAAGCGCGCCATGTTCCGCTCGGGCTCGATGCGCCGCCGGTAGACGTCGAAGAGGTAGCCGAGGGTCTGGAAGGTGTAGAAGGAGAGGCCGACCGGGAGCGCGATGTCGACGGCCCGAGGCTCGAGGGAGGGCCAGAGCGCCGAGGACAGCGGGGCGAGGGCGTCCCGGGCGAGGTTCGCGTACTTGAAGGCGAGCAGCATGCCGAGGTTGACGACGAGGCCCGCCAGGAGGATCGCCCGGCGGCGCCGGGGCCCTGCGGACCTCGCCAGCAGGAGCCCGGCCGAGTAGCCCATGCCCGTGGAGGTCAGGAGCAGGAGCGCGTAACGCGGATCCCAGGCCATGTAGAAGGCGTAGCTCGCGGCCACGAGGAAGAGGCCCCGGAGCCGGTGCGGGAGCAGGAAGTGCACCGCCACCACGCACGCGAAGAAGAACCCGTAGGCCATCGAGTGGAACGGCATGGCTCAGCTCTCGAACAGGCGCAGCGACATCCGGCCCGGTGGGCGTACGAGATGGATCTGCCGCCCGGTGCACCGGGAGGCAGCATACCAGGAGGCTACCACGTCGAGCGGACGCGCGATCCACCCTTCCCTGCCCCGTCGGGGCCCGTCCTGAAGTATGTTCCCCCCGCCGCTCCCGTTGCGCGGAGACCCATCCCCCTCCGGTGGCGAAGTTGCCGCACCGCCTTCCCCGGCTCCTGATCTCCTGGCTCGCGCCGGGGCTCCTCGCGGCCGCGATCGCAGCCGTGACCAGCGAGCTCTTCCTGCGGCTCGTGGTCGGCCCGCCGGCCCGCTTCCTCTACGGCGGCTCCTTCCGCGACCGGCAGAGCGACTTCGACATCACCTACTCGGTGGGGGAGAAGGGCCGGCGCATCACCTGCGCGCCCGAGCCTCCCCCCGCGAGCGCGCGGCGGATCGCCGTCCTCGGGGACTCCTTCGTCTTCGGCCAGGGCGTCGAGGACTGCCAGGACCTGGTCTCGGTCCTGGCGCGCCTCTCGCCACAGCAGGCCTTCGAGAACTTCGGCCGGATCGGGGCCGGGATCGACGACTATCTGCTCGTCGCGCGCGACCTGCTGCGCGGATTCGACGACGCCGTCGTGATCTTCTTCGGCAACGACGTGAGCGATCTGGCCGCGGAGCAGGGCCGCGCCGGGCGCCTGGCCGGGCACCTCTCCACGCTGGCGCTCCTGCGCCGCACCAGGAACGCCTTCCTGGTGGACCGCGCGATCCGGGCGGCGGCGGCCGGCCCCGCTGGCGGCGGGGCGATCGCCTTCTTCGAGGGGAGAGCCAACAACATCCTCTCCTCGCTGCGCCGCGACCCCGACGCCTTCCGCCGCATGGTGCAGCCGGGCGAGCCGGAGGTGGAGCGCTTCCGCGCGCGCTTCGCCGCCCTGGCCGAGCTGCTCGACGCGCGGGTCGGCGCGGCCCACGTGGTGGTGACCGCGGTCCCCCAGGACCACACCGTCTCGAGGCGGCTCGCGAGCTTCATCCGCGCGCACGGGGGCAGCGTCGCGCCCTACGGCGAGCGGGGACGGGCCTACGAGCTGGTCCGCGAGCTGGCCCTGGCCCGCGGCTTCCGCTTCGTCGACTCCTTCCCCTCGTTCCTGTCGGACGGGGACGCGCTCTACCACCCCCACGACCTCCACTGGTCCGCTGCGGGGCAGCGGCGCATGGCCGGGCTCCTGGCGGAGGCGCTGGCGTCCGGTCCGGGCGGCGGGCCCTCCGCCCCCTAGTCCGGCCTCTCCCCGGCGCGCTCGGCGATCACCTGCCCGAAGAGCTCCAGGTGGCGCCGCGCCGAATCCGCCCAGCGGAAGGCCTCGACCCGCTTGCGACCGCGCTCCACCAGCGCCTCGCGCACGTCCTGCGCGAAGAGTCCGGTCTCCAGGCCGCGGGCCAGGGAGGCGACGTCGAGGGGGTCGGCGTAGAGCGCCGCCTCGCCCGCGATCTCGCGCGAGACGGGGATGTCGGCGCAGACCACCGGCACCCCCGAGGCCATGGCCTCGAGCAGCGGGTGCCCGAAGGTCTCGAGGTAGGAGGGGAAGGCGAAGAGCTCGGCTCCCGCGTACCAGGCGGGGATCTCCGCGTAGGGAACCTCGCCCACGAAATGGATGCGCTCCGCCAGGGGGCCGGTCGCCCGGCGCGCCGCCTCCATCTGGCGCGAGTAGTCGGGATCCATGTCGTCGCCAACGATGACGAGGTCGGGCAGGCCCTCGCGCCGGGCCGCCAGCCCGGCCCAGGCCTCGATCAGCCGCACGAAGTTCTTGTAGCGGTAGATCGAGCTCACCGAGAGGACGTAGGGCCGGGGGTGGACCCGGTGGCGCGGGGCCCGGGAAAATCGCTCGGCGTCGATCCCGTGGTGGATGACGGCGCGCTTGTGCTCCGGGAGGGCCACTGCGTCGCCGATCCAGCGCGCGGAGTCGCGGCTCACGAAGACCACGCGGGCGCAGGTGCGCGCGACGAGGCCCGAGAGGCGCCGCAGCGCCCCGAGGCGGAAGATCTGGTAGAGGTACCAGCCCTGGTCCAGCGACGTGAAGACGTTCGGGTTGCGAAAGCTCGCGATGGTGGGGCACGGCGCCCAGAGCGGGACGAACTCGCCCGCCGCGAAGTAGAGCTCCGCGCCGAAGGCGCGGGCGCGGCGGGGGGCCTCGAGGTGGGTGAAGCACAGGCGCGCCGGGAGCCCCGCCTCGGGCAGCAGCTCGATCTCGAGGTTCTCGCGGGCGGGGAGGGAGTCGCGCAGGGCGCGACTGCGCAGGAGCACGCGGAAGCGGTGGCCGGGCGCCAGGGCGGCGAGGGGCGGGAGCAGGTTCACGAGGGTGGTGAAGCCCCCTCCGTTGCGGGCCATGGTCCCGTCGATGAGAATCCGCCTGCCCTGGGGCTCGGACACGAGCGCTCCGTGGAGACTGGCAGCGGCCGATGCCCGAAGGCGAAGGGGAGTCCACCGCCACGCGCGCCTCAAGCATAGGCGAAGCGACGGGGGGCGACCCGGGCTCGGTCCTGCTCGGACTGACCGGCCTGCGCATCGAGGGCGGGATCGCCAGCGTGAGCCGCTGCCTGGCCCGCGCCCTCGACGAGGAGGTGCAGGCCGGCCGCCTGGCGCGCACCGACCGCGTGCTGCTCCTCGAGCCCGCCGGCGAGCCGGCGCCGCCGCCCACCCGCGGCGACCAGCATCTGGCGCGCGGAAGCCAGGCCCGTTTCGTGTGGCAGCTCTGGCGCGCGTTCCGGCGCCAGCGACACGATCTCGTGCTCTTCGACCTGGTCGGGCTGGCGCGCTCGGTGCTGCTCCCGCTGCCGGGCTTCCCGCCCCCCCGCACCGCCATCTTCGTCCACGGGATCGAGCTCGCGGGAGCTCGCTCGGGCGCGCGGGCGCGCGCCCTGGCCGCTGCGACGCGCGTGCTCGCGAACTCCGAGTTCACCGCGGCGCGCGTGCGGCGCGAGTTCCCGGGGCTGGCCGAGCGCGTGCGCGCGGTCCCGCTCTGCATCGACCCCGAGCGCGCCGCGGCCTGGCGCGAGTCGCCGGCCGCGAGCCTCCCGCCCCGGGAGCCGGCGGCGCTCATCGTGGGTCGGATGTGGAGCGAGGAGCGCGGCAAGGGCCACGACGCGCTGCTCGAGGCCTGGCCCGGCGTGCGGCGCCGGGTCCCCGCGGCGGAGCTCTGGATCGCCGGCGAGGGCGACGACCTTCCGCGCCTCGAAGCCCGGGCGCGAGAGCTGGGCGTGGCGCCGGCGGTGCGCTTCCTGGGGCGCGTCTCCGACGCCGAGCTCGGGGCGCTCTACCGGCGCGCCTCGCTCTACGCGATGCCGAGCCGACAGGAGGGCTTCGGCCTCGCCTGGGCCGAGGCGATGTGGTGTGGGCTACCCTGCGTCGGCTCCACGGCCGATGCGGCGGGCGAGGTGATCCGGGACGGGGAGACCGGCCTGCTCGTGCCCTGGGGCGACGTGGCCGCGATCGGCGCCGCGGTCGGGGCGCTCCTCGTCGACCCGGCCCGGGCGCGCCGGATGGGGGAGGCGGGGCGCCGCCATGCCCGGGAGCGCTTCTCCTACGACCGATTCCGCCGCGACCTGCTCGCCGCCCTCGAGCCCTCCTGAGGGGCGCGGGCGCGCGGGGCTCCTCGGTCTCGTCGCCGCGCTGGGTCTGGCGCCCGCCAGCGCCGCCGACTGGGCCCTGTGGCCGAGCCCGGTGCGCTACACGCCGGCCCTCGACCTCCCGCAGCCCGCGGAGCCCGGCCGCTTCGGGGGAGATGCGCGCCCCGGCCACGGCGTGGGCCAGACGCTCGTCCTGCGCCATTCGCCCCTGGAACGGCTCGACCTCCAGGTGAGCCACGAGCACGACCACCGGCCGGGCGTGCTGCACCTCTGGAAGTGGCAGGGCTCCTGGGAGACCACGGTCTCCTCCACCCCCCTCTTCAGCGACGTCGTCGACTTCACGGGAGGCGCCGCCTGGCAGACCCGCTCCTTCTTCCCGCACCTCGCGGTCGAGGTGGGGGCGACCTACTTCCTCGAGGTGACGGGGCCCGGGCGGGGCATCTTCTCGCTGCTCGGCGACCGGGGGCCCGCGGACCGCTACCCCGACGGCCGCGCGCGCGTGAACGGAGGCTTTCCCCAGGGCGGCGAGAGCTGGGACCTCTGGCTCCGCACCTGGTCGCTCCCGCAGTCGCCGGAGCCGACGCCGCCCTTCCCGTCCCTGCCCGGTGCGCTTCCCTGGCACGCTCCGCTCCGCGCCCGCGACGTCGTCCCGAAGCGGGACTACTACCAGCGCTACGAGGCCTTCGCAGACCTCGTCCGGGCCTCGGCCCTCGGCGGCTGCGGCGAGAGGTCCCACGGCGACGCGCTGCCCGAGGCCTTCCTCTACCGAGCGTCCTGCGAGGGGGGCGACTGCGCGGAGACGCGGGCGCGAAACGCCATCGCCCTGCTGCTGCGCGCCCACGCCTGGCGCTTCTGCGCGCCCATCGCCTTCCTGCCGTCCTCGCCATGCCCGCGCAGCTGCGATCCCCAGCAGCAGATCGGCTCGCCGGGGCTCGAGCAGGCCGCCCTGGCCTTCTCGTGGGTCCGGGGATCTCCTTCGCTCCGGCCCGCGGACCGCGCCCGGATCCGGGAATTCCTGGCCGACGCGGCGCGGCGGCACTACGCGCAGCGCGAGCTCGGCACCCACAACCGGGCCCTCCTGGGCGCGGCGGGGCTCCGGATCGTCGCCGGGCTCTTCCCCGACGAACCCGACGCCCCCCTCTGGCGCGGCCACGCCGAGGCCGTCTGGGCCGGGTTCTGGGCACAGCGCGACACCGAAGAGGACTCCGCCAGCTACGCGGGCGCCGTCTGGTGGCCGGCGGTCCTGAGCTACGCCGAGGCCGCGGGCCTCGACGCCTCGATCTGGAGCGATCCCGGGTTCCGGGCGCTGGTCGAGCGCTTCTTCCATACGACGGCCCCGGCGGGAGTCCCGCCGGATCACGGCGACAGCTCGGGCTCCCTGGACAGCGCGGCGGGGCTGGTCTGGCTCTTCGAGAAGGCCGCCGCCCGCACCCGCGACCCCCGCTACCGCTGGCTCGCCCAGCGGATCTACGAGTACAACCGGACCCACGCCCGGCACGACCCGCCGCAGCACGACTCGCTCGTCCAGTTCCTCCCGCAGCTCGGGCGCGCCTGGCTCGACGCGGACGAGAGCCTGGCCCCGGCAGCGCCCCCCGCCGAGCAGGCCGGCTCGACCCTCACGACCCGCGCCCGGGCCCATTTCCGGCCGAAGGAGAGCTGGGGCGAGGCGCCCTGGCGCGTGTACGACCTCGGCCCGGAGCGCGTGCCCGACAAGCTCGTGCTGCGCAGCGGCTTCGGGGCGGAGGATTTCTTCGCCGTCTTCAACCTGCTGGCGGGATACGGGCACGGCCAGACCGAGCTCGGCGCCCTGGTGCTCCTCATGGACCGCGGCTCGCTCCTCTCCGGGGGCACGCCGCTTCCCTACTGGTTCCACTCGCCGGGCCCCCAGGACGAGTCCGCGCCCTTCCTGCGGCGCTACCGGGGCGGGCGCCCGGGGGAGCCCGGCACCCACGTCGAGGTGACGCGCTTCGCGGACGCGCGCCGGGCGACCGTGGCCTGGCTCGAGTGGAACGATCCCTCGGGCTGGAACGTGCGCCAGGAGCGCCGCCTCTACTTCGTGAAGAACCGCTTCCTGCTGGTGCGCGACCGCTTCACCTTCCCGGACCCGATCGAGGCCGCGGCGGGCCCCGTCTGGCACGCGGCGGACCTGCGCCCCGCGCACGGGGCGAATTGGTACGACGTCTTCCAGCGCGAGCCGGTGGCCAACGTCACGCGGTTCCGCAACCCCGAGCGCAGCCTGCTCCTCTACTTCGTGCCGCGGGAGGGCTTCGCCTCGGCCGCCTTCGAGGAGGCCTCCTACCTGCCGGCGGCGGGCTGCCCGCGCCCGGGCAGCTCCCCGACCCTGGAGGCGCGCTGCCGCTCCTCCCCGCCCTACGTCCTCACCCAGCGCTGGACGGGAGAGGCCCGGGCCGGCGAGACGCGCTGGTTCGACACGCTGCTCCTGCCCCACGGCCCGGAGCAGACGCCCGAAGGGGCCGCGGAGGGCGTGCGCGTGCTCCTCGCCGACCCGCAGCGCGTGGCCCTCGAGGTCCGGATCGGCGCGGAGCGCTGGACCCTGCTGGACAACCCGGGAGGCGCTCCGCTCGAGGCCCCGGGCCTCGCCACCGATGCGACCTACCTGATCCTCGGCACGGCTCCCGGGGAGGCGGGCTATCTCCTCGGCCACGAGGTTTCGCGCGTAGAGCTCGGCGAGACCTCCGAGCGCTGGCCGGAGCGCACCTCCGCCGAGCTCGCTCTTCCGCCGCTGCGCGACTAGAGCTGGTCGGGGCCCGCGCGGGCCGCCAGGAGTGCCGTCAGCCTTGGCAGCGCCGCCTCGGACACCACGCGGTTCCCGGCGGGAGTGAGGTGGATGTCGAGCCAGTAGTACATGCGCTCCCGGTGGGCGGCTTCGATCAGGGGCCCGGTCGTATCGATGACGGTGATCCCGGCATCGCGCAGGGCGGCCAGGCCGGTCCGGATGCGCTGGCGCGTGGCTTCGGGATCCGGGTTCAGGATGTGGCGCCAGCGCGGGGCGTCGCTCGGATGGACCGCGTAGCTCAGCGGGATGTACAGGAACACGACCGGCGTGGCGCGCCCGGTCACCCGCGCTGCGAATTCCCCGAAGCTCCGGTACTGCTCCGCGAGCTCCGAGGGCGCGAGATCCCCCTCGCGCTCCGCCTCCCCGTAGAGCTCCTTCCCGGTGCCCTCCGGGGCGTCCCCGCCGGGCCTCAAGGTCTGGAACAGGTAGTACCCGTAGAAGACGGAGGCCAGGTTCCGGGCCCAGGAGATGAGCTCGAGCCGCAGCGTCGGAAGGGCGTTGTAGAGCTTGCCCTCCACCACCGCCGGGCACTGGAGCTCCTCCGGACAGGTGGCCGCCACCGGGGGAATCCTGTCTCCGTAGATGGTCTGGACGATGGCATCGGGCTCGAAGCGGTAGCCCTCGGCGCGCAGCCAGCACAGCTGCGCGCTGGGCTGCTGGGCGGGGGTGCCGAGGTTCAGGACCTCCACCGGCGCCCCGCTGGCGCGCAGGGCCTCGCCCAACAGGGTCGGATAGGCCTCCTCGAACTCGTTCCCCCAGCCAAAGGTCAGGGAGGGGCCCAGGAACAGGATCCGGTAAGCGCCGGGCGGCTTGGCGTGGGGCACCTCGAGCCGGCGCTGATCGGTGCGATGGCCCTGGGAGTTCGTGAAGACCGTGACGTCGAACTCGTTGGTGCGGTGGGAGTAGGCGAGCTCGGACTTGAGCCGGAAACAGCGCGTCGGGTCCGGCTCGAAGAGCGGGAGCACCCCGCGGCGGAACAGGAAGTCGCCGGCCGTGAGGTAGTAGAAGGCCTGGAGCAGGCCCTCGATGCCGATCGCCGTCACGACCAGCATGGCCGCGCTCAGGAGGAGGCGACGCCCGAGACCGGGTGTGGCGACCATGTTCTTCGTACCGGCCCTCGGGCTGCCCCGCCTAGGGTGCGTAGCCGAGTGCGCGCAGGTACTCCTCGTGTTGGCGCAAGCGCGCCGCGTTGCTGCCGCCCTTCGCGAGGGGCGGGAGCGCCGGTCCGTGGCTCGCGACCCGCGGCAGTGGGCCCTCGCGGGGGCCGCCGCCCAGCGCCACCGGGAGGACGCGCCCCGGCATGTCCTCCGCGGCCGGGAGGCCCAGGAGCTGGAGCAGGGTCGGCGCCACGTCGTAGACCGTGGGGCCCTCGAAGGGGCCCGGGGGGATGCCCGGGCCGGAGAGGATCAGGACGCCCGGAGGGGCGTTGTCGTGCTCGTAGCCCCGGTAGTCGAATCCATGGTCCGAGACCACGACGAGGGAGGCCTCGGGGGGGAGCCGCGACAGCGCATCGCCCAGCATGACGTCGAGGAGGCGCATCGCCGCGACCACGGCCTCGCCGTGATGCAGCTCCGGCTGCTGGAGCCCGGAGTAGAGGATCCCATCCCCGACGACGTCGTGCTTCCAGTTCACGTGGTTGACCGAATCGCTCACGTGCTCGTAATAGAAGAGGAGCTCGGGCTGGAAGTGACGCGCCAGCCAGATGAAGCGGTCCCAGCCGCTGGAGACCGCCGGCCATGCCTCCAGCACCCACGGGAGCCCCGGGCGCGGGGCCGGGGGATCGTCGGAGAGCGCGGGCAGCGCACCGTCGAGGTCCGCCGGATAGAGCTTGGGATCGAAGGGGCCGTAGCCGTGGATGAACGCGTCCACGGGGGCCAGCGGGCTCGCGTTCAGCCAATCGTACACGCCGACGCGGAGCCCGGCGCGTCCGGCGATCTCCCACAGGCGGGCGCGCCGCGCGTCGTCCGCCTGGACGGGGACCTGGCGCCAGGGGGCACGGCCCGCGGTCCGCGAGAGGAGCTTGCGGACGCCGAAGAAGGAGTTGTCGAGCCGGGAGTGGGGAAGGTGCCGGACGCGATCCTGGAGGCCGGGGAAATCGAAGTGGAAGTGGTAGGCGATCCCGTGGCGCTCGGGAGGCTGCCCGGTGGAGATCACCTCCCAGACCACCGGCGAGATCGCGAAGTCGAGGGTCGCGAGGGAGGAGTAGGCGGCCCTCGAGAGGAGGGTGCGGAAGCTCGGGAGCTCGTTCGCCTCCAGAAGGGGCAGCAGGACCTCCCAGGAGAGCCCGTCGAAGCCCAGCACCAGGAGGCGCGCGCCCGGGAAGGGCTCGGGGGAGGGCGCCGGGGCCGGGCCAGGTGCGCGCGCCAGGAGGGCCGGCACCGAGGAGAGGTCGCGCACCCGCGGGCGCTCGTGCCAGCGGCTCACGCCTTCGAGGAGCAGGACGAGCACCGCGGCCGACCCCAGCGCCAGGAGCCTGCGGCGGCGGAGGCGCGTCGCCACGCCGATGCCCGCGGCGGCGGAGGCGAGTGCGACGCCGGCGAGATCGAGCAGTCCCACCGCGCTCTCGTGGGGCGTGATCGAGAGGAACTGGAACGCCTGGTTGAAGTAGAGCAGACCATTCAGCAGGAGATAGATGCCCGCGGCGAGGCCGGCGAAGACCCGCGCAGGGGGGCGGATTCCCAGAGCGCCCAGCGGCAGGGCCAGCGCGGCGAGGCCCAGGGTCCCGAGGATCGCGTAGAGAGCGCTCAGGTAGAGCGCGAGGAGGAGCGCGTCGCGCCCGGGACCCCAGCCCTCCAGGGCCGCGATCCAGGCGGCGAGGCCGCACCCGATCAGGGCCCCACTGGCGAGGCCGACGCCGGCCGCCGAACGGAGCGCGCGCCCGATCGAATCGATTCCCACGCGACCCCTCTCCTGCCTTCGGCGGCCGTCCGGTTTCCGGGCCGCGCGCGAGGTCGCCTATAGTATCCCAGCGCTCCGCGCCCGGCGGCTCCCAGCGCGCGGCGCCCTGTACCCTCGAGAAGGACGAACGTGCCGACCCTCCGCATCCTCTTCGTCGGCGACGTGACCCCCTTCCTCACCACCGCGGCCCGGCGCGACGCCTTCCTCGCGCTCGGTTGCGACGTGGAGACGCTCGACCCCACGCGCTTCGCCGGGCCGGGCCGGTTCGCGGCGCGGCTCGCCTTCTGGACGCTGCTCGCGCCCAGCGTCTTCCGCTTCAACCGCGCCCTGCGCGAGGCGGCCCTCCGGGCGGATCGCGACCTCGTCTGGATCGAGAAGGGGACGCTGGTCTTCCCGCGCACGCTGCGCGCGCTCCGGGCGGCCGGAAGGCTCCTCGTCTACCACAACACCGACGACTGGAAGGCCCGGACCCCCCTCCACCGCCTGCACTGGCGCTTCCTGGTGCGCGGGCTCCCGCTCTACGACGTGCACGTGACCTCGAACCTCCACAACGTGCGGGAGTTCCGCGAGCGCGGGCTCCCGGAGGTGCACCACATGGAGCTCGCGGCGAACCCCGCACTCCCGCCTCCCGAGCCCATCCCGGAGGAGGAGCGCCGCGCGCTGGGTGGGCCGGTGGGCTTCATCGGCCACTGGGAGCCCGCCACCGAGGCGGCCCTCCTGCACCTCCTGCGCCACGGGGTCCCCGTCAAGGTCTACGGAGGCGGCTGGGAGCGCGCCGAGGCGAAGTCGGAGCTCGCGGCCGCGCTCCAGCACCGCTACGTGATGGGGCGCGAGTATGCCCGCGCCATCGAATCCTTCGACGTGAATCTCGGAATCGTCTCGAGATGGAATCGGAACCACACGGCGTCGCGCACCTTCCAGATACCCGCCCAGGGCGCCTTCCTGCTCCACGAGCGAAACGAGCTGGTGACGCGCTACTTCCGCGAGGGCGAGGAGGCGGAGTTCTTCGCCTCCCACGAGGAGCTCCTCGCGAAGACGCGCCACTACCTGGCGCACCCGGACGAGCGGCGGCGAATCGCGGCGGCGGGCCGGCGCCGGGTACAGGAGTCCGGGTACTTCGAGACCGACCGGGTCCGCGAGCTCGTTCCGGTGCTCGAGCGGGTGTTGCGGACCCGAGGCTGAAGCTACGACCCTCGCTCTCCCCGCCCGAGCAGGCGCGGCAGCGCGCCCGAGAGCGCCAGGCTCGCGGCGCAGGAGGCCAGCATCCCCGCCGCGGTCCCCATGGCGGCTCCCCGGGCGCCGAGCGCGGGGATCAGGAGCGCGTAGAGCGCAGCGGAGCTGGCCGCGCCCACCGCGTTGCTCGCGAGGAGGCGGCGCGTGCGCCGCTCGGCATGGAGCACCGCATCGAAGACGTTGCGCAGGGACTGGAGCGCGTAGGCGGCTCCGATCCAGGGGATCACGGCGGACGCCCCCCAGAAGTCCTCGCCGAGCAGCAGGCGCGCGATCGGCTCGCGCAGCAGCACGAGGGCGAACAGGCCCGCGGCGAGGAGCGCACCGAGGAGCGCCAGCCAACGAACCAGGGCGAGCCGCTCGCGGCGGCGATCCTGTCTCGCCACGGCCTCGAAGAACACGGGGCGGACGATCAGCATCAGCATCTGGCCCAGCACGATGAAGGGCATGCTGCCGAGCCCGTAGCCCGCGGCGTAGATCCCCGCCTCGTGGGTGCCGGCCCACCCCGCCAGCAGGTAGCGGTCGCCCAGGGTCGAGAACCAGTCGAGGAGGGCCAGGGGGGCCAGGGGGGCCGCGTAGGCGAGGAGCTCGCGCTGCGTCGTCTCCGTCCAGCCGGGGGCCGGGGCCGGGGCTCCCGCCTCGCCCCGCACCGCGGTCCGGCGGAAGGCCGCATTCACCAGGCCGAGAGCTGCGGCGTAGCCGGCCAGGACGACCGCCGTGTGAGGGCCCAGCAGCAGCACCAGGGCGATGGCGAGGAGCGGGCGCGCACAGGCGTCCGCCGCGCCCCAGAGCGAGAAGGCCATCTGCCGGCGCGCCGCGTTCTGGAGGGTCGTCTCGAAGAGCCGCGCCGCGTCGAGGGCGAGGATCACGAGAACCGCGAGGAACCCGGCGCTGCTCACCCCGCCACCCCCGAGCAGGGCCCAGAGGGCGCCCGCGAGGCCGACCGCTCCCAGGAGCGCGAGCGTCCTCTTCACGACGATCCGCACCAGGAGGCCGCGCAGCGCCGACGCGCGCCCGGCCGCCGCGGCGTCCGGGTAGAAGCGCAGCGAGGCGGCCAGCAGGGGCATGCAGAAGAGGTTGTTCCCGAGCGTCGCGACCCCGAGCAGGAGCACCACCTCCCCGTACACGCCCGGGGAGAGGAGCTCGGTCAGCACGCGGATCCCGGCGAGCCTCGCCCCCCCCTGCGCCAGCTGTCCCAGGGCGACCCAGCCGGCCTCCCGCAGAATCCGCCGCCCGGCGAGCTGCGCAACGGCGCGGGCCAGCCTCAACGCGGGCGCCGCTTCGCGAAGAGCAGGTTCCGGGCGGGACCGCGCTCCGGAAGCGCCTCCGCCGTCACCCGCTCGGACGCGTCGGCCCCGGCGATCCGATAGGCCTCGTATCCGAAGCCCTCCATCTGCCGGATCAGGTCCCCCCCGGTCATCCCCTCGAAGCGGAGCTCCCAGGGGGCCACCTCCATCAGGACGTCGGGGCCGTAGCGCTCGAAGCTCTTCTCGGCGCCGCGGATCATGCGGGGCTCGCTGCCCTGGATGTCGACCTTCACGAGATCGATCCGCGGCAGGGACTCCCGGGCCGCGAAGCGATCGAGGGTGGTGGTGACCACGGGCAGCCGCTGGGTCAGGAAGGCGTTCTCGTCGTCGATCAGCGAGGCGCGGCCCTGGTTCGCAGCCGTCGGGAGCGAGGCGCGGATCTCCGCCGGGCCCTCCCGGTCGAGCAGGGCCTCCTCCCGCACCAGGACGCTGGCCTCGTAGCCGTTGCGCACCACGTTGGCCCGCAGCCGCTCGCGCACGTGGTCCACCGGCTCGAAGGCGTAGACGCGCCCGCCGGGCCCCACCAGCCGGGCCATCTGCAAGGCCACCTCGCCCATGTTGGCGCCCACGTCGAGGCAGATCATGCCGGGCTTCAGGTGCGCCTCGAGGTAGTCGTGGAGCTCTGCGTCGTAGCAGCCGAAGGCCAGGATGTGCCGGTCGATGAAGTAGTAGGGCGACAGCAGGAGCTCGTTGCCCCAGCGGTCCCGGTGCCAGGCGAGCTCGATGTGATCCCGGTCGAAGCCCCGCTCTGCGAGCCAGTGGTAGATCCGGCGGGGACGGAGTCCGCCGACGGGACGGCCGATCCCGCAGGCGGCCCGGAAGAGCGCACGATAGAGCCCGCGCATGGCGTTTCCCGCAGAGCGTCGCCCGCGCGGGCGAGCGCGCGGAGGGGGGCTCCGCGGCCCCTTTCTTAGCAGCTGCTCCGGGACTGGGCTATATGAGATCGCGCATGAGCGGACGGAGGAGGCTGCGTCTGGCGCAGCTCTTGCGCGCGCTTCCGCAGTTCCCCGGCCGCGATGCGTCCCTTGCCGCGCTCACGCGGCCGGTGCTCTCCCTGGACGCCCCTCTCCTCGGGACCTTCGGCGGCGGCCTGCGCTTCGAGGGCAACCTCGCGGCGGACGCGAACCTGCTCCCGATGCTCCTGCTGCGGCACGTGCGCCCTCCCCTGGCGCCGGTGCTCGACGCCTGCCTCGAGCCCGGCGACGTGTTCGCCGACGCGGGGGCCAACCTCGGGATCTACGCGCTCTGGGCGGCGCGCCGCGTGGGGCCCGCGGGCCGCGTGCACGCCTTCGAGCCGGTGGCGGGCCCGCGCAACCGGCTCTCCCGCAACGCCGCGCTGAACTCGTTCGAGAACGTCGAGGTCGAGGCCGCGGCGCTGGGCGCGACGCCCGGGCGCGTCATCCTCTACCAGCAGGAGGGCAGCTCCGCCCACACCTCCCGCTACGCCGCCGACCGGTCGGGCCCCCTGGAGGTGCCCGCGACCACGCTCGACGCCTACTTCGCCGCGCGTCGGCCTCCCGATCTCGTGAAGCTGCACGTCGAGGGGATGGAGCTCCAGGTGCTGCGCGGCGCGCGCGAGCTCCTGCGGGGCGAGCGGGCGCCCGCCGTGGTCTTCGAGGCGCGGCCGGCGGAGCTCGCGGCGGCGGGGACCTGCTACGCCGAGCTCCTCGGCGCGCTGGCCGAGGCGGGCTACCGGGCCTTCGCCCTGGGCGGAAGGGGCCTCGCGCCGGAGCCGCCGGGAGCCCGAGAGCCCGGCTCCCGCGACGTGCTCGGCCTGCGGCCGGACCGCCCCGCCCACGAGCGCGCCCGCCTGGCCCTGGCGCGCCACCGCTTCGAGCCGGAGGGGGACTTCTGAGGCCATGGGCTCCCCCTACCGCGAGCGCCTGTACGCCGACTACGTCTCCGGGGGACAGGCCGGCCGGGTGAGCGCCGAGGGACTGCGCTCCCGCGCGGCTCCCCTCGAGGACATCATCGCGCGCCACTTCCCCGAGGATCGCGACGTCCGCGGCATCGACCTGGGCTGCGGACACGGCGCCGTCCTCTACTTCGCGCAGCGGGCGGGCTACCGGAACCTGAGCGGCGTCGACGCATCCGCGGAGCAGGTCGCCGCGGCGGCGGCGCTCGGCGTGAAGGGCGTGGTGCAGGGCGACCTGCTCGAGACCCTCCGGGGGCTCGGCGAATCCTCCCAGGACCTCGTGCTGGCCATCGACGTCCTCGAGCACGTGGGCAAGCCGGAGCTCTTCCCCTTCGTCGACGCGGTGCACCGCGCCCTCAAGCCCGGCGGGCGCTTCCTGCTCAAGGTTCCGAACGGCGAGTCGCCGCTCTTCGGCCGGGTGCGCTACGGAGACCTCACCCACGAGGTCGCCTTCACCCGCGAGTCCCTGCCGGCGCTCCTGCACGCGGCGGGCTTCCGCCGCGTCCGCTGCTGCGAATACGCGCCCGTCCCGCGCGGCGCCCGGGGCATCGCCCGCTGGCTCGCCTGGCGCCTGATCCGCGGCGCGCTGCGCATCTACCTGGCCGTCGAATCGGGTGATACGGGACGCGACGCCGTCTTCACGCAGACGATGCTCGCCGTCGCCTTCAAGTGATGGGCCCGTGGCAGGGGCGTCGGCTTCCCGGCAGATCCGACCCGTGAGAGGCGCACCCCTCGTCAGCGTGGTGGTGATCGGCTACCGGCGACCGGGCCACCTGCGCCGGACGATCACGTCCTTCCTCGAGGTCAACACCTACCCCCACGTGGAGCTGATCCTCGCCGACGACGGCAGCCCGCGGAGGATGCAGGAGGAGATGCGCGAGCTGCCCTTCCACAAGTTCGCCTTCTCGGACCGGAACGGCGGCCTGGGCGCCAACTCGAACCGGGGCCTGCGCGCGGCCTCGGGGGATTTCGTGCTCCAGCTCCAGGACGACTGGAACTGCCGCGGCCCCGGCGGCTTCCTGGAGGCGGCCATCGAGGTCAGCCAGGAGCGTCCGGAGCTCGGGTTCCTCCGGCTGACCGATCCCCAGCCGGAGGTCACCTACCAGGTCTGGCGCTCGAGCGGCGGTCGGACCGTGCGGATCTACGACTTCGCGCAGCCCTTCGCCGATCCCTACCTGTACACGGACCAGCCGCACCTGAAGTCGCGCGCTGCCCTGGAGCGCCTGGGCCCGTACCGCGAGAGCCGCTACACGGCGCTCTGCGAGATGGACATGCGCGATCGGTTCAATGCGCAGCGCGAGATCCGGGCCGCCTTCGTCGAGGGCTTCGACGCCTTCGAGCACATCGGGTCCGATCTGAGCTTCAACCGCCCGCTGCCGCACGCCCGGATCGGCATGCTCATGGACCGCTCGCCGGGGCTGCGCTCGCTGGCCCGCCTCTACCGGCGCCTGAGGGCCGGGGGGAAGCCCGAGGCGACCGGGCGCTGAGCGCTCACCCGGCGGGAAGCCGGACTCCCGCGCGGCGCAGCCGCGCTGCCCACGCGTCCCGCTCAGAGGGGCGCAGGCCCACGACGTCGTACTGGGCGACGCCCTCGAGGGGCCTTGCCAGCGGCGTGAGGGAGAGGCGGGAGGACGGACCGACGCTGGGGCGGTAGAGCGAGAACCCGCCCGCGGCGAGGGTGTCGAAGAGCTCGTCGGCGGAGCTCCCCGTCTCTCGCAGCCAGGAGTCGGTCACCTCCACGAGCGCCCCGGTGCCGGGGCGTCGCAGGAAGGCGCGCGCCCCCCGCAGGACCATCCCCTCGTAGCCTTCGACGTCGAGCTTGACGAGCGCAAAGGCTCCGGGCGGGACTCGCTCGAGGAACTCGTCCAGCGTCCGCACCGCGGTGGGGATCGACCGTTGCCCCTTCCTGCCGCGCAGCGTGCCCGTTCCGGTGTGCTCGGCCAGAGACAGATCCGCGGCCCCGGGCTCGGCGCCGAGGGCGACGTTCTCGACGACGACGCGCGCGAGCCCGTTGGCGCGGCAGGTCTCGCGCAGGCGCTCGCAGAGCTGGGGATTCGGGTCGAAGGCGATCACGAGCCCCCGCTCGCCCACCTGTACCGCGGCCGTGAGCGCGAGCATGCCGACGTTGCAGCCGACGTCGACGAAGGCATCGCCGGATCCGAGCAGCGCCTCGACGACGGCGGTCCCCTCGAGGTCGTAGTAGCGGCCGCAGTGGTAGGCAAGCCGCTCGGACCAGTCGTCCAGGAATAGCTCCACCGGAAGGCCGTGGGGGCGCAGCCGGAGCGTCGCGGTCCTCCCGGATCCTCCGTGGCTGTAGAAGGATTCGCCGGCCAATCGGGCGTAGGCCCGCACCGCCAGCCAGGGGGGCGAGCTCCGCAGGAGGGGCACACTCAGGCGCAAGGCCGCGCGGCGCAGGGGTCCGGGCGGGTCTTTCGGCGAAAGCGGCGGCGACATGGCGCGGGCGAGCGCCAGCATAGCGGAGGCCGGCGCCGGGCCGCCGCTCTGGCGGGGCCGCGAAACGGATGCGCGTCCGCGCGCGCTCGCGGCGGCTCGGATGCGAGAGCTGGTACCTTGAGCGTCCCCGCAACGCCCGGAGGGGAGACGCGGAGACAGAATGGCTCGACCCATCGTTCGCGAAGGTCTCTGGCTGGCCGCTAGCCAGGCATCGAGCGGCATCGCCGGACTCGTCGGGCTGAAGCTCTTGACGACCCTGCTCCCCCTGGATGCCTATGGTGGCTTCGCGCTCCTCATGGCCCTCGTGGCGTTCGGCTCCGGTCTGTGGCCAGGCCCCATCCTCCAAGCCACGCTGCGCTTCTATCCCGAGGCCTTGAAGGACGGGCGCGTCGCTCCGTTCCGGAGCCTCGCCGCTCGGCTCCTCCTTGCCGGCACCCTGGTCGTGGCCGCGGGAATCACGATCGGCGGAGCGGTGTGGAACGCCGTGGGCTCGCGGCCGGTCGCGAGCGCGAGCCTGCTCCTGGCGGCGGCGTATCTGCTGGCGGACACCCTGCGCAGCTTCGAAGCCGGGCTCCTCAACGCGGCTCGCCGCCAGGCGGCGTTCTCGGTCCGCACGATCGCCGACGCCTTCGTGAAGCCCGGTGCCGCGGTCCTCTCCATCGCCGCCTTCGGCCCCAGCGCCGCGGTGGCGCTCGGCGGCTTCGTGGCCGGGTCGGCCCTGGTGAGCGTCGCGCTCTGGCGCCAGACGATCCGCGGGGCACCGCCTGGCCGGGCGGCGCCGGGAGACACCTGGGTCGGCGCGCGCCGCGCCCCCTTCCTCCGCTACGCCATTCCGCTGCTCCCGCTCGCGGTCCTGGCGTGGGTCAGGAGCCTGGGCGACCGCTACGTGCTCGAATGGGCCGCCGGAGCCGAGGCCGTCGGTCTCTATGCGGCGGCCTACACGCTGGCGAGTCAACCGTTCATCGCCGCCAACGCCGTGATCCATTCGACGCTGCGGCCAGCGCTCTACGATGCCGTCGCTCGTGCAGACGTCCCGCGGGAGCGGCGCATCCTCTGGGCCTGGCTCGTCCTCGTGATCGGCGTCTCCGGGGTCGGGGTGCTGGCGTACGCCCTCTTCTCCCCGTGGCTTGCTGGCCTCCTGCTCGGCCCGCACTTCGAGGAGGCCGCGTCGCTCGCCCCGTGGATCGCCCTGGCCTACGCACTCCAGAACGTGCAGCAGACCTTCGAGATCATGATGTTCGCCCACGCTCAGATGTTCCGGATCGTGGCACTCCAGGCCGCTGCCGGCGTGGTGGCGCTGGCCCTCTTCCTCACCCTCATCCCTCGCTATGGAGCGCAGGGGGCCGCCTTCGCGACGCTTCTCTCCTTCGTGGCGACCTGCGCGGTGAGCTTCTTCCTGGCTCAGGCGCCGCGCCGACTCGGTCGCCTCGCGCAGCGGTGATCGCTGCGGCGATGCGGGGCCGGTGGCGCGCCCGAGCCGTGGGTCAGGCCGGGACCGAGGCGCGGAAGGCGGTCCCCGCACCCGAGACCGAGTAGGCCCCGGCGCTGGCGGGCACGGCGCAGCTCGCCCCCTTCGGGAGCGGCACCGCCTCGGCGCCGGAGGCGCGGACGCGCAGGGCCCCCTCGCTACAGAGCAGGATCTCGATCCCGCGCCCGGCGCCCGGCACCTCCACGGACGGGCCCCCGAGCTCGAGCCGCGCCAGGCGGAACTCCGGGGCCGGCGTCGCGTACTCGAAGATCCCGAGGCCGGCGGACCGCGCCTCGAGCACCTCCCCCCGCGCCTCCTCGAAGCGCAGCACGCGCAGGAGCTCGTCCACGTCGACGTGCTTCCCGGTGAGGCCGCCGCGCAGCACGTTGTCCGAGCTCGCCATCAGCTCGACGCCCACGCCGCGCAGGTAGCAGTGGAGCCGCCCCGGCTCGAGGAAGAGCGCCTGGCCGGGCCGGAGCTCCACGAGCTCGAGGAAGAGGGGCGCCAGGACGCCCGGGTCGCCGGGGTGGCGCGCGTGCAGGCGCAGGAGCCAGTCGAAGGCGGGGTCCTCGTCGCGCAGCATCGAGGCCGCCTCCGCACACTCGTCGAGCAGCGGCGCGCGGCGAGCGGGCGGCATCCGCAGCAGCCCGGCGAAGAATCCGCGCAGGGCTTCGTCCTTGGCGGCATCGCGCAGGTGCGCGCGCTCCGGGTCGAGGCCCGGCGCCGAGAGGCGCTCGAGGAGCGCCTGGATCCGGGCCGGCGAGCGGAAGCCGCACAGGGCCTGGAAGCGGCTCAGCGCGCACAGGATCTCGGGCTTGTGGCTCGCGTCGCGGTAGCTCCGCTCCGGGGCGTCCACGGAAATCCCCAGGGCGTTCTCGCGGGCGAAGCCCTCCCGCGCCTGGGAGGAATCGGGGTGGGCCTGGATCGAGAGGGGCTCCTCGGCGGCGAGCACCTTCAGGAGGAACGGAAGCCGGTCCCCGAAGCGCGCGCGCACGCGCGGTCCCAGCACCCCCTCCGGGTCCCCGGCGATCCACTCGGCCAGGCCGAGCGCGCGCCCGCCCAGGCGCACCCGGGAGGGCGCCAGCGGGTGGGCGCCGAGCCAGAGCTCCGCCTCCGGCCGCGGCGAGGGCGAGGGGCGCCCCAGGAGCTCGGCCAGGGCGGTCCGCGACCCCCAGTCGTACTCCCGGACCTGGCCCTCCAGGAGCGCGACCTCGCTCACGGGGCCCCGAGCGCGGAGAGGCGGGTGCGCAGCTGCGCCATGGCCAGGTGGAACACCACGCCGTGCAGCGCCTCGCACATCCCCATGTCGTCCACCGGGACGTGCACGCGCTCGTCGGCCATGCGCCGCAGCTTCCCGCCGTCGAAGCCCGTGACCCCGACGGTGGTCATCCCGATCGACTTCGCGTACTCCACGGCGCGCAGGATGTTCGGGGAGTTGCCCGAGCCGCTGATGGCGACGAGGAGGTCGCCGGGCCGCGCCAGGTTGCGGAGCTGCTGCTCGAAGACGCTCTCGTAGCCCTCATCGTTGGCCAGAGCCGTGATGAAGCCGACGTTGTCGGTGAGGGGGATGACCCGGAAGCGCCGCTCCGCGCGCATGTCCGCCAGGGTGCCCTTGGCCAGGTCCTGCCCGAAGTGGGAGGCGTTGGCGGCGCTGCCCCCGTTGCCGGCCAGGAAGATGGTGCGCCCCTCCTGGAAGGCCCGGAAGAGCGTCTCGACGAGGCGCTCGCTCTGCTCGGGGAGCTCGTCGAGCAGGCCCCGCACCCGCTCCAGGTACTCGCGGGCGGAGCCGTAGGTCGGGTACCCCTTCACTTCCAGAGCTCCCGGCGGTAGTTGAAGATCACCTTGCTGCCGTCGCGCTCGAGCTGGAAGGGTAGCATCCGGTAGTCCCGCATCCCCTTGGCGAGGCGCTCGTACCGCTCCGGCGGGCAGTAGACCAGCAGGAATCCGCCCCCGCCGGCGCCGCAGATCTTGCCGCCCAGGGCGCCGTGGGCGCGCGCGCGCTGGTACATCTCCTCGATGGGCCCGTCGCTGATGCCGTCGGCCAGCCGGCGCTTGAGCTCCCAGCCCGCGTGCAGGACCTCGCCCAGGCGGTCGAAGCTCCCCGCCTCGACCTCGGGCTTGAGCTCGAGCGCCAGGCGCTTGATCCCGTCGAGCTCCCCGGCCCGGTCGGGCGTCCGGCTGCGCTGCTCCTCGAGGATGACGTCGGCCTTGCGGGTGCGGCCCGTGAAGAAGAGGAAGAGGCGCTCGCCCAGCTCGCGCAGCCGGGCAGCCGGGACCGCCAGCCGCTCCACGTCCACGGAGCCGTCGCGGCGGAAGCGGAAGGCGCGCAGCCCCCCGTAGGCCGCGATGTACTGGTCCTGCTTGCCGATGGGCTTTCCGAGGCGCTGGATCTCGATCTCGCAGGCCTCCCGCGCCAGGCGCTCCGGGGTGACCTGCTCGCCCCGGTACAGGTAGAGGGCGTTCAGGAGCCCGACGGTGAAGCTGCTGGAGGAGCCCAGCCCGGCTCCCTCGGAGGGGATGTCCGAGAGGAGCGTGACCTCGACCCCCCGGTCGACGCCGGTCGTGCGCATGGCCTCGCGGATCAGCTCGTGCTCGATCTCGTCGACGCGCTCGCGGATCTCCTTGCGCATGTAGTTCAGGTAGATCGCGTCGTCGAAGCGCTCCTTCACGATCACGTAGGCGAACTTGTCGATGGCCGTGGAGACGACGAAGCCCTCTCGCTCCTCGTAGTAGGCGGCGAGGTCCGTGCCGCCCCCGGCGAAGGAGACGCGGAGCGGCGTCTGGGAGATGATCACGCCACGACCTCCCGCAGGACGCCCAGGGCCTTCATCTGCGCCTCGGCTCGGGACAGGATGTCCTCGACGTCTCGGTACTCGCGCAGCCAGGCCACGTACTCGCGCACGCTCTCCTCGGCGCTTCGCCGCGGCTCCCAGCCGAGCTTTCGCAGCTCGGAGACGTCGGAGAAGATGTGCCGCGTGTCGCCGAAGCGATAGCGGCCGCCCGGGCGCGGCGCGATCTCGCGTCCGAAGACCCGCGCCACGATCCCCGCGAACTCCAGCACCGTCAGCGCGCGGCCGCCGCCGACGTTGAAGGCGCGGTGGTCGGCGCGCGGGTCCTCGAGCACGAGGAGGTTGGCGTCCACCGCGTCGTGGATGTTGACGAAGTCGCGCACCTGCTGGCCGTCCTCGTAGATCGGCGGCTCGCGGCCCACGTGGAGGCTCAGGCAGAAGACGCGGCAGGCGCCGGAGTAGGCATTGGTGAAGGACTGGCGGGGGCCCTGGACGATGGAGTAGCGCATGGCCACCGAGGGGATGCCGTAGCGCCGCCCGAGCTGGAGCGCGATCTGCTCCTGGGCGTGCTTGGAGAGCCCGTAGGGGTTCTGGGGATTGGCTCCGGGCACGTCGGAGGGCTGCCAGCGGGTCTCGCGCCCGCAGGCGGGGCAGCGCACCTCGAAGCGCCCGGCCCGGAGCTGCTCCTCCGGGCGCATGTCCGGCCAGCTCTCGTGGCCCTCCGGGCAGCGGTGGCGGCCCTCGCCGTAGACCGCCTGGGACGAGGCCACCACCACCTTCCGGACCGGCAGGCGCTCTTCGACCACGACCTCGTAGAGGAGCGCCGTCCCCATGGCGTTCACCCGGAAGAACTTGCTGAAGTCCGGCAGGTAGTCCTGGTAGGCCGCCAGGTGGTAGACGGCGTCGATCCCCGAGAGGGCGCGCAGCCAGTCCTCGCGCCGGGTCACGTCGCCCAGCAGGAACTCCGCCTGGGGGTTCAGCCAGGCGGGCTTCCCGAGCTCGTGCACGGGCTTCTCGAGGCTGTCGAGGATGCGCACCGAATGGCCCCGGGAAAGGAGCCTGTCCACCGTGTGGGAGCCGATGAATCCGGCCCCGCCGGTGACGAGGATCTTCATCGGAAGCGCACCTCGCTCGTGGCCATCCGGAGAGCCATGGTACAGCCCGCGCGCGCGTCGGGTAGGGCCGCGCGATACCCTCGCGGCGCCTCCCTCTCGGGGCAGCGGGTGGAGCATGGCGCGGCGGCGCTTCGCACTGCTGGATCGCGACGGCACCTTGATCGTCGAGCGGCACCACCTCGCGGAGGCGGCCGGAGTGGAGCTCCTGCCCGGGGTTCCCGAGGCGCTGCGGCGGCTCGCGGGGCTCGGCCTCGGGCTGCTGGTCGTCACGAACCAGTCGGTCCTCGCGCGCGGCCTCCTGGACGAGGCCGGCCTGGCCGAGATCCACCGCCGCATGCAGGGCCTCCTCGCCTCCCAGGGAGCGCGCGTCGACGAGATCCTGGTCTGCCCCCACCACCCGGACGACGGCTGCGACTGCCGCAAGCCGCGCACGGGCCTCGTGCTCCGCGCCGCCGCCCGCCTGGGCTTCGACCCGGCCGAGTGCTTCGTGGTCGGCGACATGGAGAGCGACGTGGGGCTCGGAGACGCGCTCGGCGCCACCACGCTCCTGGTGCGCACGGGCCACGGCGCGCGCACCGAGGCGGAGGGCCGGGTGCGGCCGCAGCACGTGGTCGACGACCTGGCCGAAGCCGCCGGGCGGATCCAGGGGCTGTTGGCCGCGGAGGCCTGAGGCCGCGGGCGCCACCTCCCCCGGGAGCGCGCCTTCCTCGACTTCCCCTGCGCCCCGTGACAAGATCCCGCACCATGGATCCCGCGCGTCTCGATTGGCTCGAGGAGCACCTCGCCCTCTTCCACTGCCCCGCCTGCCAGGCGGACCTGGACCTGCGGGAGGGGGCCCTGCACTGCTCGGGCTGCGGGCGCGTCTTCGGCTTCGAGGGCGAGATTCCCCTCCTGTTCTCACCCCACGAGTGGGAGGACGGCGCCCCGGACGTCACCGAACGCATGAAGGCCTTCTACGAGGAGACGCCGTTCCCGGACTACGACGAGTTCGACGACGTGGGCAGCCTGATCCAGAAGGCGCGGACTGGCCTCTTCGCGAAGCTCCTGGACGATCAGGTGCCCCCCGGATCGCGGGTCCTGGAGTGCGGCTGCGGCACGGGGCAGCTCAGCAACTTCCTCTCGGTGGCCAACCGGACCGTCATCGGGAGCGACCTGTGCCTGAACTCGCTGAGGCTCGGCCAGGCCTTCAAGCAGAAGAACAACCTCTCGCGAGTCCACTTCCTTCAGATGAACCTCTTCCGCCCCGCCTTCAAGCCCGAGGGCTTCGATCTCGTGATCTCGAACGGGGTGCTCCACCACACGTCCCAGCCCTTCGTGGCCTTCGAGTCCATTGCAAAGCTGGTGCGCCCGGGGGGCTTCGTCCTCGTGGGCCTCTACCACCGCTACGGCCGCCTCGTCACCGACGCGCGCCGCCTGGTGTTCCGCTATACGCGCGACCGCTTCACGAGCCTGGATCCGAATCTGCGGGAGGGGGGAATGGAGGGGGCCAAGCGCAGGGCCTGGTTCATGGATCAGTACAAGAACCCCCACGAGTCGAAGCACACCATCGGCGAGGTCCTCGGCTGGCTCCGGCGGACCGGCTTCGACTTCGTGACGAGCATCCCGCGGTCCAGGCCGCTCCAGTCCGTCGGCGAACGCCACCCGCTCTTCGAGCGCGAGGCTCCGGGGAGCTTCCTGGAGCGCGCCCTCGTCGAGCTCGGCATGATCCGCCACGGGAGCCGCGAGGGGGGCTTCTTCCTCGTGATCGGTCAGAAGAGCGTGTAGATGAGCGGTGCCGCCGCCTGTCCCACCACCACCACCGCGGCCGCGAGACCCAGGAAGACCACCAGCGGGACGATCCAGTACATCCTGTTCTCCCGGGCGAACTGCACGAACTCCCGAAGGAGCTTGACGCCGTAGCTACTCCTCGCCATCTCGCTGCCTCCCGACCTGGCTGCGCACCGCCTCCCGGGACCAGCCGCCCGTCGCCGGCGGGCGCGACTGGTCCTTCTTGGCCAACAGGAACGGGCCGAGCACCAGGTAATCCATCTCGGTGCGCATGAAGCACCGGAACGCGTCCTCGGGCGTGCACACGATCGGCTCGTCGCGCACGTTGAAGCTCGTGTTGATCACGACTGCGCAGCCGGTCAGGCCCTCGAAGGCCCGGAGCAGGTCGTGGAAGCGGGGATTCGTCTCCCGGCTCACGGACTGGACGCGGGCGGAGTAGTCGACGTGGGTGATGGCCGGGAGATCGGACCGCTCGCGGTTCACCCACTCGTGGACCTCGAGCGTCGACTCGTCTCCGCTGGCGGGCACGCAGCGCTCGGCCCGCACGGGCGCCACGAGGAGCATGTAGGGCGAGGGTCGGTCGAGCTCGAAGTAGTCGGAGACCCGCTCCTCGAGGCACGAGGGCGCGAAGGGCCGGAAGCTCTCGCGGAACTTGATCTTGAGGTTCATCAGGGACTGCATGCGCGGCGATCTCGGATCTCCGATGATGGAGCGGTTCCCGAGGGCTCGCGGCCCGAACTCCATCCGGCCCTGGAAGAGCCCGATCACGTTCTCCTCCGCGACGAGCTTCGCGAGGGTCTCCGCCCGGTCGTTCTCGGCGAGCTCCTCGTAGGCGCAGCCATTCGCGTCCAGGAACTCCTGGATCTGCTCGCGCGAGAACTCGGGGCCCAGGTAGGACCCGTTCATCCCATCGGATCGCCCATCGACCTCGCGCGGGTTCCCCAGGACGTTGTGCCAGATGCAGAGGGCTGCGCCGATCGCCCCTCCGGCATCGCCGGCGGCGGGCTGGATCCAGAGGTCTTCGAAGATCCCCTCCCGCGCGAGCCGGCCGTTCGCCACGCAGTTCAGCGCGACTCCGCCGGCGAGGCACAGGTGGCGCTTCCCGGTCCTCTCGCGCGCATGGCGCGCCATCCGCAGGACGATCTCCGTCGTCACCTCCTGGATCGATCGCGCCACGTCCATCTCGCGCTTCGTGATGGGCGCCTCGGGCCGCCGGGCGGGCCCGCCGAAGAGCTCTCCGAAGCTGGGTCGGATCATCACCAGGTCGTCGAGGTAGGCGAAGTGATCCATGTTGAGCCGGAAGGACCCGTCCTCCTTGAGGTCCAGCAGCTCCTGGAGGATCCGGTCCCGGTAGACGGGCTCCCCGTACGGGGCGAGGCCCATGAGCTTGTACTCCCCCTCGTTCACCTTGAAGCCGGTGTAGTAGGTGAAGGCGGAGTAGAGCAGCCCCAGGGAGTGCGGAAAGGAGAGCTGCTCGAGGAGCTCGAGGCGACTTCCCTCCCCGACTCCGATCGTCGCGGTCGCCCACTCGCCGACGCCGTCCACCGTGAGGACCGCCGCCTCCGAGAAGGGCGAGGGGTAGAAGGCGCTCGCCGCATGGGACTCGTGGTGCTCCGGGAAGTAGATCGTGCTCGGCTCGGGGAGACCGCACTTCTCGAGGGACTCCACGATCCGGGGCTCGATCCACAGCTTCTCGCGGATCCACAGGGGCAGAGCCCGCGTGAAGGGCCGGAGCCCCGAGGGAGCCACCGAGAAGTAGGTCTCCAGGATCCGGTGGAACTTGAGGATGGGCTTGTCGTAGAACGCCACCGCATCGGGCGCGCCGCCACCGGCCTCGGCGATGCAGTAGCGAACGGCGTTCTCCGGAAAATCCTGGTCGTGCTTCACGCGGGTGAAGCGCTCCTCCTGCGCGGCGGCGATGACGACTCCGTCGCTGACGATGCAGGCGGCCGAGTCGTGGTAGTAGCAGCTGATGCCGAGGATGCGCATGTTCAGTACTTCCGGTCGCGGTGCGGTGATCCCACCTGCGGTCCCTCGTGGGGCGCCCAGTAGGAGGGGGCATCGGGGGCGAAGAAGCGGCTCATGCGATCGCGCGCACCCCGGCGAAGGAGGAGGCCGAAGGGCAGGAAGAACCCGTAGAAGACGAGGGGCATCAGGATCCACGTGAGCAGCGTGCCGGTCGCGCGGCCGGTCAGCGCGAAGAGCGCCTGGATGGACGCGTACAGGCCCGTCGGCGAGGCCAGGGCGCAGAGCCCGAGGAGGGTGGAGAGCGAGAGCACGACGCTGCCGACGCCCCGGGACCAGAAGGCGAAGATCGCGGTGCCCAGGGCGATTCCCAGGAGGGCCTGCAGGGCGCCCCGGCGGCGCGCGGCCCGGGCGGACTCCTCCGGCCGGGGCGCGCGGGCAGCGCCGGTCCCCTGGCGCCAGATCGCCGCGGCGGCCTCCGGGCTCCCACGCCTCATCGCCAGCCTCCCCTCCATTCGCGCCTCTCCCCCTCCCGGTTTCCGCAGGCCGCTCGGGGAGGGCGCCGCCGGGAGGGGATTGCGAACCCGCGCCCGACTATCGAGGATACACGCCGAGGGGCCCGGGCGAACGAACCTTTCCCCCGATGGAGAGGCAGGATGTCACAAGGCGCCCACGTCCTCGCAGAAGCGGCGGAGCGCAACGCGGACTTCCTCGGAGGTTGGACGTGAGGCCCTGGGGCCGTACGCTGGGAGCTGCCGCGATCGGGCTCGTCTCTTCCAGCCTCACCATCCTCGTGGCCGAGGGCGTGCTTCAGCTGGCCGCCACCTATCTGCTCGGCAGGGCCCGGCTCTACGAGACCGACGCCGAGCTCGGCTGGCGCAACCGGTCCCACGTGGACCATGCGCTGCGGAATCCGGACGGCGCCTGGTACCGGTTCTCCACCGGCGCTGGGGGCTGGCGCGGCGCCTCGCGCTTCGATCCGGGGGCGGCCTTGCGGGTGCTCGTCCTGGGGGACTCCTTCGCCGTGGGCGCGGGCGTGGAGCTGGAGCAGCGATTCGACCAGCGGATCGCACGCGCCGAGCCGGATTGGTCCTTCGTGAATCTCGGCGTCTCCGGGTACGGAACCGACCAGGCGCTCCTCGCCGCGGATCCCTTCCAGGCGAGCCTCCGACCCGGTGACGTGGTTCTTCTGCTCACCTACGGGAACGATTTCTACGACCTTCTGCGGAAAAAGATGAACGGTCGCGCCAAGCCCTGGTTCGAGCTGCGCGATGGAGGTCTGGTGCGCCATCCGCCGGAGATCGGCGCGCGCGAGTGGCTGCGCGACCACTCGTACCTCGCCGCGCGCGGCTTCGCACTGCGCCATCCCCAGGAACCGCGCTCGGGCGAGGACCTGCAAGGGGCGAGCGAGCTGTGGAGGACCCTGCTCCTCGAGGCTCAGCGGGAGCTTGCCCTCCGACGCGTGCTGCTCGTGGTGGCGTACCACGGGATCGGTCTCTTCGGCGACGAAACGTCGCGGGGCTACATACGCGCGGCGGTCGAAGGGATCTGCGCCACCGCGGGGATTCGCTGCCTCGACCTCGACCCCTACCTCGAGCCGGCCCCGGAGCTCGTGTTCCTGAGCGACCGCCATTGGAACGCGGAGGGTCACCGCCGCGTCGCCGAGGGCCTCCGGACCTTCCTGCGGGGCCGGGCTGAGTAGGGGATCCCGTTCCGGAAGACTCATGCCCCTCCCCCGAGACGACGCCGTCGGCGCAGGGCCAGCACGGAGAGGAAGAAGCTCGAGAGCACGGTCTGGCAGCCCAGGGTGAGAGCCAGGAAGGCGGGGATCACGATGCGCAGGGTCTGCGTCGGCTCGAGCGGGCCGAAGGATTGCGCGCCCCAGTCGGAGAGCGCCCAGAGCGTGCCGCCGAGGCCCAGCAGGACGAGCAGCAGCCCCGCCGCCAGCCCCGTCTCGAGCGTCACGTGGCGCAGCACGCGGGCGAGCCGCGGGTCCTCCGGGAGCAGCCCCTCGTGGATCGCGAAGAACTTGGTGAAGACGGCGAAGGTCACCGACTGGTAGCCGATGAAGACGGCCGCCGCCGCGTACATGAGCGTATGGACGTCGAGCTCGACGCCGAAGACCGCGCGCGGCCCCGGCAGGATCCAGAGCCCCAGAGCGGCGCCCAGCGCCATCAGCGCGAGCCCGGGGTACAGGAAGAGCCAGCGCGGGCTGAAGACCAGCAGGAAGCGCAGGTGGCGCCAGCCGTCGCGCCAGCTGCGCAGGTGCGGCGGGCGGCTGCGGCCGTCCGGTGAGAGGGTGGTCGGCACCTCCGCGATGCGCAGGCCGAGGAGCGTGGCCTTGACCACCATCTCCGACGCGAACTCCATCCCGGTCGTCTGAAGGTCCATGTCCAGGGCCGCCCGGCGCCGGAAGCCGCGCAGGCCACAGTGGAAGTCGCCCGTCGGGCTGCGGAAGAGCAACCGGCCGAGTCCGGTGAGCACCGGATTGCCCAGGTAGCGGTGCAGCGCCGGCATGGCCCCCGGCCGGATCCCCCCGCGGAAGCGGTTTCCCATCACGAGGTCGTAGCCCTCCCGCAGCTTGGCGACGAAGGGCCCCAGCGCGGTGAAGTCGTAGCTGTCGTCGGCGTCACCCATGATGACGTAGGTGCCGCGAGCCGCCTCGATCCCGCCCAGGAGGGCGCTCCCGTAGCCCCGCTCCTTCACGTGCACGAGGCGAGCGCCCAGGCGCTTTGCGATCTCCGGCGAGCCGTCGCTGCTGCCGTTGTCGGCCACCACCACCTCGCCCTCGACGCCGAGCTCCGCCAGGCTGCGCCTCGCCTTCTCGATGCAGGTGCCGAGCGTCTCCGCCTCGTTCAGGCAGGGCATCACCACCGAGACCTCGAGACCGCCGGGCTCTTCCGCTCCCGCCTTGGCGCGTTCTGCCCCGCCGCTCACAGCGCCTCTGCCAGGATCCGCACGATGCGCGCCGCCGCGCGGCCATCCCAGAGCGGGGGCACCCCGAAGGCGGGAGCCTCGCCGCCCGCGATCTCCCGATAGGCGGCCAGGATGCGCTGCGGATCCGCGCCCACCAGGCGATTGCTCCCCATCTCCACCGTCACGGGCCGCTCCGTGTTCTCGCGCAGCGTGAGGCACGGGACGCGCAGGATCGTGGTCTCCTCCTGGATCCCGCCGGAGTCGGTGAGCACCAGCCGCGCCGAGGCCAGGAGCTTCAGGAAGTCGAGGTAGCCGATGGGGTCCAGCAGGAGGAGCCCCGGCAGGGACCCGAGCCGCCGCGCCAGCCCGAACTCCGCCAGCTTGGCCCGCGTGCGGGGGTGGGCGGGGAACACCAGGGGCATGTCGCCCTGCACCACCTCGAGGGCATCCAGGAGCTTCTCCAGCGTCTCCGGGTGATCGACGTTGGAGGGGCGGTGCAGGGTCAGGACGGCGTAGCCGCCCGGGGGCAGGGCCAGCTCCTCGAGCACCCGGGAGGACTCGGCGGCCGCCCGGTGGCGCAGGAGCGTGTCGATCATGACGTTCCCCACCAGGTGGATCCGCTCCTCGGGGATCCCCTCGCGGCGCAGGTTCAGGACGCCGCTGCGCTCGGTGCAGAAGAGCAGGTCGCTGATGGAGTCGGTGAGGACCCGATTGATCTCCTCGGGCATCCCGCGGTCGAAGCTCCGGAGCCCCGCCTCCACGTGCACGAGCCGGACCCCGAGCTTCACGGCCACGAGGCCGCAGGCGATGGTGCTGTTCACGTCGCCCACCACCAGGACCGCGCCGGGCCGGTGCTCGAGCAGAACCGGCTCGAAGGCCCGCATGATCTCGGCGGTCTGCACCGCGTGGGAGCCGCTCCCGACCCCGAGGTTCAGGTCCGGCTCGGGGATCCCGAGCTGCCGAAAGAAGAGGTCGCTCATGTTGTCGTCGTAGTGCTGCCCGGTGTGCACGAGCAGCGGCTCGAGGGCGGGCTCCGAGGCGTAGGCCTCCATGAGCGGGGCGATCTTCATCAGGTTGGGCCGCGCGCCCACGACGTTCATGACCTTCACGATCCGCGCCCCGCCTGCGCCACCTTCTCCACGACCAACCCGTAGCGGAGCGCGAGCTCGTCCCAGTCGAAGCGAGCGGCGATCTGCTCGTAGCCCGCCCGGCCGAGCCGCGCCGCGAGATCCGGATCCGCGGCCAGGCGGGTCACCGCGTCCACCAGCTGCCGCTCGTTCTCGGGCTCGATGCAGATCCCCGCCCCGGCGCCTTCCACGAGCTCGGCGGCGCGCCCCTCGACGCCCAGAACGATCGGCTTCCTCATGGCCGCGGCCTCGAATATCTTCGAGGGCAGCACGGTCCGAAACAAGTCCTTTCGCGCCAGGTGCACCAGGCAGGCATCGGTCATGGCGAGATGGTCGGGCATCTTGCGCTTGTCCTGCCGGCCCGTGAAGACCACCTCCGCGAGGCCCTCCCGGCGCGCCCGCTCCTCCAGATCCTCCCGGATCGCGCCGTCGCCGACCAGGACGAAGCGGAAGCCCTCCCGCTTCTCCTGCCGCAGCAGGCGCGCCGCGCGCAGCACCACGTCGAGCCCGCTCGCCATGCCGATGGTGCCCACGTAGGAGCAGACGAAGGCGTCCCCCAGCCCGTAGCGCTCGCGCAGAGCGGCCCCGCCGCCCCGGTCCTGGAACATCTCGCGGTCGACGCCGTTCGGGATCACCTCGATGCGGTCGCCGGGCACGCCCCGGCCCACCAGCTCGTCGCGATAGCCCTCCCCCACGGTCACGATCCGGGCGGCGGCCCGGTAGAGGGCGCGCTCCAGCCGCTCGAGCAGGCGCAGGAGCGGGGACTTCCGCAGCGCCCCCACGGTGGCGATGGACTCGGGCCAGAGGTCGCGGACCTCGAGCACGAAGGGCCGGCGGCGAAAGCGGCTCACCAGCGCCCCGGCCCAGCCGCAGAAGAACTGCGGCGAGGTGGCGATCACCACGTCCGGGCGGGGCGCCAGGCAGCCCGCCAGGGTCGCCGCCACCAGGTAGGAGAGGTAGTTGAGCGTGCGGCGCACGGTGCCGCGGTTGGCGGCGAGCCAGGTCCAGACGCGGCGCGTCTCGATGCCGTCGACCACCTCGCGCTGGAAGAGGCGGTTCGCGTAGCCCTCGTACACGACCCCGCTCGGGACGTTGGGCACGCCGGTGACGACCGTGACGCGGTGACCCTGCAGGGCCCAGCGCCGGCACATCTCGTAGACGCGGGTCGCCGGGGCGTTTCCCTCAGGGGTGAAGTAGTGACTGAGAAAGAGCACGCGCATCGTCGAGGGAGCCTCCGACCAGCGCGAAGCCCATGGCGATCCGCGCCCCAGCGGCCGAGTAGACTAGCGCCTGCCCCGGGAGGGCCTGGCCGAACTCGGGGCAGTACCAGGAGTCCTCGAGGCCGAGCCGCCCGGGCCCCGCGAAGGCGATCGCGACCTCGCCGCCCGGGTGGCGCAGGCGGGCGCTCCGCTCGTCCTGGGCCACGACCTCGCAGCCCGGGTGGAGGTGGAGGCGCGAGGCGGCCCGCACCGGCCGCCCGGCCTGCACCTCGTCCCGCACGAGCAGGGCCCCGCGGTGGTGCCAGGCGAAGGCGCGGCGGTGCCGCGGCCGGCCCGGCAGCCGCTCGTAGCCGTCGTGGCGCCCGGCCAGCCGGAAGCCATCGCCGGTCTCCTCGAAGGCTACGCCCCGGGGCCGGCCCCGGCGGCCCACCCGGAAGACCGACCAGAACTCGCCCTGGTCGGCGCCCTCGATCTCCACGGTGTTGTGCGCGCGGGTCGAGCGGCAGTAGCGGCGCAGCTCGTCCTCCTCGTAGCCGTGGACCCCCGAGTCGCGGATCACGCGGTGGCCCGAGAGCGAGAGCTCGAAGGAGAAGAGGTCGCCGTGGGCGTGGCCCGGGAGGTAGTCGGGCCCGATCGGGGCGGCGTCGCAGACGAGGTAGTGGCCCTCCGGCGTGCGCGCCCCGTAGTAGCCCGTGCGCGGCAGGGCGAAGACCTCCGGCCGGGAAAGGCCCGGGGGCTCCGGAGCCGGCCGGCCCGCCACCCGCGCCCACCCGGCGCAGAGGGCGGCGGGATCGGCCGCAGCGCCGAAGGCGCTGTCGTTGAGCAGCGCGATCTCCCCGTCCGGGTGGCAGAGCCGGCTCGCTGCGAGGACCGCGCGCTCGAGGGGCGCCTCCACCAGGCCGCGCAGCGCGGGCTCGCCCGCGTTCTGGAGCGCCGTCAGGACGGCCACGGCGCGCCCATGGTACATGGGCGAGCGCTCGAAGTGGCCGCCGTCCTCCAGGATCTGCTCGGGAAGCTCGCGCGAGAGGAGCTCGCACCCCGTGCGCAGCCACTCCCGCGCCGCGCCGCCGCCGAAGCAGGCGCCGCACAGGGCCAGCGCCGCGGCGTTCTCGAGCAGGTGGTTCCCGAGCAGGTGCGTCTCCAGGTGCCCGCGCAGCCACTCGGCCTGCCGGTAGATCGAGGCCCAGAGCCCGGCGCGGAAGGCCGCGTCCGCCGCCAGCTCTTCGCGATGGCGCCCGAAGAAGAAGGCGCACCAGCTCGAGAGGCGCAGCGAGGTCGGGTAGGGCTCCCAGCCGACGCGACCGCGCGCGAGACCGTGCTGCGCGATCCAGTCGCGCACCACCGCGCGGGCCTCGGCCAAAGGGAGCGCCCAGAGCCATTCGAAGTAGTGGAGGTGGTACTGCCAGAGGCGGGGCAGCTCGGGGTGGCTCCAGGCGGGGGGAAAGCCGAGATCCTCCTCGCGGCCCACAAAGGAGAAGCGGCCGCGCGCGAGGGCGGCCGCCGGGTTGCGCTGCGGGCCCGGCGGGGCGAAGGCCGCCACGGGCCGCCAACGGCAGCCGGGATCGGGGGGGACCTCGCGGGCCAGGAAGCGCGCCGGGCGCTCGAGGCGGGCGCGCAGGCGCTGGCGGAGCTGGCCGGCGATCTGCTCGCGCCGCAGGAAACGGAGCGTGTGGAGCCAGGTCGAGAGCGATGCGTGCACGAGGACCGCCCCTGTCGCCTCCGCGGGCCCGGAGTGCCGCCACTCCCGCCCGGCCGCGGCCGGCCGCCCAGGGTACCCCGGTGCGGCCGCGGCGCGAGGCCGCCGCCCCGGGCGCGCGTGCTAGAGTGCTGCGCGTGCAGGGGACGGGAGGCGTCCGGCGTCCAGAGCATGGCACACGCTGGCGAGTGGTCCTCTCCCATGCGGTGCTGGCGCTCGGCTCGCTCCTCGCCGGTCTCCTCGTCGCCGAGATCGCGGTCCGCCTCTTCGTCGATCTCCGGGACTACCGGCCCGTCGAGGTCTTCGACGTCGAGCCGGAGCGCGGGATCTCCTTCCTGCCCGGGAGCCGGCGCCGCTACGAGACCTCCGAGTTCCGCTTCTCCATCGCGGCCAACCGCTTCGGGCGCCGCGACGTCGAGTGGAGCGAGGCGCAGCTCTCGGATCCCGCGAACGTGCTCGTGATCGGCGATTCCCTGGTGCTGGGCTACGGCGTCGAGGACGAGTGGACCGTGCCGTCGCTGCTCGAGCAACGCGCCGCCCGAGCGGGTCGGCCGCGCGAGTTCCTGAACTTCGGCATTCCCGCCGCCGGCCCGCGGGAGTACCGCGCCCTGCTGGCCGAAGCAGAGGCGCTCGGCGTGGCCGCGCGCACCGTGCTCCTCGGGGTCTTCGTGGGCAACGACTTCACCCCGAGCGTCCTCGAGCCGCGCGCTCCCCGCCCCGCCAGGCCGGAGCCCCGCGAGGAGCCGAGCTGGCTCCCGCGCTCGCAGCTCGCGGCCTTCCTCAAGCTGCGCGTCTCCCAGTCCTCGCGGGTCGTGGGCTTCCTGCTGACGGCGAGCCGCTGGCTCGGCGCCACGGTCTACGACACCGGGGGAAGCCACATCTTCCTGCGCGAGCCCACGCCGGAGCAGAGTGCGCTCTTCCGCCGGATCCTCGAGGTGCTGGGCGAGTTCCACGCCGACTGCCAGCGGAGTGATCGCGACCTCCTGGTCGCGATCTTCCCGAACAAGATCCAGGTCGAGAACGGGCGCGAGCTCACGGGCGCGACCTTCGACGCGGAGCGGCCCGACCGCGCGATCCTCGACTACTGCGCCGAGACCGGGATCGCGTGCCTCGACCTCCTGCCGGAGCTGCGGGCCGGAGTCCAGCGGCTCGGCCGGCCGGTCTATTTCCCGATCGATCGCCACCTCGACGAGGCGGGAAACGAGATCGCTGCCGGCGCCATCTTCGCGCGGCTCGAACGCGAGGGGGTGCTCCGCTAGCCCGATGACCTCCGCAGGGCGACCCTTTCGATCTCCGCTCGGCTGCGCCTCGCTGCGCGCCTGCGGCTTGCAGCTCGCTGCGCGCCGGCCGACCCTCGAGTCGGCCTGCTAGCCGCCATGTGCGGGATCGCCGGGATCATGGCCTACCGCCGGGAGGCGGGGACCGACGAGCGCGAGATCCTGGCCCTGCGCGACGCGCAGGCCCACCGCGGCCCGGACGACGCGGGGCTCTGGATCGCGCCGGACCGGAGCGTCGGGCTCGGCCACCGCCGGCTCGCGATCATCGACCTCTCGCCGGCCGGGCACCAGCCCATGGCCAGCGAGGACGGCGCGCTCCAGCTGGTCTACAACGGCGAGATCTACAACTTCCGAGAGCTCCGCGGCGAGCTCGAGAGGCGCGGCTTCGCCTTCCGCTCGAGCAGCGACAGCGAGGTGATCCTGCACGGCTACCGGGCCTTCGGCCCGGGCGTGCTGGACCGGCTGCGGGGCATGTTCGCCTTCGCCCTCTACGACGCGCGCGAGCGGGAGCTCTTCCTGGCGCGCGACCCGCTCGGCATCAAGCCCCTCTACACGGCGGACGACGGCGCGCGCCTGCTCTTCGCCTCGGAGGTGCAGGCGCTGCGGCGGGTGACCGACGACGGCGGACCGGACCCGGAAGGCCTGGCGGGCTACCTCTCGTGGGGCTCGATCGCGCCGCCCCGCACGCTCTACCGGAAGATCCGCGCGCTGCCGGCGGGCAGCTGGCAGCGCGTGCGGGAGGGCGGGGCCGGCGCTCCGCGCGCCTGGTTCTCGCTGGCGAGCTGCTTCGGGAAGAGCCGGCCCATGGAGGCCCCGGAGGCGGCGGCCGCGCTGCGCGAGGCCCTGGTCGACTCGGCGCGCAGCCACCGGGTCGCCGACGTGCCGGTGGGGGCCTTCCTGTCGGGGGGCGTCGACTCCTCTGCCCTGGTGGGCCTGCTCTCGGAGGCGGCCCCGGGCCCGCTCCGCACCGTGACGCTCTCCTTCGACCAGCCGGAGCTCGACGAGGGGCCCCTGGCGCGGCAGGCCGCCGCCCTCTACGGCTCGGACCACCGCGAGATCCCGATCCGCGTCGAGGAGATCCGGGAGCGGCTGCCCGACGCGATCCGCGCCCTCGACCAGCCCTCCGTGGACGGTGTGAACACCTACTTCGTCTCCGAGGCCGCCGTCCGGGCGGGGCTCAAGGTGGCCGTCTCCGGGGTCGGGGGGGACGAGCTCTTCGGCGGCTACGCGAGCTTCGAGCGGGTGCCGCGCATCCGCGAGACGCAGCGGGTGCTGGCCGGGCTCCCGCTCGGGACGACCCTGCTGCCGCTGGCGGCCCGGATCCTCGGGGCGTTCCCGCCCACGCGACGCGGCAGCAAGCTCGCGCGGGCCCTCGAGTTCGGCGGCGACGAGACCGGAGCCTACTTCGCGGAGCGCGGGATCCTGACGCCGCAGGAGGTGCGGCAGCTCCTGGCCCCGGAGCTGGCAGAGGCCGTCGAGGCAGCCGATCCCGTCCTCGACCTCGAGAGCAGGCTCCGGGCGGAGGAGCTCCCCGAGGAGGAGCGCGTCTGCGCTCTCGAGCTCGCTCAGTACCTCCAATGCCAGTTGCTGCGCGACACGGACGCCGTCAGCATGCGCCACTCCCTCGAGGTCCGGACGCCGCTGGTGGACCGCGCGCTGCTCGAGGCCGTGGCGCGGGTGCCCGCGGCGCTGCGCCGGGTCGGCCCGGCCAAGCGCTGGCTGCGCGAGGCGCCGCGGCCGCCGCTGCCCGGGCCGCTCTGGAACCGGCCCAAGCAGGGCTTCACCCTGCCCTTCGACCACTGGCTGCGCACGGGCGGCATCCCCCTCGAGCTGCCCGAGCACCCCTGGCTGCGGGCCTCCGAGGTGCAGCGGATCGGCGAGGACTTCCGCCGCGGGCGCCTGCACTTCTCGCGCCCGTGGCTGCTCCTCGTCCTGCGCCACTTCCTCGGGGAGCCCTAGTCCGGAGCTTCCAGGCCGCAGCCGCGGATCTTCTGCAGCAGCGTCTTGTAGCTCACGCCGAGCAGGCGCGCGGCGCGCTTGCGGTTCCAGTGGGTGCGGTCGAGGGCGTGGGCGATCGTGCTGCGCTCGGCCTCGAGGGACACGAGCCGCCCCACCTCGCGCAGCGGCACCTCGCCCGCGCTGTCTTCGATGCGCTGCATGAGCTCGGCGAGGCCGCTCTTGTTGCTCCCCCCGCGCACGCTGCGGCGGACCTCCTCGAGGATCGACGCCTCGCTCCCGAGGACGACGATTCGCTTGATCATGTTCTCGAGCTCGCGGACGTTTCCGGGGAAGGCGTACATCTCGAAGGCGCGCATGAGGTCGGCGCTGGCGCGGCGCGAGGGCTTCCGATAGCGGGCCGAGAAGCGGCGCAGGAAGCTCTCCACGAGGTCCGGGATCTCCTCGCGCCGATCGCGCAGCGGCGGAATGGCGACGCTCACGACGTTGAGGCGGAAGAACAGGTCCTCCCGGAAACCCCCGGTCCGCACCATCTCGTCGAGCTTGCGGTTGGTCGCGCACACCACCCGGACGTCGACCGTGACCTCCTGGTTGCCGCCCAGCCGCGTGAACTGGTTGTCCTGTAGCACCTGGAGCAGCTTGGCCTGGAGCCCCGGGCTCATCTCCCCGATCTCGTCCAGGAAGATCGTCCCCCGGTGGGCCAGCTCGAACTTGCCGATCTTGCGCGAGGCGGCCCCGGTGAAGGCGCCCTTCTCGTAGCCGAAGAGCTCGCTCTCGAGCAGCTGCTCGGGGAGGGCGGCGCAGTTGACCTTGATGAAGGGCCGCTTCGCGCGCGGCGAGATGTCGTGGGCGGTGCGGGCGACGATCTCCTTGCCCACGCCGCTCTCGCCGTGGATCAGCACGGTGACGTCGGTGTCGGCCACCTGGGCCAGCGTGTTCCGGATCTGGCGCATGGGCTCGCTGACCCAGACCAGGTTCTCCGCCGCGTACTCACAGGTCCCCGCCAGCTGCTCGCGCTCGAGCTCGAGGGCGCGCTTCTCGAGCACCTTGTCCAGGGTGGCGAGGAGCTCGCCCTCCTCGAAGGGCTTGTTCAGGTAGTCCGCCGCGCCGAGCTCCATGGCCTGCACGATGGCGCTGGCCTTCCCGACCACCGAGAGCATCACCACCGGGAGGCTGTCGTCGAGGTCGCGGATGCGCCTCAGCGTTTCGATGCCGTCGATGCCCGGCATCATCACGTCGAGGACCACCACGTCCGGTGCCGCGCCGCCCTCGAGGAAGGCGAGGGCGCGGCGGCCGTCCTCGACCGTGTCGACCTCATAGCCCTTGAGCTCGAGCAGATTCGCCAGGTAGGTGCGGATCCCCTCCGCGTCGTCCACCACGAGCACGCGAAAGCGGTGCGCATCCTGCGCCGCCCGCACCTCGCTCGGCCGCCGCTCGCGACTCCCCACCGCCTAGCTCCCCGCCGCCGTCGTCGCCGCGGGCCGTGCGGGCTCCGCGATGGGCAGCGTGAAGGCGAAGCGGCTGCCGCCCCCCGGCCCTTCGTCGACGCCGATCGTCCCGCCATGGGCCTCGACGATGCGCTTGCAGATGGCGAGCCCGAGCCCGAGCCCGCCGGCGCCGCTCTCCTCTCCGATCCGCACGTAGGGCTCGAAGATGCGCTCGCGGTGCTCCGCGGCCACCCCCGGTCCTGCGTCGCAGACGGCGACCTCCGCCAGGCCTCCGGGGAGCTGACGCGCCGAGAGCTCGATGACGCCGCCGGGAGCCGTGTAACGCAGCGCGTTCGTGATCAGGTTGGTGAGGACCTGCTCGATGCGCAGGCGGTCGAAGCGCGCGCGGCACTCGGGGTCGAGGACGAGCCGCAGCGTCGCGCGGTGCTCCTCGAAGAGCGGCCGGAAGAGGCCGGCCACCTCCTCGAGCACCGGCGCGAGCCGCGCGTGGGCCACCTCGAGGGCCGCTTCGCCCCGGGCCTGGCGAGCCGCCTCGATCAGGTTGCCGATGAAGCTGCTGAGGCGCTGGCAGCCCTTGTTGCTCTCCGCGAGGAAGCGCCGCTGCTCGGCGCTGAGCGGCCCCACCTCCTCGGAGAGGAGCAGGCGGTTGTAGCCGCTGATGAACGTGATGGGCGTGCGGAGCTCGTGGCTGATGACCTGCAGGAGCTCGTCCCGATCCGTCTCGTCGCGGCGGAGCCGCTCGCGCAGCGCCTCGAGCTCCCGGTTCGTGCGGTGGACCTGGCGGCTGCGGCGCAGGAGCTCGCCCTCGAGGGCCCGCACGTGGGTCACGTCCTCGACGATCCAGAGGCCGGGCGCCGCGGAGGGCGCGGGCCGGCAGAGGACGGTGCGGAGCTCCCCGTCCGAGCGGCGCAGCTGGCACTCGACGGCGCGGGGCGCGTCGCCCGCCGGCAGGCCGCGCCCGGCGTCGCAGAAGAGCTCCGCGACGGGCACCCCCGCGAGCCCCGCCCCCCCGCCGGAGCGCCCGGCCAGATCCGCGAGGCGCGGGCTGGCCCAGGCCACCCGGCCCTCGCGCAGCACGGCGAGGCCGTCGCGCAGGACCTCGCCGAGCGGGCCCAGGGCTGCCCGCAGGGCGGGCGGCCCGCCCCCCGGCTCCTGGCTGCCCGGGTCGACCGCGCGGCCCGGGCCTGCGCGCGGGTCCGTTGCCGGGTCCGGCTCCGCGGTCTGGCCCATCCGCCCCCTCGGCGCGCCCGTCCCCCCCGCCCGGCGCCCCCTCGCTCCCGGAGGGGGGCCGCGCGCGCCAGGCGAGCCGTCGCCCCTACCTCATCGCCCCGAAGCGGGCTGCGCTTTAACGAGAATTCTGCTGCGGCGACGCCGGGTTGCTTTCCATCGCAGCACCCCCGGGAGGCCAACCGCGGGTATAATCGGGGCCGCCCGGGCCGCGAGGAGACGTGGTGCAGAAGCTCGAGCGAAGCGCCCTGCGCTCCTGACCCGCGCGATCCCGATCCCCACACGCTCGCCCATGCGCCTGCACGACCTGCCCCGCCGCTTCGGACTCGGTCCCGGCCCCGCCGATGCGGCGTTCGGCTGGCGCCTCCTCCTCGCCGTGCTGGCGATCTACGCCGTCGCCTTCGCCGCCTTCTATCCGCGCGCCGCCACCAACGACGACGAGGCCCGCTACGTGCAGCAGGCGTCCCTCTTCCTGGAGGGGGTCACCTCCCTCGAGAGGGTCCACCCCCTGACCGGGGAGCGGATCGCCTACTGGCCGAGCCGCTACCCCGTGGGGACATCGGCAGCCCTGCTGCCCTTCGTCTGGGCAGGCGGGAGCGGCGGCGCCTTCCTCCTGCCCGCGCTCTCGCTCGTGCTGGGCGTCGTCTTCACGGCCCGCTGGCTCCGCGAGGAGGGCCGCTCCCCCGCCGCGGCCCTGCTGGTCTTCGGCTTCCCCTCCTGCCTCGTGCTCGGCCGCGTGGCGATGAGCGACGTGCCCAGCCTGGCCATCGTGGCCCTGGGCCTGTGGCTCTTCTGGCGGGGCCAGGACCGGGGCCTCCCCTGCTGGCTGGCCTCGGGCTTCCTGGCGGGCGCCTCCATGTGCTTCCGCGAGAGCAACGCGCTCCCCTTCGCGCCCTTCTTCGCAGGCGCGCTGCTGCGGCGCGACAAAGGCTGGTGGGCGCTCCTCGTGGGCGGGCTCGTGGGCGTGGGCCTGCGCCTCTTCTCGAGCTGGCTCGTCTTCGGGGACCCGCTCTACGCAAAGGAGTCCTACAAGTTCGAGCCGGAAACCGTGCTGGAGCGCCTGCCCCTCTACGCGCTCGGGCTCCTGGTCTTCGTCCCGGGTGGCCTCCTGGCAGCGCTGGCCTACCGGGGCCGCCGCTGGCCCGAGCTCCGCATCGCCGTCGGCCTCTTCGTGGGCCTCTACCTGCTCCAGACCCACAGCACCGCGGAGACCGGCCTCCCCAAGCGCCTGATCCTCGCCCTCCGCTACCTGATCCCCGTGCTGCCGCTCCTGGCCTTCGCCGCGGCGGAGGTGGTGCCGCGCCAGTGGGCTCGCGCTCTCTCGGCCCTCTCGGAGCGGGCGCAGCGGCGGCGCGAGGGGATCGCGGGCGCCGCGCTGGCGCTCTGGATCGCAGGGCTCGCCGCGGCCGGCGCGGGGGTCCACGCCTTCCTCGATCGCTGGGGGGCCGCCCAGGCGCGGATCGGGGAGGCCCTCGAGCGGCACATCGAGCCGGACAAGGTCCTCCTCACCAACCTCCCCGCCACGCTCAAGTTCCTCGACCCGCGCCTGCGACCGTTCCAGCCCCTGAGCCGCTTCGAGGTCACGCCCGACGACGCGGCGCGCCTGGCCGAGCGCCACGGCGACTACTACATCGCCTTCCTCGACCGGAGCGACAGCGCCTGGTGGCGCACGGACCGCGAGCAGAACGCCGAGTTCCTGGCCCGGCTGGGGCTGCCCTTGAGCCTCGAGCTCGACCTCCAGGCCACGCCCACCGATCGCCTCCGGATCTGGCGCGTCCGTGCGCAGCCCTGACCGCTGCCCGGGCCCGCCGTTCAGCCGCCCGCGGCGGCGCCCCTCCCGGCGGGAATCGGCCCCCAGGCGAGATCCGCCATGCGGCGCGCGATCACGGCATTGCCCTCGGGCGTCACGTGGTAGGGGTCCGCGTAGAGCTCCGCCTCGATCCCCTCGAACACGTCGGCGATGTAGAAGAGCCTCGACAGGAGCGGCGCAGCCTCCTGGACGCGCCGGTAGGACTCCTCGAACAGGCGCGCCACCGAGGGATCCACGCTCTCTCGCAAGACCTGCTCGAATGGCGTCAGGGGCTTGGGGTCGAGCGAGATCACGGGCTGCCAGAAGAAGAACGCCTCGAAGCCGAACTCGCGCGCCAGCGCCTGCACCGCGGAATGGTTGACCAGGTAGGCCCGGGAGACCTCCGCGCCGAGCGCCGCGGCGTCGAAATGCGAGGGATAGCGGGGCTGACCCACGAGACGGATCCGCAGCCTGTTGATCGCCTCCGCCAGTTTCGACCCGAAGAGGAGATCTGCGAGCGGCGAGCGGCGCCGCTCGAGGCGCGCCGCAATCTGCTGGAGCCCCTGGTGGACGCCAGCCTGGCCCGATTCGGCCGCGGCGACCACGTCGTTGATCCCGTCGTAGAAGACCACGGCGTCGGGGCGCACGCCCGCCTGGAGCTGGCGGACGAGCGTGATCATCCCCTGGGTCGAAACGAAGCCCATCTCGGCCAGATTGACGGCGCAGACGCGCCCCTTGCGCCGCGCTTCGGCCTCGCGCACCAGGAGAGCCGGGATCGTTCCAGCGTCCGGCGCGCCCACGCTCCACATGGTGGAGCCGCCGAAGGCCAGCAACTGGAAGGCGCCCTCGCCGCAGGCGCTGCCAGGAGTCCTCCGCACCCCGGCGGCGTCCACGTTGAGCCATTCTCCCTCGAAGGGGTGCGAGCGCCAGAGCGCGAACGGCTCGTAGCGGCGCGAGCCTGGCAGATCCCGGTCGTGCTGCTCCTGCCAGTAGGGGACGCCCCATGGCTGCCGTACGTAATAGGGAAGCGCGGCGGCGTCCGGCAGGTCACGGCTGGCGAGCCTCAGGGCGATCGCCGCGAGGGCGTCGAACAAGATCAGGACGAGGAGCGTGCTCGCGCAGACCAGGACCGCCTTTCGATAGATGGCCGCGAGTCGGCGAGCCCGCGATTTCCGCTCGCCGACCCGAATTTCTCCTTCCACCCGGCCCCCTGGCTCTGGATTGATCGGCGTCTCCGTCGCTCGCGACCGAAGGCCCCGCTGCGTCGAAGCGTAGCCGGTGCGCACATCGCTCGACAGCCTCGAGTCGGGTTGCGAAGGGCGCCGCGCGGCTTCAAACGCTCCTGGCGCGGATTGCCGAGCGAAGAGCTCCCCGGTAACACTCTGGCCCCGGAGCCCATGCGCCCGCGCCCCGGGCGCGGGCGCCGGAGGGAGGCGTGACCTCGGGGACGCGGGCCCAGGCGCGCGAGCGCATCGACTTCCTCGTCGCCGAGATCGGCCGGCACGACCGCCTCTACCACCTGGAGGACCGGCCCGAGATCTCCGACGCGGAGTACGACCGGCTGCTGCGGGAGCTGCGCGCCCTCGAGGAGGAGCACCCCGAGCTCGCCCGCCCGGACTCGCCGACCCGCCGCGTGGGCGCCCCGCCCGCCGAGGGATTCGCCAGCGTGCGGCACCGGCTGCCCATGCTCTCCCTGGACAACGCCATGGACCTGGCCGAGCTGGTGGCCTTCGACGAGCGCGTGCGGCGCCTGCTCGAGACCCCGGGGTCGCTCGCCTACGTGGGGGAGCCCAAGCTCGACGGGGCCAGCCTGGAGCTCGTCTACGAGGGCGGCGCCCTCGCGGTGGGCGCGACGCGCGGCGACGGGCGCGTGGGCGAGGACGTGACGGCCAACCTGCGGCGCAGCCCGAGCATCCCCCTCGCGCTCAGGCCCGGGAAGCGCCCGGTCCCGGAGCTCGTCTCCGTGCGCGGCGAGGTGGTGCTGCCGGTGGCCCGCTTCGAGCGGCTCAACGCGGCGCGCCTCGAGCGCGGCGAGGAGCCCTTCGCGAATCCCCGCAACGCGGCGGCGGGCGCCCTGCGCCAGCTCCACGACATCGACGTCGCGCGCCTGCGCGCCCTCGAGTTCCGGGCCTGGGCCATCGGCGATGGCCTGCCGGCGGGAGTCGGCCGGCAGTCCGAGGCCCTGCGCGCCCTGGCGGACTGGGGCTTCGCCGTGAGCCCCGAGTGGGAGCTCTGCGCGGGCGTCCAGGCCGTGATCGCCTACCACGAGCGGCTGCTCCGCCGGCGCCACGAGCTCGGGATCGAGATCGATGGCACCGTGGTGAAGGTGGACCGGCTGGACCAGCAGCGCGAGCTCGGGGAGCTCTCGCGCTCGCCGCGCTGGGCCATCGCCTTCAAGTTCCCGCCGCAGCAGGAGAACACGCGGGTCCTGGCGATCGCGGCCCAGGTGGGCCGCACCGGGGCACTCACTCCGGTGGCCAGGCTCGAGCCGGTCCGCGTGGGCGGGGTGACCGTGTCGAGCGCCTCGCTCCACAACCAGGACGAGGTCGACCGCAAGGACGTGCGCGTGGGCGATACCGTCGTCGTGCAGCGCGCGGGCGACGTGATCCCCCAGATCGTCGCGGTGGTGAAGGGCAAGCGCCCCGCCGGCGCCCGGCCCTGGCGCCTGCCAGCGCACTGCCCGGTCTGCGGCAGCGCGACCCAGCGCCTCGAGGGAGAGGCGGTGACGCGCTGCCCGAACCTCGACTGCCCCGCGCAGCTCAAGAACAACCTGCGCCACCTGGCCGGCCGGGGCGCCCTCGACATCGAGGGGCTCGGCGAGAAGCGGATCGACCAGCTGGTGGAGCAGGGCCTCGTGACCCGCCTCTCGGACGTCTTCCGCCTCGACGCCGCGACGCTGGCGGGCCTCGACCGGATGGGCGAGAAGTCCGCGGCGAACCTGGTGGCGAGCCTCGAGCGCGCCAAGGGGACCACGCTGGCCCGCTTCCTGCTGGCCCTGGCGCCCCGCCACGTGGGCGAGGGGGTGGCGGAGCTCCTGGCCGCCCACTTCGGCGACCTCGACCCCCTGCTCGGCGCGAGCCAGGAGGAGCTCGAGGCCGTCCCGGGCGTGGGCCCCATCATCGCCGAGAGCGTGGCGCGCTTCTTCGCCGACCCGCGCAACGCCGGGGAGGTAAAGCGGCTGCGGGAGCTCGGCGTGCGCTGGCCCCGGCGCGCCCCGGCGGCCCGCGTCGGAGACCGGCTCGCGGGCAAGACCTTCGTGCTGACGGGCACGCTGGCCGGGATGACCCGCAACGAGGCCAAGGCGCGCATCCAGCAGCTGGGCGGCAAGGTCACCGGCTCGGTCTCCAAGAAGACGAGCTACCTGGTGGCGGGGGCGGAGCCGGGCAGCAAGCTCGCAGCGGCCCGCGAGCTCGACATCGAGGTCCTCGACGAGGCCGCCCTCGCGCGCCTGCTCGAGCCCTGAGTCCCCGAGTCGGGGATGGCCCGAAGGGCCGGCGACGCCTCTCCCTGGGCCTTCGCCTTGTGCCTGGTCTCGAGCTCCTGGTACGCGACCTGGAAGTACGGGGGGCTCGGGGGGCTCGCGGCCTGGTCGTTGGTCGGCCTGGCCAGCGTGGCCGCGCTCTTCCGCGGAGGAGTCGAGCGCCGGCTCGAGCTCCTCCCGCGCCGCCGGGCGGCCTGGCTCACGGCGCTCCTGCTCGCCGCCCTCGCCGCGGGCGTTTCGGTGGCCTACCCGATCGCCAACTCCGGGCGCTTCGGGCCCGGCAGCGACAGCGACGACGCCCTCGTGCTGGCCGCGACGGAGCTCCTGGCCGGCCGCTTCCCCTACGCCCGCGCGACCTATCTGGGAAATCCCATCAGCCCGCTTCCGGGCTCGCTCTTCCTGGCGCTGCCCTTCGCGCTGCTCGGAAACGTGGCCCTCCAGAACGTGTTCTGGCTGGGTCTCCTGGCGGCCGCCCTCGCTCGGGCCCTGGGCGACCCGCGCCCGGCGCTGCTGCTCCTCGCGGCGCTCCTGCTGCTGGCCCCGGGCGTCCTGCTGCACATCGCGACCGGCCACGACTACACGGCGAACAGCCTCTTCGTCCTGCTCGCGCTCTGGCTCGTGGAGCGGCGCGGGGGGCGCCCGGGAGGGGGCGGCGCCGCCGCGGCCGCGGCGGCCCTCGGACTCGGCGTGGCGCTGGCCTCCCGGCCGAACTTCCTGGCGCTGCTCCCGCTGCTCCTCTCCCGGTTGGCCCAGACGGCCGGGCCCCGGGCGGCCGCGCGCCTGGGCGCCCTGGCGCTGCTCGCCTGCGCGGGCCTCGTGCTGCCCTTCTACCTGCACGATCCCGGCCACTTCGCCCCCTTCCACGTCACGCGAAAGCTCGCGGGCCTCTCGGCGCTCCTGCCCGGCGCGGGACTGGCGCTTCCCGCGCTGGCCCTGGCCCTGGCGCTCTGGCTCGCTGCGCCGCGCCGCAATGCCGACCTCGCGGCGCTCTTCCGCAACTGCGCGCTGGTGCAGGCGTGGCTCGTGGCCGGCGGCGTCGCGGTCGAGAGCCTCGGGGCGGGCGAGCTCGAGCTCGACCTCGCGAGCTTCGCGGAGTTCTACGTCTTCTTCGGGGCCCTGGCCTTCTGGCTGCGCCGCTTCGGCGCGCCCTCGGCCTCCTCGCGCAGCGCGACGACCCGCGCGTAGACCTCGCGGCGCGGCCTCGCGAAGCGGCGCGCCAGGCGGGCCGCCACCTCGCGGGAGGAGGCGCCGGCCACGAGCTGGTCCCGGATCTCGGCGTCGAGGGAGGCCCCGGGCTCCGGCAGGGCTCCCGCGCCGGCGGGAGCTCCGGCAACGACCAGCGTCACCTCGCCGCGGGCGCCGCCGGCGAAGCGCAGGGCCAGCTCCGAGAGAAGGCCGCGCGCCACCTCCTCGTGCAGCTTGGTGAGCTCCCGGGCCACGCAGGCGGGGCGGTCGCCCAGGGCCGCCTGGAGCTCGCGCAGGGTGGCGGGGAGCCGGCGCGGCGACTCGAAGAACACCAGCGTGTCCGGGCGCGCCGCGAGGCTCGCGAGCAGGGCCCGGCGCTCGCCGGCGCGGCGGGGCGGGAAGCCCAGGAAGCTCGCCGGGATCGGGGGCAGGCCCGAGACCGCCAGGGCGGCGGGCAGCGCCGAGGCTCCCGGCACGGGGGAGACGGCGAAGCCCGCCGCCAGAGCCGCCGCCACCAGCCGCTCGCCGGGGTCCGAGACGAGGGGCGTCCCCGCGTCGCAGACCAGGGCCACCGAGCCTCCGCGCTCCAGGGCGTCGAGCACCCGCCCGATCCGGGCCGCCTCGTTGTGGGCGTGGAGCGCGTGGGGGCGCGCGCGCACGCCGTGGCGCGCGAGGAGCGTGCGCGTGCGGCGCGTGTCCTCCGCCAGCAGCAGCTCGACCTCGGCCAGCACGCGCAGCGCGCGCAGCGTCACGTCCTCCAGATTCCCGATCGGCGTGGCCACCAGGAAGAGCGTCCCCGGCAGCCTCCCAGTCGGCTCAGGCGGCGCCGCCATCCACCCGCTCCGGGAAGAGCCGCGCCAGGCCTGCGGCCGAGGCCTCGCAGCTGCCGCGCTCGGTCACGAGGGCCGTGACGAGCCGCGCCGGGGTCACGTCGAAGGCGTGGTTCGCCACCGCGCTCCCCTCGGGCAGGATCTCCACCTCGACGACCCGGCCGTCGGCGCCGCGGCCGCGCACGAAGCGCAGCTCGCGCCCGTCGCGCTCCTCGATGGGGATCCCGCCGCGCCCCTGGCGCAGGCTCCAGTCGATGCTGGAGGACGGGAGCGCCACGTAGAAGGGGACGCCGTTGTCGCGGGCCGCGAGGGCCTTCGGGTAGGTGCCGATCTTGTTGCAGACGTCGCCGCGCGCGGTGGTGCGGTCGCTCCCCGTGAGACAGAGGTCCACGCGCCCCGTCTGCATCAGGTGGCCGCCGGCGCTGTCGGCGATCACCGTGTGGGGGATCTCCTCCTGACCGAGCTCCCAGGCCGTGAGGCTGGCCCCCTGGTTGCGGGGCCGGGTCTCGGCCACCCAGACGTGCACGGGGAGGTCGCGCTGGTGGGCCAGGTAGACGGGCGCCAGCGCGGTGCCCCAGTCCACCGCGGCGAGCCAGCCCGCGTTGCAGTGGGTGAGGATCTCGAGGCGGCCGCCGCCCTTGCGCTCGGCAGCCCGGCGCAGGAGCTCGAAGCCGTGCTCGCCGATGGCGCGGCAGGTGGCCACGTCCTCCTCGCAGAGCGCGCGGGCGCGGGCCAGGGCGCGCGCGGCGCGCTCCGCGGGCGCCGCCCCGGCGAGCGCGCGGCGCAGCTCGCCCAGGGCCCAGCCCAGATTCACGGCGGTGGGCCGGGTCGCGAGGAGCTCGGCGCAGGCGGCGTCGAGGCCGGCATCGGAGGGGTCCTCGCGCAGGGCGAGGCACAGGCCGAAGGCGGCGGTCACGCCGATCAGCGGTGCCCCGCGCACCCGCATGCTGCGGATCGCCTCGGCGGCCTCCGCGAGGCTCGCGAGCCGGCGCAGCACGAGCTCGTGGGGCAGGCGCGTCTGGTCGATGATCTCGACGCAATGACCGTCGGCGGCCGGCTCGATCGTGCGCCGCGCGGTACCTCGGACCCTCATGGCCTTCGCTCGCCTGCGGCTCGCTGCGCGCCCTTCGGGCCATCCCCGGAGCTTCGCTCGCCTGCGGCTCGCTGCGCGCCCTTCGGGCCATCCCCCGAGCTTCGCTCGCCTGCGGCTCGCTGCGCGCCCTTCGGGCCATCCCCCGAGCTTCGCTCGCCTGCGGCTCGCTGCGCGCCCTTCGGGCTTGCGGGTCTCATGCCGAGACGGCCTAGTCGCCCTCGAACTGGCAGAGGGCCACCACCTCGTGGCCGCGGGCCTCGAGGCGCCGGCGCCCGCCGAGGTCCGGCAGGTCGATCACGAAGGCGCAGGCCGCGATCCGGCCGCCGGCCCGCTCGATCAGCTGGATGGTGGCCTCGGCGGTCCCGCCGGTGGCGACGAGATCGTCCACCAGGAGCACGAGATCGCCGGCGCGGATCGCGTCCGCGTGGATCTCGACCCGGTCGCTCCCGTATTCGAGGTGGTAGTCCTGGCCGATGGTGGTCCAGGGAAGCCGGCCGCGCTTGCGCACGGGGACGAAGCCGCTCGCGAGGGCGCTGGCCACCGCCCCGCCCAGGATGAAGCCCCGCGCCTCGATCCCCGCCACCTTGTGGATGGCCCGCCCGGCGAAGGGCCGGGCGAGCCCCTCGACGGCCGCGCGCAGCCCCTGCGGGTCGAGCAGCAGCGTGGTGATGTCGCGGAACTGAACCCCCGGCTTCGGGTAGTCGGGGATGGTGCGGATCCGGGACTTGATCGCTCCGTCGCCGGTCACGAGCGCCTCCTCGCCTCGCTGGCGCGCCCGCGCGGCCCTAGCCCGCGAGCACCCGCCCGGCCACCGCGTCGAGGCGCCGCACGAGCTCCGGATCGCGGGCCTCCGGCGCGGTGATGAACGCGCTCTCCAGGGCGCGGTCGCAGCCCTGCGGGCAGGGCACGGCGCGGCCGACGAGCCGGCCCGCCGCGCGCGCCAGAAGCTCCCTCCCTCGCAGGGCATTGCTCGCGAGGACCTGGACGATGTCCGCAACCTCCACGTGGCCGTGCTCCGGGTGCCAGCAATCGTAGTCCGTCACCATGGAGACGCTCGCGTAACAGAGCTCCGCCTCCCGGGCGAGCCTGGCCTCCGGCATGTTGGTCATGCCGATCACGTCGCAGCCCCAGCTCCGGTAGAGCTCCGACTCCGCCCGGCTCGAGAACTGGGGCCCCTCCATGGCGAGGTAGACGCCGCCGCGCACGAGGGGGATCGCGAGCTCGCGCGCCGCGGCCTCGAGCGCATCGCCGAGTCGCGCGCACACGGGGCTCGCCATCGAGACGTGGGCCACGAGGCCGCTGCCGAAGAAGCTCCGGGCGCGCGAGGTGGTGCGGTCCACGAACTGGTCGACGAGCACGAAGGCGCCCGGGGCGAGCTCCTCGCGCAGGGAGCCGCAGGCGCCCAGCGCGATCAGGTCCGTGACGCCCGCGCGCTTCAGGGCGTCGATGTTGGCGCGGTAGTTGATCTCCGAGGGCGGGATGCGGTGGCCGCGGCCATGGCGCGGCAGGAAGACCAGGGGGACGCCGCCCAGGCGGCCGCGCAGGAGGGCGTCCGAGGGCGCGCCGAAGGGGGACTCGACCTTCTCCCAGCGGGCGCCCTCGAGCTCCTCGAGGGCGTAGAGGCCGCTCCCGCCCAGCACGCCCAGCACCAGCGGGGGCGCCGGCGCCCTCGCTCCGGGCGTCCGGCTCGGCGTCGGGCTCGGCATCCCCCTGGCAGTCATGCTGCGCTCCGCGCGGCGCGCCGGTCCGCTACCCCGCCGGTCCGCTACCCTGGAAGGGCTCCCGGTCCCGCGGAGCCGCCCCATGGAGCCCTTCCCGGAGCGCCCGTCCCGGCGCGGTCTCGGAGCCGAGGGCGAGGCGCGCGCCGCCCATCACCTGGCGGCGCGAGGGTATCGCATCGTGGGCCGCAACGTGCGCGCCGCCGGCGTCGAGATCGACCTGGTGGCCCGGCGCGGCTCGCTCGTGGTCTTCGTCGAGGTCAAGACGCGCCGCAGCCGCGCCCAGGGCGCGCCCGAGCTCGCCGTGGACGCGCGCAAGCAGGCGCGCCTGGCGCGCGGCGCCGCCGCCTGGCTGCGCCTGCACCCAGGCCTCGCGCGCCGCGCCCGCTTCGACGTGATCGCCTGCGAGATCGACGCGGGCGGAGGCTGGCGGCTCCGCCACCTGGAAGGCGCCTTCGACGCCGGCTGACCCCCTACTTCGCGCGGCTCTTCTTCGCCTTGGCGGCGCCCCCCGCCGGGGCCTTCCGGGCCGCGCCGGCGGCCGCCTTCTTGGCTCGCCGCGCGGCGGCCTTCTTCTTGCCGACGGCGGCCTTGGGGGCGGGCTCCGCCGCCGCCTCGGCCGCGGGCTCGGGGCCTTTCGCCGACGCCTCCGCCGCCACCGCGGCCTCCGCCGCCAGGGCCTCCGCCGCCTCTGCCGTGGCGGGCTCCTCCGCCGCCAGCTCCTCGCCCGCCGCCAGACCGGACGAGTCGCGCACCCGGGCGCGCAGGCGCGCCTTCTTGCCGCGCAGCTCGCGCAGGTAGTAGAGGCGCGCCCGGCGCACGTGGCCGCGCGCCTTGATCTCGACCCGCGTCACGTTGGGAGACTCGATCAGGAAGGCGCGCTCCACCCCCACGCCGTAGGAGACCTTGCGCACCGTGAAGGTCGCGGAAGGACCTCGCCCCCGGCGCCGGATCACCACGCCCTCGAAGACCTGGATCCGCTCCTTGTCCCCCTCCTTGATCCGGACGTGCACGCGCACCGTGTCCCCGGGCCGGAAAGGCGGGAGGTCGCGGCGCAGGGGCGCCGTGACGATCGCATCCATCTTGTTCATGCCTCTTCTCCCAGCAGGTCGGGGCGACGCCTGCGCGTGACCGCTCGCGCCTGCTCCTGGCGCCACCGCTCGACGGCCGCGTGGTCGCCGGAGCGCAGCACCTCCGGCACCCGCAGGCCGCGAAACTCCTCCGGCCTCGTGTAGTGGGGGCCCTCCAGGAGGCCCCCCTGGAAAGACTCCGCGCGCGTCGACTCGGGATTGCCGAGCACGCCCGGGACGAGGCGGACGACCCCCTCGATCACGGCCATGGCCGGCACCTCGCCGCCCGAGAGCACGAAGTCGCCGAGCGAGAGCTCCTCGTCCACGGCGAGCTCGATGGCCCGCTGGTCGACGCCCTCGTAACGGCCGCAGACGAGTACCACATGTTGCTCCCGCGCGATCCCCTCGAGCCGGGCCTGGTCGAGGCGGCGGCCCTGGGGCGAGAGCAGGAGCACCCGGGCCCGCCGCCCGGCCCCCTTGGGCCCCGCCAGCGCCTCGATCGCGCGCACCAGCGGCTCGGCCTTCATCACCATCCCCGGACCGCCTCCGTAGGGGGCGTCGTCCGCCGTGCGGTGCCGGTCCTGGGCCCAGTCGCGCAGGTCGTGCACCGCGATCTCCACGAGGCCCTCGCGCAGCGCGATGCCCAGCAGCGACTCGCGCAGAAAGGGCTCGAAGAGCCTCGGAAAGAGCGTGATCACCTGGATTCGCATGGCTGGCTCGGGGAGGTCAGCCCCTCACGCCACGTCCCCGTCGATCAGACCGGGGATGGCGTCGATCACGATGCGCCGCCCCTCGACATCCACCTCGAGCAGCAGGGCGCGCACCGCCGGGACCAGGTGCTCCGCGCCCTCCGGCCCCTCGATGACCAGGAGGTCGGGACCACCCGTCGGCCAGATGCCCGAGACCCGGCCGACGGCGCTCCCGTCCTCGCGTTCCACCCGACAGCCCACGAGCTGGTAGCCGTAGTACTCGCCGGGCGCCGGGGCCTCGAGCGAGTCGGCGTCCAGCGCCACGAGCTGGCCGCAGAGCTCCAGGGCCTCCTCCCGACGCCGCACCCCCTCGAGGGCGAGGCGCACCTCGCCGGGCCGCCCCGGCGCCGCCGCCCGCACCGGGAAGAGGGGCCCGCTCGGCTCCTCCAACCCCCGCAGCAGCCGGACCCGCGCGGCCCGCAGCAGGGAATCCTCCGCCCCTTCGCCGCAGCGCACCCGCAGCTGGCCGCGCAGCCCGTGCGCGCCGACCACGCGCCCCGCGACGAGGCTCGCTACGCGCCCGCCGGGCTCGCGCTCAGTCGACGATGTCGAGGCGGCAGTTCGCTCCATCCCGCGACGCTCCGAGCACGGCGCGCATCGCCTTCGCGACGCGGCCCTGCCGCCCGATCACGCGGCCCCGGTCCTCTTCCGCCGTCTCGAGCTCGAGGAGCCGCCCGCCGTCCTGGACCCGCACCGCGACGGCGTCGGGATTGCGCACGATGCGCTTCGCGATGAACGCGACCAGCTCGGCCGCCTTCGCCTCGCCCGCCACGCTAGCCGGCTCCCGCGCCCGCCTGGCGGCGCCGCGCCCGGCGAATCAGCGACTTCACGGTGGGCGAGAGCCGCGCCCCCTGGGCCACCCAGGCCTCGACGCGCTCGCTCCGGACCGAGAAGCGCTCCGGGTTGCGGGTCGGGTCGTAGGTGCCGAGGAACTCGAGGGCGCGCCCGTCGCGCTTCTTCCGCTCGTCGACGGCGACGATGCGGTAGAAGGGGCGCTTCTTGGCGCCCACGCGGGTGAGCCGGATCTTGACCATGGATAACCCGTCGAAAAGGTGACGGAATCTAGGCGAGGGGCGAGCCGCGGTCAACCGGCCGGCGCGGCGCCGCCCGGGGCGCCCCGGGCCGCTAGCTCCCGAGCCGCTGGCGCTCCTTCTCCTCGGAGCACGCGGAGCAGGCGTAGCGCACCTGGTGGGGCGTCCGGAGGCGCTCGTAGCCCTGGTCCAGGGCGATCCGGCGCACCCGCGGCGCGAGCTCGCCGCAGAAGTCGCAGCGCAGCTCCAGGGGCGACGCCCCCGGCCGCTCGCCGCCGGCGGCCGCAGAGCGGTGGCTGGGAAGGCTCGTCGTCATGGGGGCGCAGTCTACCCCAGGTGGAGCCGGAGCTCCGTGGGGGCGTCCTCCCCGAGCACGCGCCGGAGCCCCGCCAGGATCTCCGGGGCGCGCATCCGCAGCTCCTGGCACCAGGCGCTCGAGTCCACCTCCGCCTCGAGGAGCCTGCCCCGGAGCGCCAGGGGGCGGCAGTGACGCGCCACCTCCGGGCCCACCGCCTCCTCCCAGCCGCGCGCCACCCGCATCACGCCCGCCGCCTCGTCGAAGCCGAGCTCGCGGAGCACGCGCGGGACGAGACCCGCTAGGGGCTCGGGCCGGCTGCGGCGGCCGCCCCTCACGGCTCGGGCTCGAGCAGGCGGAAGACGAGCCCGGTCGGGAGCTTCGGGGTGAAGAAGGTCGACTTCTGGGGCAGGAGCTCGCCGGCCCCGGTCACGCGGAAGACGTCGGCCGCGGCGAGGGGATCCAGGTAGAGGGCGACGCTGCCGCGCCCCGCGCGGAGCTCCCGGGCCGCCTCCAGCGCCGACTTCGCGTACCCGATCGCGCCCTCCCGCACCGCCGCCTCGTCGAGCCCGAAGACCCCCGCCACCACCTCCTCGTGGAGCGCGCGCACGGAGAGCTCGCCGGGCACCCGGCGCGGGCGCGAGAAGATGCGCAGGACCCCCGAGCCGTCGTCGGCGGCGAAGGCGCAGCCCTCGGCCCGCGCCGCCAGGTGCCGCTCGAGGAGCTCCGGGATGGCCTCCGCCCCGGACACCGGGACCCGCTCCTGGCTCCAGCCCCGGAGCCGCTCGCGCCAGGCGGCCTCGGTGGGCGGCGCGCCCTTGCGGATCAGGCGGTGGATCGGAAGCAGCAGGCTCCCCGGCGCGAAGGCGTTGGCGAAGTAGGCGAGGATCCACTCGGGGGGGGAGTCCGGGTGCGCGCCCCCCCCGGCGGCGCGGCGCTCGTCGCGGTAGGCCAGGGCGGTCTCGTAGCGGTGGTGCCCGTCGGCGATCACCAGCGGCCGCTCGGCCAGGAAGTCGCGCACGGCCGCGAGCGGCTCGGGATCGGCGATGCGGGCCAGGCGCTGGACCGTTCCGTTCGCGTCGCGGGCCTCGGCCAGGGCCGGGCCGTCGAGGGCGGCGGCCAGGGGAGGCCGCAGAGCGCCCTCGCGATCCTCGTAGAGCAGGAACACGCTCGAGAGATTCGCGCGCGCGGCGCGCAAGAGCTTCAGGCGGTCGGCCTTGGGTCCCGCCAGGGTGCGCTCGTGGGGGCGCACCACGCGCCGCTCGTAGTCCTCGAGGCCGAGCAGGCCGAAGAAGCCGTCGCGCGTGACGCGGGTCCCGTCGCGCGCCGTGAAGGTCTGGCGCAGGGCGTAGAGGGCGGGCCTGGCCTCCCGCACGAGGACCCCGCTCCGCTGCCACTCGTCGAGGGTGCGGCGCACCTCGGCGTAGTCCGTGCGCGCTTCGTCCTCGACGCGGCGCGTGAGCTCGAGGCGGATGGCCGAGTGGGGGTCGCGGTCGTAGAGGGCGGCGCGCTCCTCGGGCCCGATCACGTCGTAGGGAGGCACGAGGACCCGGGAGAGGTCCACCCGGGCCGGGTCGTAGCGCAGCGCGCGAAAGGGCCGGACGCGGCTCACGGGAGGGCCGTCCCGGGCCGGTCGGGGAGGAGCGGCGCGTCGGCGCCGAGAAGGGGCGCGAGCGCCGAGGGCCCGAGGGCCCCCCAGCGGAGCACGCGCAGCCGGGGCCCCGTCGCGTCCACGACCGTGCTCGCGGCATCTCCCCCGGCGTCGGGGCACTCGCCCGCGAAGAGCGCGGGGCCGGCATCCCCCGGCGCAGCCGCGCAGAGGGCGAGCGCCTCCGCGCGCGTGCGCGCCGCCGGCTCCCCGCTCCGGTTGAGGCTCGTGGCGGTGATCGGCCCGACCCCCGCGAGGGCGAGCCGGCGCGCCAGCTCCGCCGCCGCGGGGTGGGACGAGCAGCGCAGGCCCACGGCTCCGTCGGCGCGGGCGACGCCGGCGCCGAAGGGGCGCCGGCAGGGAACCACCAGCGTCAGGGGCCCGGGCCAGAAGGCGGCGGCCAGCGCGCGGACCCGGGGCCCCGCCGCGCAGCCGAGCCCGTCCAGCGCGGCCAGGCCCGACACCAGGAGCGACAAGGGCTGCGCCTCGCCCCGGCCCTTCCAGCGCCGCAGCCGCGCGAGGGCCCCCTCGCGGGTGGCGTCGGCGCCGAGCCCCCAGACCGTCTCCGTGGGATAGGCCAGGAGCCCGCCCGCCCGGATCCGGGCCAGCGCCGCGCCGAAGGGGTCCTGGCTCACGGCTCGAGCGCCCGCGCCGCGATGTCGCGCCGGCAGTGCTGGCCCCGGAAGCGGACGCGGTCGGCGGCGGCGTAGGCGCGCTCGCGGGCCTCGCGCACCGTGGCGCCGCGGGCCGTGACGCCCAGCACCCGCCCGCCGGCCGTGACGAAGCCGCCGCGCCCGTCGCCGCGGGTCGCGGCGTGGAAGACCACCACGTCCGGGAGGTCCTCGAGCTCGCGGAGCCCCTCGATCGGGAAGCCCGACTCGAACTCGCGCGGGTAGCCCCCGGAGGCCAGCACGACGCAGACGGCGGCGTCGCGGAAGGCGAGCGGCGCGGCCGGCTCGAGGGCGCCCCGGGCGGCGCCGAGGAGCAGCGGCACGAGGTCCCCGTCCATGCGCAGCACGAGGGGCTGGGTCTCCGGGTCGCCGAAGCGGACGTTGAACTCCACCACCCGGGGCGCGCCGCGGGCGTCGATCATGAGGCCCGCGTAGAGGACGCCGGTGTAGGGATGGCCCTCGGCGGCCATGCCGCGGACCGCGGGGTGGACGATCTCCTCGAGCACCCGCTTCTCGACCGCGAGGGAGAGCACCGGGGCCGGCGAGTAGGCCCCCATGCCGCCGGTATTCTCGCCGCGGTCGCCGTCCTGGGCGCGCTTGTGGTCCTGGGCCGCGGCCAGCGTCACCACGCGTTCGCCGTCGGTGATGGCGTAGTAGGAGACCTCCTCGCCCTCGAGGAGCTCCTCCACCACCACGCGTTCCCCGGCGGCGCCGAAGCGGCGCGCGCCCATGATCTCCTCGAGGGCGCGCAGGGCCTCTTCGGCCCCGGCGCAGACCGCGACGCCCTTGCCCGCCGCGAGGCCATCGGCCTTCACGACGCAGGGGCCGCCGCACCGGCGCACGTGGCTGCGCGCCGCCTCGAGCTCCTCGAAGACCTCGAAGCCCGCCGTCGGGATCCCGTGGCGCCGCATGAAGCGCTTGGCAAAGGCCTTGCTGGCCTCGAGCCGCGCGGCCGCGGCGGAGGGGCCGAAGACGGCGACCCCCGCCTCGCGCAGCCGGTCGGCGACGCCCAGGGCGAGCGGCGCCTCGGGCCCCACCACCACGAGGTCCACCCCCGCGCGCCGCACCAGCTCTCCCAGGGCCGCGGCGTCCCCGGCGGCGACCTCGGGGAAGGAGTCGGCCACCCCGGCCATCCCGTCGCTTCCCGGAGCCGCCAGCACGCGCTCCACGCGCGGGCTCCGGGCGATCTTCCAGGCGAGCGCGTGCTCGCGCCCCCCCGAGCCCACCACCAGCACCCGCACGGCGGCGGCCCCGGACCCGTCCTAGTGCCGGAAGTGGCGCACGCCGGTGAGCAGCATGGCCACCCCGAGCCGATCCGCCGCGGCGATCACCTCGGCGTCGCGCAGGGAGCCGCCGGGCTGCACGACCGCGCGGGCGCCGGCGCCGGCGGCGGCCTCGAGCCCGTCGGGGAAGGGGAAGAAGGCGTCGCTCGCGAGGGCCGAGCCCGCGAGGTCGATCCCCACGCGGCCCGCCTTGGCCACCGCCTGGAGGATGGCGTCCACGCGGGAGGTCGCGCCGCCGCCGATCGCGAGCGTGCGACCCTCGGCGGCGAAGACCACGGCGTTGCTCTTCACGTGCTTCGCCACCTTCCAGGCGAAGGCGAGCGCGCGCAGCTCGGCGTCGTCGGGCTTGCGCGCCGTCGCCACCTGGCTCCCGGCGAGGTCCGCGTCGGCCAGATCCGGCTCCTGCACCAGGAGGCCGCCGAAGACGCGGCGCGCGTCCAGCTCGCCGCGGGGGACGCGCTCCGGATGGAAGCGCAGCAGGCGGCGCGCCTTCTTCCTCTTCAGGAGCTCCAGGGCCGGCGCGTCGAAGCCGGGCGCGACGAGGACCTCCGTGAAGAGCTGGTCCACCTCGCGGGCCAGCTCGAGGTCGAAGGGGCGGTTGCAGACCACGATGCCGCCGAAGGGCGAATCGGGATCCGCAGCGAAGGCGCGCCGCCAGGCCTCGAGGGGCGCCCCGGCGGCGCCCACGCCGCAGGGCGTGTTGTGCTTGAGGATCGCGACGGCGGCGCCCTCGGCGGGATCGAACTCGAGGATCAGCGCGAGCGCGGCGTGCACGTCGAGGAGGTTGTTGTAGGAGAGCTCCTTGCCGTGCAGGGGCTCGGCGATCTCCAGGAAGCGGCCGTAGAGCGCCGCCTTCTGGTGCGGATTCTCGCCGTAGCGGAGCGCCCGGGCGCGCGGCAGGTCGAGCTGCACGCGAGCGGGAAGCGCCTCCTCGCCCGCGCCGGACCGGGCGGCGAGCCAGGCGTGGATGGCGGCGTCGTAGCGGGCCGTGCGCCCGAAGGCCGCGAGGGCCAGGCGGGCGCGCGTCTCGTCGGCGAGCGCGCAGCCGGGCTCGCCCAGCTCGGCCAGCACGGCGCCGTAGTCGGCCGGGTCGACCACCACCCCCACGAAGGCCTGGTTCTTGGCCGCCGAGCGGATCATCGAGGGGCCGCCGATGTCGATCTGCTCGATGGCCTCGGCGAGGCCGACCCCGGGGCGCGCCGCGGTCTGCTCGAAGGGGTAGAGGTTCACCACCACGAGGTCGATCGGGAGGAGCGCGTGGCGCTCGAGGTCCGCGAGGTCCGACGCGAGGTCGCGCCGCGCCAGGATCCCGCCGTGGACGCGCGGGTGGAGCGTCTTCACGCGCCCGCCCAGCATCTCCGGGCTCCCGGTCAAGGCCTCCACGTCGGTGACCGCGAGACCGGCCTCGCGCAGGGTCCCGGCCGTCCCCCCCGAGGCCACGAGCTCGATGCCGAGGGCGGAGAGCCCGCGCGCGAAGTCGACCAGGCCCGTCTTGTCGGAGACGGACAGGAGCGCGCGCCGCACCGGGCGCCGCTGTTGCTGGGGGGGCATCGGAGCTCTCCTCGAAGCGCGGAGGCGGGTCGCAGGGGGCCCGGCGGCAGGTGTACCGAAGGAGTGCGAAAAAGGAAAGGGCGGGGACGTTCCTTGCGTTTTTTCGTTTCGGGGCGACGACCGCGTACTCGTCTCGGCCCGTCATCCGAAACGAAAAAACGCAAGGAACGTCCCCGCTAGAGGTACTCCCGCGGGACGCGCGCGCCGACGCGGACGAGGAGCTCGTAGGAGATCGTGCCCGCGCAGGCGGCCACCTCCTCGACGGGGAGCCGGCTCCCCGGCCCCACCCCGAACAGGATCGCCTCGTCGCCGATCTCCACGGGCGCCTCGCCGCAGTCGACGCCCACGTAGTCCATCGAGACCCGCCCGGCGATCGGGAGCCGCTCGTCGCGCCAGAGCACGCAGCCCCGCCCCGAGGCCGCCACGGGGACGCCGTCGGCGTAGCCGATGCCGAGGGTGGCGATGCGCGTCGGCCGCGGCGCGCGGTAGCGGGCCGCATAGCCGACCGCCTCTCCCCGGGCGACGCGGCGCACCTGGACCACCCGCGCGCGCAGGGTCATGGCCGGCTCGAGGCGGACCGCCGGGTCGGGGCCGGGGTGCGCGCCGTAGAGCAGGAGGCCCGGCCGCACCGCCGTGGCCTCGGGCAGAGCCGCCGCAAGGCCGTCGGCCAGGAGCGCCGCCGAGTTCGCCGCGTGCACGCAGGCGGGTGCCAGACCGCGGGCGCGGGCGCCCTCGAGGACGCCGCGGAAGCGCGCGAGCTGCTCCCGGGAGGGCGCGAGGTCCGCCTCGTCGGCGCGCGCGAGATGGGTGAAGACGCCCCCGACCGCCAGCGCGGGCGCCGCCGCCAGCGCCAGCAGGAGCGCCAGGGCCTCTCCCTCGGCTACCCCCATCCGTCGCATTCCGGTGTCGACCTCGACGTGCACCGGGAGCGGTGCGGCGCCCGGAGGAGCCGCTCGCGCCAGCAGCTCGAGGTGGCCCGGATGGTGCACGACCGGGGTGAGCCGAAGCCCGTGCGCCGCCCCCGCCTCGGCGGCGTCCTGCACGCCCCCGAGGACGAGGATCTCGCCCGCGAGACCGGCGTCGCGCAGGGCCGCCGCCTCGGCGACGCAGAGGACCGCGAGCCGCCGGCAGCCGGCGGCGGCCAGAGCGCGCGCCACCGGCACGGCGCCGTGGCCGTAGGCGTCGGCCTTGACCACGGCGATCACCTCGCGCGGCCCGGCGCGCCGGCGCGCCTCCGCGAAGTTCGCGCGCAGCGCATCCAGCCGGATCGTCGCGCGGGCCCTGCCCTCGCCTTCCAGGCTCTCGTCCTCCCGGCTCCGCGGCTTCGGCGACCCCCGCGCGCGGCGCCTTCCGACGCGGCCGCTGCGAGCCCCGCCGCCTGCGACGCCAGAGGGTACCAAGGCGGCCGCCGGAAGAAGGGCGCGCGGTTTGACCGGCCCCGGCCCCTCGGGTAGGTTTCGACCATCTCGCCCGCGAGCCTGAAGCGCGCCGTGCGCGACGGAAGACGCAGCCTCCCGGGGTCCCCCCTCGAGGTGAACGGCGAGCCGCGCGAGGTCGAGCCGGGCTGCACCGTGGCGCGCCTGCTCGAGGCCCTCGGGCTCGCCGGTCGGCGCCTCGCGGTGGCGGTGAACCGCGACGTGGTGCCCCGCTCGGACTACACGACCCGGGCACTCCGCCCGGGAGATCGCGTCGAGATCCTCGAGGCGGTCGGGGGAGGCTGATCGTGTCCGACACCTGGACCCTGGGCTCCCGGAGCTTCCGCTCCCGGCTCATCATCGGCAGCGGCAAGTACGCCTCCTTCGAGCAGAACCGGGCCTGCGCCGAGGCCAGCGGCTCCGAGATGGTGACCGTCGCCCTGCGCCGCACGAAGCTCGACGCGCCCCGGGGTGAGGGCCTGCTCGACCACCTCTCGCCCGAGCGCTTCACCCTGCTCCCGAACACCGCGGGCTGCTACAGCGCCGCGGACGCGATCACGACCGCCCGCCTCGGCCGCGAGCTCCTGGGCACGGAGCTCGTGAAGCTCGAGGTGATCGGCGACGAGCGCACGCTCTTCCCCGACGTGACGGCCACCCTGGAGGCCGCCCGCACGCTGGTGGGCGAGGGCTTCACGGTGCTCCCCTACGTGACCGACGACCCGGTGGCCTGCCAGAAGCTCGCGGCCCTGGGCTGCGCGGCGGTGATGCCGCTCGGGGCGCCGATCGGCTCCGGCATGGGGATCCGCAACCCCGCCAACCTGCGCATCATCCTCGAGACCGTCGAGGTGCCCGTGATCGTGGACGCGGGCGTGGGAACCGCCAGCGACGCGGCGATCGCCATGGAGCTCGGCTGCGCGGCGGTGCTCATGAATACCGGCATCGCGTTGGCCAAGGACCCCGTCAAGATGGCGCGCGCCATGCGGCTGGCGGTGGAGTCCGGGCGCCTGGCCTACGAGGCCGGGCGCATGCCGCGCCGGCTCTACGCCTCGGCCTCCAGCCCGACCGACGGGCTCGCGAGCTTCTGAGCCCGCGCGCCATCCTCTGCCTCGTGGTCGACCGGCGGGCCGCGCGCGGCGGGCCCGCCGCCGCGGTCGAGGCCGCCGTGGCCGGCGGAGTCGACTGGGTGCAGGTGCGCGACCGCGAGCTCACGGGGGCGGATCTGCTGGCCCTGACCGAAGCCCTGGCGCGGGCCGCCCGGGACGGGGCGCGGCGCCGCGGCGGCCCGGTGCGCGTGCTGGTGAACCGGCGCGTCGACGTGGCCCTGGCCGCGGGGGCCGATGGCGTCCAGCTGGGCTTCGATGGCCTCCCGCCGGAGGAGGCCCGGCGCCTGCTCGGGGAGGCGGCGTTGATCGGCCTCTCCACCCACGCGCCCGAGGAGGTGGGGTGCGCCAGCCCCGCCGCGAGCTACGTCCAGCTGGCTCCCATCTTCCCACCGCTCTCGAAGGCGGGCTCCCGCCTGCCCCTGGGCCTCGAGGCCCTGCGCCGGGCGGCGGCGGCGGCGGGACTCCCGGTGCTGGCCCAGGGGGGGATCGAGCCCGGAAACGCCGGCGCGGCCCGGGCCGCCGGAGCGGCCGGGGTGGCCGTGACCGGTGCCATCCTGGGGGCCCCCGACCCGGGCGCCGCCGCCGCCGCCCTGCGCGCCGCCCTGGACCTCGAGTAGCCTGCGCTCCGGCGGAGCGAGCGGGGGGAGAGCTGCGTCTGAACCAGCCCATGCGAGCCATCGCCCTGTGCGCGAGCCTCGTGGCCCTCCTCCCGGCCGGCGCGGCCCGGGCGGGGGACCCCTTCCTGCGCCGCACCGCCGCCGTGCAGGTGGTCGAGCGGGCCGGGCCCGCCGTGGTCAACATCACCACCCAGGAGGTCGTGGCCCAGCCGGGCCCGCGCGGCTCCTTCGGCGATCCCTTCTTCGACTCCTTCTTCCGGGACCTCTTCGAGCCGCGCATGCCGCGCACGCTCCAGAACCTGGGCTCCGGCGTCCTCATCGACCCGCGCGGCTACGTCCTCACCAACGAGCACGTGGTGAGCCGCGCGGCCCGCATCCGCGTGAGCCTCGCCGACGGCCGCGAGTTCGACGCGGAGCTCGTGGGCGCCGACCCCAACAACGACATCGCCGTGCTGCGCGCCGTGTCCCGCGAGGAGCTGCCCTGGATCGCGCCGGGCAGCTCGTCGGACCTCATGGTGGGCGAGCCCGTGATCGCCATCGGGAATCCCTTCGGCCTCTCCAACACGGTCACCACCGGGGTGATCTCCGCCCTCGACCGCTCGATTCGCGCCGAGCGCCGTACCTTCCACGGCTTCCTGCAGACCGACGCCTCCATCAACCCGGGCAACTCCGGCGGACCCCTGCTCAACGCCGACGGCGAGCTCATCGGCATCAACACCGCCGTCTACCAGAGCGGCCAGGGCATCGGCTTCGCCATCCCCATCGACGTCGCGAAGCGGGTCGTGCGCGAGCTGATCGAGCACGGCGAGGTGCAGCCCGTCTGGCTCGGCCTCGAGTTCCAGGACCTGACGCCGGCCCTGCGCGAGGCCCTGCGGCTGCCGGCGGGGCTGGGCGGCGCGGTGGTGAGCGGGGTGGCCGAGGGGGGCCCCGCCGGGCGCGCCGGCCTGCGCGTGGGCGACCTGGTGAGCCACCTGGACGACCGCCCGGTGGAGTCGGCCCGGGGCTTCTTCGAGAGGCTGGAGAGCGCGACCCGGGGCCAGATCCTGCGCCTCGCGGTCTGGAGGGACGGCAAGAAGCTCGCCCTGCCGGTGCCGGCGGAGGAGTTCCCCCCCGAGCGGCTCGCGGCCCTGGTGGAGCAGCTCCTGGGCCTCACCCTGGAGCGCAGCCCCGGCGGCGGTTTCGTGGTGCGCGCGGTGCGCGCGGGAAGCGGCGCCCACCGCATCGGGATCCAGGGCGGCGACCTGCTGCTCGGCATCAACGGCGTGGGGCTCGAGAGCGAGGAGGCCCTGCGGCGCCAGGTCCTCCACCTGCGCGGCCAATCCCGGGCCTCGATCGTGGTTCAGCGCGGGCCCGGCCGGTACCATGTCACCATTCCGCTCGTGTGAGGGACCGCGCACGGCGTCTTCGGGGGAGCCGGATGAAGGCACGCACCACCGCTCTGCTTCTCTTTCTCGGCGCCCTGGTCGCCGCGCTCGCAGCCTCCGGGCGGCTCGGGATCCGGGTCGAGCTGCGCGACAACCAGGCCGGCGCCGTCGATCTGTTCGGGAGCGGTGAGGAGGAGAAGGCCCCCGACGCGCCCTTCTGGAAGGAGGAACCGGGCGGCGCCAAGGTCGTGCCGCAGACCACCCCGGGCAGCTTCGCCGACCTGGCCGAACGGGTCTCGCCCGGCGTCGTCAACATCAAGACCACGCGGACCCTGGGCCAGCAGCAGGTGCCGCGCGGGCTCGAGGAGCTCCTCCCCGGCCCCTTCTTCCACGAGTTCTTCGGCGAGCGCGAGGTTCCCAGCCTGGGAAGCGGCGTCGTGATCTCGTCCGACGGCTTCATCGTGACGAACAACCACGTGATCGCCGACGTCGACGACATCCAGGTCGTCTTCGCCGACGGGACCGTCATCGGGGCCAAGGTCGTGGGGCAAGACCCCAAGACGGACATCGCGCTGATCCAGGTCGACCCGAAGCAGCCGCTCTTCGCGCTCCCGCTCGGTGACTCGGAGTCCGTGCGGCCCGGCGACTGGGTGGTGGCCATCGGCAACCCCTTCGGCCTCGAACACACCGTGACCGCCGGCATCGTGAGCGCCAAGCACCGCTTCATCGGACAGGGCGACTACGACGACTTCATCCAGACCGACGCCGCCATCAATCCCGGCAACTCCGGGGGCCCGCTGCTCAACCTGGCGGGCGAGGTGATCGGAATCAACACGGCCATCAACCCGCGCGCCAACACGATCGGGTTCGCGGTGCCGATCAACATGGCCAAGAACATCCTCCCGCAGCTGCGAGCCACCGGGCACGTGCAGCGGGGCTGGCTCGGCGTCGTGATCCAGCCCGTGACCAAGGATTTGCGCGAGCACTTCGGGGTGAAGGACGAGCGGGGCGCCCTGGTGGCGGAGGTCTTCCCGGGGAGCCCCGCCGAGAAGGCGGGCGTCAGGCGCTACGACATCGTGGTGGAGTTCGACGGGCAGGAGATCAAGGAGATGAACGAGCTGCCCCGCATCGTCGCCACCACGCCGGTGGAGAAGACCGTGAAGGTCGTGGTGCTGCGGGAGGGCGGGCGCAAGACCCTGAAGGTCGCGATCGGCCTGCGCGAGGAGCCCGGCGAGGCGCCGGTGGCGAAGCCGGGCACCGGAGGCGGGCTCGAGAACCTGGGTCTCGGCGTGCAGGACGTGACCCCGGAGATCGCCGAGCAGCTCGGGATGGGAGAGGTCCAGGGCGTGGTGGTGACCGAGGTCGTGCCCGGGAGCCCGGCCTACGAAGCCGGCCTGCGCAGCCGGGACGTGATCCTCGAGATCGACCGGCAGCGCGTCGCGGGCGCCAAGGACGTCCGGGACCGGCTCGGCAAGGGCGAGCGGAGCGCCCTGCTCCTGATCCGGCGCGGCGACGCCACCCGGCTCGTGGCCCTCAAACGCCCCGAGGCGGGCTGAGGAGGCCGCAAGCCCGGAGGGCGCCCAGCGAGGCGAAGCCGAGCGAAGGCTCGGGGAGGGCCCGGGCTTGTCAGGGACGGCGGGGTGCCTAGCTTCCCCCCATGCGGTTCGACAAGCTCACGATCAAGAGCCAGGAGGCGCTCGCCGAGGCGCAGTCCCGGGCCAGCGCCCGCGGCCACAGCGAGATCCAGCCCGCCCACCTGCTCGTGGGTCTCCTCTCCCAGCCCGAGGGAAGCACCGTTCCGGTCCTCCAGAAGCTCGGGGTCTCCCTCGACTCCCTGCGCGCCGAGGTCGAGCGGCTCCTGGAAGGCCTCCCCAAGGTCAGCGGCGGCGCGCAGCCCCAGCTGGCGCGCGGGACCTCGCGCGTGCTCGAGGCGGCCTTCAAGGAGGCCGAGGCCCTCAAGGACGAGTACGTCTCCACCGAGCACCTGCTCCTCGCGATCGCCGGGGAGAAGGACGACCCCGCCGGCCGCCTGCTGCGCGAGGCGGGGGCGAGCCGCGAGCCCCTGCTCAAGGCCCTGGCCTCGGTGCGGGGCGGCGCGCGCGTCACGGACCCGGACCCGGAGTCCAAGTACCAGGCCCTGGAGAAGTTCGGGCGCGACCTCACCGAGGTGGCGCGCCAGGGCAAGCTCGATCCGGTAGTGGGTCGCGACGAGGAGATCCGCCGGGTCGTGCAGGTGCTCTCCCGGCGCACCAAGAACAACCCGGTGCTGATCGGCGAGCCCGGCGTGGGCAAGACCGCCATCGCCGAGGGGCTGGCCCAGCGGATCGTGGCGGGCGACGTGCCCGAGTCGCTGAAGGACCGCCGCGTGGTGGCCCTCGACATCGGGGCGCTGATCGCCGGCACCAAGTACCGCGGCGAGTTCGAGGACCGGCTCAAGGCCGTGCTGCGCGAGATCTCCGAGGCCCGGGGCCAGGTGATCCTCTTCGTGGACGAGCTCCACACCATCGTGGGCGCGGGCGCCGCCGAGGGCGCCGCGGACGCCGCCAACATGCTGAAGCCCGCCCTGGCGCGCGGCGAGCTGCGCTGCATCGGGGCGACCACCCTGGACGAGTACCGCAAGCACGTCGAGAAGGACGCGGCGCTGGAGCGGCGCTTCCAGCCCGTCTTCGTGGGCGAGCCCTCGGTGCCGGACACGATCTCGATCCTGCGCGGGCTCAAGGAGCGCTACGAGGTGCACCACGGCGTGCGCATCCAGGACAGCGCCCTGGTCACCGCGGCCACCCTCTCGCACCGCTACATCACCGACCGCTTCCTGCCCGACAAGGCCATCGACCTGGTCGACGAGGCGGCGAGCCGCGTGCGGGTGCAGATCGACTCGATGCCCGAGGAGCTCGACCAGCTCTCGCGCAAGCGCGTGCAGCTCGAGGTGGAGCGCGAGGCGCTGAAGAAGGAGAGCGACCGGGCCAGCAAGGAACGCCTGGCGAGGGTGGAGAAGGAACTCGCCGAGCTGGGCGACCAGATGAAGGGCCTCGAGGCGCGCTGGGAGAACGAGAAGGGCGCCATCGCGCGGGTCCGCGGGCTGAAGGAGCGCCGCGAGGCCCTGGGCCTCGAGCTCGAGCGGGTGCAGCGCGCCGGCAACCTGGAGCGGGCCGCCGAGATCCGCTACGGCGAGCTGGTGCAGCTCGAGAAGGACCTGGAGGCGGAGCAGCAGAAGCTCGAGGCCTTCCAGGCCGGGGGCTCACTCCTCTCCGAGGAGGTGGGCTCCGAGGAGATCGCGGAGATCGTCTCCAAGTGGACGGGGATCCCCGTCGCGAAGATGCTCGAGAGCGAGCAGGCGAAGCTGCTCCACATGGAGGACGAGCTGCGCAAGCGGGTGGTGGGTCAGGACGACGCCCTGCGCGCGGTGGCCGCGGCGGTGCGGCGCGCCCGCGCCGGGCTCCAGGACCCGAACCGGCCCATCGGCTCCTTCATCTTCCTGGGTCCCACCGGCGTGGGGAAGACCGAGACGGCGCGCGCCCTGGCCCGGTTCCTCTTCGACGACGAGCAGGCCATGGTGCGCATCGACATGAGCGAGTTCGGCGAGAAGCACTCGGTGGCGCGCTTGATCGGCGCGCCGCCCGGCTACGTGGGCTACGAGGAGGGCGGCCACCTGACCGAGGCGGTGCGCCGGCGCCCCTACAGCGTGGTGCTCTTCGACGAGATCGAGAAGGCGCATCCGGAGGTCTTCCACGTCTTCCTCCAGATCCTGGACGATGGGCGCCTCACCGACGGCCAGGGCCGCACGGTGGACTTCCGCAACGCGGTCCTCATCATGACCTCGAACATCGGGAGCCAGCACATCGTCGACCTCGGCGAGGAGCAGCGCCCCGAGATGCTGAGGCGGGTGGACGAGGCGCTGCGGGCGCACTTCAAGCCCGAGTTCCTGAACCGCGTGGACGAGACCATCGTCTTCCACCAGCTCTCCCGCCAGCAGATCGGCCGGATCGTGGAGATCCAGCTCGAGGGCGTGCGGCGCCTGCTGGTCGAGCGGCACCTGGACCTCGAGGTGAGCGACGCCGCCCGCGAGCTCCTGGCCGAGCGCGGCTACGACCCGCACTACGGGGCGCGGCCGCTGAGGCGCGTGATCCAGCGGCTGCTCCAGGACCCGCTGGCCATGCGCATCCTCTCGGGCGAGTTCCCGGAGGGCTCGAAGGTCCGGGTCGACGCGGGCGCCTCCGGCGAGGCCCTCGAGTTCCGCAAGGCGGGATGAGGCCGGCGCAGCCCCGCGCGCGGATCGCCCTCGCCGTCCTGCTCGCGAGCGCGGCGGCCGGTCCCGCGGCGGCGGGCGAGCTCCCGGCTCCGGAGCGGCTGCGCGCCGTGGTCGCGGCTTCCGACCGCGCCGATTCCGACCGGAAGCTCGACCCGGGACGCCGTCCGGCGGAGCTCCTGGCCTTCTTCGGCGTCGGGCCAGGGATGCGGATCGCGGAGCTCGGCGCCGGCAGCGGCTACACGACCGAGCTCCTGGCGCGGGCCGTCGCGCCCGGCGGCGTGGTCTACGGCCAGAACACGCGATTCATCCTGGATCGGTTCGCCGAGAAGCCCTGGAGCGAGCGCCTGGCGAAGCCGGTCATGAAGCAGGTGGTGCGCGTCGATCGGCCCTTCGACGACCCCCTTCCCCCCGAGGCGCGCGACCTGGACGCCGTCTTCCTCGTGCTCTTCTACCACGACGCGGTCTGGATGCAGGTCGACCGCGACCGGATGAACCGGGCCGTCTTCGCGGCGCTCCGGCCCGGCGGGACCTACGCCATCGTCGACCACAGCGCTCGCGCCGGGGCCGGACTCGCCGACGTAAAGACGCTGCACCGCATCGAGGAGGCGGTGCTGCGCGAGGAGGTCCTGCTCGCGGGCTTCCGGCTCGCCGCGGAGGGCGACTTCCTGCGCAACCCGGCCGACGCGCGCGATTGGAACGCCGCGCCCGGGGCCTCCGGAGAGCGGCGCGGCACGAGCGACCGCTTCGCCCTCGCCTTCACCCGGCCGCCGCGGCCGGGATCCGAGCCGGCGCCCGGCCCGGTCGAGGCCGCCCCGCCGCCCTGAGACCTCCCCCTTCGCCGACCGGCGGCGCGGGCTGCTAGAGTCCTGCTCCCCCCCCCAATCCCTCCTGGAGGAACGCGTTGCGCCCGCGGGCCAGGATCGCCCTCGCCTCCGCGCTGCTGGCACCGCTCGTCACCACCTGCGCGACGCTCCCCGACCGCGACCGCGGCATCGAGCGCTCGGTGGTCCGCATCCTGAACCACGCCCAGCGGGGCGACTGGTACACGCCCTGGGACGCCTCCACGACCGAGCAGGGCTCGGGAAGCGGATTCGTGATCGAGGGCGGCCTCGTCATGACGAACGCCCACGTGGTGAGCGACGCCCGCATGATCCTGCTCTACCTCTACGGCGACCCCAATCCCCACGAGGCGCGCGTCCGGATCATCGCGCACGACTGCGACCTGGCTCTCGTGGAGCCGGTGGATCCGGGCGTGCTCGACGGCCTCCCGGCCATGTCCTTCGGCGGCCTGCCCCGCCTGCGCTCCGTGGTGGAGACCTACGGCTACCCGGCCGGGGGCGAGCGCATCTCCTCGACCCGCGGCGTGGTGTCCCGGATCGAGATGCAGCGCTACTCCCACACGGAGGGCGACTCCCACCTCACCGTGCAGACCGATGCCGCCATCAACCCGGGCAACAGCGGCGGGCCCGTGGTGCAGGGCGGGAGGGTGGTGGGCGTGGCCTTCCAGGCCGCCTCCCAGCTGGAGAACGTGGGCTACTTCATCCCCACCGAGGTGATCCGCCACTTCCTCTCCGACGCGGCGGACTCGCGCTACGACGGCTACCCGGACCTGGGCATCACCACCTCGACCCTCGAGAACCCGGCGGCCCGGAGCCGCGCGGGCATGGGGCCGGACCAGTCGGGCGTGCGCGTGGACTTCGTCTTCCGCGGCAGCAGCGCCGACGATCGCCTGCGGCCCGGCGACGTGCTGCTCGAGATCGGGGACCACCCGATCGCGAACGATGGAACGGTGGCCGCGGACGGCCTGCGCCTCGACTTCGAGGTGCTGCTCGACCGCCTCCAGATCGGCGAGGAGGTCCGCCTGGGGATCCTGCGCGAGGGCGCGGGCCAGCGGCTCCAGTTCCCCGTGGATCGCTACCCGCCCTTCCGCCTCTACCGGCGCATCTACGACGAGCCGCCCCGCTACTTCGTCTACGCGGGGCTGGTCTTCGTCCCGCTCGACCGCGAGATCCTGCTCACCCAGGGCGACGAGATCCCGCAGCAGCTGATCTACGAGTCCTACCTGCGGCCCATGGCCGAGCCCGGGAGCGCGCGGGAGGAGCCGGTGGTGCTGATGCGGCGGCTCGACCACCCGGTGAACGCCGAGATGGCCTGGTCCAAGGGCCTCGTCGTGGACCGCGTCGATGGCCGGGCGATCCGCGATCTCTTCGACCTGGTGGCGGCGCTGGACGAGGACGCGGGCCCCTTCCACGTGATCGAGTTCGCCTACTCGCACCGCTTCGCCGTGCTCGACCGGGAGGAGGCCCTGCGATCCCACGCGGAGATCCTGGAGCTCTACGGCGTCTCCCGGGACCGGCGGCTATGAGGCCGGTGCTCTGCGCCGCCCTGCTCGCCGCGCTCTGCGCCGGGGCGGGGACCCGCGCCGGGGCCGCGCCGGGCTACGAGGCCCAGGTGGTCGCCCTGCGCGTCACCTATCAGGAGTTCCAGGAGGATCGGCCCTGGGCCAAGGAGCGCCCGGACCTGCGCACGGGCTCCGCCGTGGTGGTGGCGGGGCCCTGGCTCCTCACCGAGGCGGCCATGATCCGCGACGCCACGCTGATCCAGGTCGAGAAGCGCCAGCGCGCGGCCCGCGCCGCGGCCCGCGTCGCCCACGTGGACCACGAGATCGACCTGGCGCTCCTCGCGGTGGACGAGCCGGGCTTCTTCGACGATCTCGAGCCCGCCCGCCTCGCCCGCGCCGTCCCCACCCAGGGCTCCGTGAGCTCCGTGCGCTGGAGCAACCAGCAGCTCGAGGTCTCGAACAGCCGGGTGGCGCGCATCGAGGTGAAGAGGAGCCCCTACGGGAGCGTCCACCACGCCTTCCTGCTCGTCAACACGGACCTGACCGGGGGCGGCTGGTCCGAGCCCGTCTTCCTGGGCGAGCGACTGGTCGGGCTCACCGCCTCCCAGAGCGACAAGTTCGCCTCGGTGATCCCGGCGGAGATCGTGGCGCGCTTCCTGGCGGAGGCGGTAGAGCCGGGCTACGCCGGCTTCGCGTCCCTCGCGCTGGCCTGGCAGGCGAACCAGGACCGCGCCCTGGCGCGCTACCTGGGCCTCTCGGGCGAGCCGCGCGGCGTGGTGATCGGAGAGGTGCCCTGGGGCTCGTCGGCCTGCGGGGTGCTCGAGCCGCGCGACGTGCTGCTCGCGCTCGACGGGCGCGAGATCGACGCCATCGGCAACTATCGCCACCCCCTCTACGGCCAGATCGCGCTCGAGCACCTGGCCGTGGACGGCCACCGCCCGGGCGACGTGCTGCGGGCGCGCGTGCTGCGCGCCGGGGCGCTGCGCGAGCTCGCCCTCCCGCTGCGGCGCTACCCCTCCGCGGCCCCCCTCGTGCCCTGGCGGCGCGACGAGCAGGCGCCCCCCTACCGGGTGGAGGGCGGCCTCGTCTTCCGCGAGCTCGACGGCCGCTACCTGCTGTCCTTCGGAAACGACTGGCGGAAGAAGTCGCCCTTCCGCCTGGTGCACCTCCAGGACGTGGAGGGGCAGGCCCAGGCGCCCGGCCGCCGCCGCATCGTGCTGCTCTCCCAGGTCCTGCCGGCGGCCCTCAACCTGGGCTATCACGACCTCGCGGACCTGGCGGTGCGCGAGATCAACGGGCGCGCCATCGGCTCGCTGGCCGACGTGGGGGACGCCTTCCAGAGCCCGCGCGACGGATTCCACCAGGTGGTCTTCGAGCCCAACGAGGTGCGCAGCGAGCTGGTGCTCGACGCGCGGGGCTTCGAGGCGGCGAGCGCGCGGATCCTGGCGGAGTACGGGGTGCCGGCGGCCCTGCGGCGGCCCGCCGCCCCCCTGCCCGACCTCGGCCCGGAATGCGGGGGCGGGAGCGCCGCCCCCGGGCGGGTCGGGGCCCGGTAGCGGCCGCGTGCCGGAGACCCGCTTCGACCGGGATACCGCCCTCGTCGCCGCCGGCGACGGCGTCTACGAGGCCCGCATCGACCCGGGCTGGTGGGTGGTGGTGGGGCCCAACGGCGGCTACCTGGCGGCGATCCTGCTGCGCGCCCTCGCCCTCGCGGTGGGCGACCCCAGCCGCGCCCCGCGCTCGCTTGCGATCCACTACACCGCGCCGCCCGAGGCGGGCCCGGCCCGCGTGGAGACGCGGGTCGAGCGCAGCGGCCGCGCCCTCACCTCCGCCTCCTGTCGCATGCTCCAGGGCGAGCGCCTGCTGGCCCGGGCCATGGGCGCCTTCTCGCGCTCCCACCCCGAGGCCTACGCCTTCGAGGACATCGCGATGCCGGAGGTGGCGCCGCCGGAGGGCTGCGCGCCGCGCGCGCGCCCGCCGGATCCCGTGCGCATCGCCGACCGCTACGAGACGCGCTGGGCGCTGGGGAGCCCGCCCATGAGCGGGGGCGAGCGCGCGCTCTGCGGGGGCTGGATCCGCTTCGAGGAGCCGCGCCCGGTGGACGCGCTGGCCGTCGCCGCCTACAGCGACGCCTTCCCGCCCGCCCTCTTCTCGCGCCTCACCGACCTGTCCGTCGGGCGCGGCCTCCCGACCGTGGACCTCACCATCCACTTCCGCGCCGACCTCCCGCTCCCGGGCGCCCGCCCCGACGACTTCACGTTCTGCGCCTTCCGCTCGCGCCTGGCCCGGGGCGGCTTCATCGACGAGGACGGGGAGCTCTTCAGCCGGGAGGGGGTGCTGCTGGCCCAGTCGCGCCAGCTGGCGCTCGTCCGCTGAGGGCAAGCCCGAAGGGCGCGCAGCGAGGCGAGGCCGAGCGGAGATCGGGGGAATCGCCGACCGGGCCTCGACGTAGACGATTCCGTCTCAGCCTCTGAGCCTCCCGCCGGCGTAGAGGACGAGGGCCGCGGCGAGGGCGACGCCCAGGAGGACCAGGAGCCCCGGCGCGTAGCTCCCGAAGCCCGCCGCCAGCTGGCCCAGCGCCAGGGGACCCAGGCCGCTCAGGGTCTGGGTCAGGAGCTGGAGCAGGCCCAGCACCGTGGCGAAGGAGGGGATCCCGAAGAGCTCGCCCACCAGCAGGGGCTGGAGCATGAAGAGGTTCCCGATCGCGAAGCCGAAGACCAGGGAGGCCAGGAGCAGCAGCGGCGCCCCCTCGGCGAAGGCGAAGGCCAGGTAGGCGCTGCTCTGGAGCAGCACGAGCCCGAGCGCGAGCCCGCGCTTTCCCACCCGATCCGCGAAGCTCCCCACCACGAGCCGCGACGCGAAGCTGCCGAAGGCGGAGGTGCTGAGCGCGAGGGCGGCGGTCTCGGGGCCCAGCCGGTCGCGGAGCAGGGAGATCTGGTGCATGGCCACGCCGAGCTGGCAGAAGAGGATCCCGCCGAAGCCCGCGGCGAGGACCCAGAAGGCGGGCGCGCGCAGCACCTCGCCCGGCGTCCAGAGCCTGCGCTGGGACTCGAAGCCCACGAGGCGCGTCGCCTCGGCGGCCCGCGCGTCGCCGTCCACCTCGAGCCCGTGCTCCTCGGGGCTCGCGCGCAGAACCAGGAGCACCGTCGGGAGCACGGTCGCGAGGAGCAGGGCCGCGAGCCAGCGGGTCGCGGCCTCGAGGCCCTCGCGCAGGATCAGGTGCGTCGCCAGCGGGACCAGCACCACGCCCCCGATCGAGACCCCGGTGTGGGCGATGCTCATGGCGCGGGCGCGCTTCGCGGTGAACCAGCGCGTGACGAGCGCGTTGCTGGGCACGCCGCCGGCGAAGGAGGTGCCCAGCGAGAGGAGGGGATAGGCGAAGAGGAGCTGCCCGGGGAGCTCGACCCGGCCCACCAGGACGAGGGCCAGGGCCATCACGAGGGCGCCGGCCGCCATGCAGGCGCGGGCGCCCAGGCCGTCCACGAGGCGACCGGCCAGGAGCGAGGCGGGGCCCCCGGCGAAGAAGTAGAGGCTCGTCGCCAGGGAGACCTCGGCGCGCGACCAGCCGTGGGCGTCGCAGAGCGCCGAGAGCAGGACGGCGATCCCGTAGAAGCCCACGCCCATCACGACGCTCGACTGGACGCACAGGGCGACCGCGATGGTCCAGCCGTAGTAGGCGCGGGGGCGCAGGCGGTGGAGCGGCGGGAGCGGGCGCACGGCGCGGCGGGGCTCGTTCACCGGCTGCAGGCTACCGCAGGCCCATCCTGGAGCGCAGAACACAGAACGCGGTTTGACTTCGCCCGGGACCTGGGATTCCCTATCCGCACCGACCTCCCCGGGCGCGCCCCGGACGCGCCCCCGCCAGCGGGCCGCGCAGCGCCGGGGAGCCCTGCGAGAGTCCCGGAGGACCAACGTGGTGATCGAGCGCCTGGAAGACCGGAACCTCGCGGACATCCGGCCCCTGCTCTCGCCGCGCGCCCTCAAGACCCGGCTGCCCGTGAGCGAGGAGGTGGCCGACACGGTGCTGCGCGCCCGCCAGGCGATCCGCGACGCGATCCACGGGCGGGACCGCCGGCGCCTGCTCGTGATCGCGGGCCCCTGCTCGATCCACGACCCGGCGGCGGCCCTCGACTACGCGGGCCGCCTTGCGGCCGCGGCGCGCCCCTGGGCGGACGAGCTCATCGTCGTGATGCGGACCTACTTCGAGAAGCCCCGCACCACGGTGGGCTGGAAGGGCCTCGTGAACGACCCCCACCTGGACGGCTCCTGCGACGTCCCCGCCGGCCTCGAGCTGGCGCGCCAGCTGCTGCTCGAGATCAACGGGCTCGGCCTCCCCTGCGCGACCGAGGTCCTCGACCCCTTCACCCCGCAGTTCCTCGCGGACCTCCTCGCCTGGGCGAGCATCGGAGCGCGCACCATCGAGAGCCAGACCCACCGCCAGCTGGCGAGCGGCCTCTCCATGCCCGTGGGCTTCAAGAACGGGACGAGCGGCGGGCTCGACGCGGCGCGCAACGCGATCGTGGCCGCGCGCCACCGGCACAGCTTCCTCGGCATCACCGTGGACGGCGCCTCGGCGGTGGTCAACACGAAGGGCAATCCGGACCGGCACCTGGTCCTGCGCGGGGGCGAGTCCGGGCCCAACTACTCCGCCGAGGACGTGCAGCGCGCGGCGGCCCTCCTGGCGGGCGAGGACCTGGCGCGCCCGGTGCTGGTGGACTGCTCCCACGGCAACTCCGGCAAGGACCACCGGCGCCAGGCCGGCGTCTGCCGCGAGGTGCTGAAGCAGGTGCGCGCCGGGAGCCCGGCGCTCCTGGGGCTCATGATCGAGAGCAACCTCGAGCCGGGCGCCCAGAGCTGGAAGCCCGGCGCCGAGCTCCGCTACGGCGTCTCCATCACCGACGCCTGCCTGGGCTTCGAGGAGACCGCGGACCTGCTGGCCGAGATCGCCGAGGCCGTGAAGGTGAGCTAGACCGGCAGCGCGCCGGCAACTCGCGCGCAGCGGGTGCGCAGCCGTTGCGCACCGCCCCCGAGCGACCGCCTCAATGGGCCCGGGCCCGGCGCCGATGAATCTCCGGTCCCATGTGCCACCTCGCGTCGCGACTCGCGCTCCCCCTGCTGGCGGTGGCCCTGCTGGCCGCGGCGGCGGCCAGCCCGGTGCGCGCCCTGACCGGCCTGCCGGAGGGGAACAGCCCCACCGCCGCCGCAGCGGGCCCGGGAGGCCCCGGCGCGGCCTTCGAGGCCCTGCGCGCGGCGCTCGGCGAGCGCGCCGCGGAGCTCCAGGCCCAGGCCCGGGCCGTGGCGCAGGACCCGCCCGCCTCCTGGCCCCGCGCCCTCGCCGAGGCGGTGGCGAGCGGCGAGCTCACGCTCTCGCTGCTGCTCCTCGGGGGCCTCTGCGGGGCGCTCGCGGCGCTGCGCCTGCTGCGCGCGCCCGGCGACCTGGTGGTCTGCCTCGAGTACCCCGCCGAGCTGCGCGGCACCTTCCACGTGCGCCTGGCTCGCTCGGCGGTGCAGGCGCGCGCGCGCCGGCGCGGCGCGCTGCGCGTCGCGAACCCCGCCGCCGCCCATCGCTCGCGGCGCCGCGCCAGCCGCCTCGAGCACCCCCTCGTCTCGCGCGAGACCGAGTTCCGCGACCTCCTGCCGCGCCGCTACTGGCTCACCGTGGAGGGTTTCCTCCAGCCCGCCGGGGGCGAGGAGGTCGTCTCGACCCAGAGCGTGGAGCGGGAGGTGCGCGTCGCGCGCGGCCAGACGCTGCGCATCGCCCTCGACCTGCGCCCCGCCGAGCTCCCGGTGGACCTGCGCATCCTCTGGGACCGCCGCCCGGTCTTGGAGGCGCAGGTCGCGCTGTGGGGCGCGCCGGCGGCGCCGCGCATCGCGCGCGCCGGCGCGCTGCGGCTGCGCCTTCCGCCCGGACCCCACACCCTCGTCGTGGGAAGCGGGGATCGCGTGGCCGAGCGCCGGGTCGAGGTCGACGCCTTCCGCGCCACGAGCGTCGAGCTCGACCTGGGCTCCCGCGAGAACCTGCTCTTCTCCGGCTGCCCGCCCGCCGTCGAGCCCTACCTGATGGGCGACGCCGCCGGCGCGGCGCGGCTCCTCGAGCGCGACGGGCAGGCGGAGGTGGCCCATCGGCTCCTCGGCCGCTTCCACGAGGGGCGCGGCGAGACCGAGGCGGCGGCGCTCCACTGGGAGGGCGCGGGGGAGGTCCTGCGGGGGGCGGAGCTCTTCCAGGCCCTCGGGCAGTGCGGGCGCGCGGCGGAGCTCTTCGAGCGCGCCGGCGAGGTGGAGCGGGCCGCCGAGAACCATCGCCGCGCCGGGGACCTGGCCCGCGCGGGCCAGGCCTTCGAGCGCGCGCAGCGCTTCGAGAGCGCGGTGGCCTGCTACCGCGAGGCCGGCGATCTCGAGGGCTGGGCGCGCGCCCTGGAGCGGGCCGGCCAGCCCTTCGAGGCGGCCCGCGTCGCCATCGAGCAGGGCGACGCGCGGCTCGCCATCCGGAGCCTCCAGCAGGTGCCCTACGACCACGCGCGCTGGGTGGAGGCCGCCCTCGAGCTGGTCCTGATCTACGAGGCCAACGGCCACGCCGACCTCGCGGTGCACAAGACCGAGGAGATCCTGCAGACGCGGGGGGAGGACGCGGTTCCCCTCGCGGTCTGCGACCGGCTCTCGCGCCGCCTCGAGGAGCAGGACGACGTGGAGCGGGCCCTGGCGCTCCTCGAGGTGATCCGGCGCCGGGACGTCGCCTGGCCCGATCTGGCCGCGCGCATCGAGGGCCTGCGCAAGCGCCGCAGCGAGCTGCGCGGCGCCTCCGCCCCGGCGGCGGGCCTGGCGGCGACGGACGCCTTCGGCGCCGGCTTCCGCTACGAGATCCTGGAGGAGATCGGGCGCGGCGGCATGGGCATCGTGTTCCGCGCGCGCGACCGCCGCCTGGGGCGCGAGGTGGCGCTGAAGAAGCTGCCCGAGAACCTGCGGGCGATCCCGCACGCGGTGAAGCTCTTCCTGCGCGAGGCGCGGGCCGCCGCGTCGCTCAACCACCCCAACATCGTGACCGTCCACGACGCGGGCCAGGAGGGCGAGAGCTACTTCATCACCATGGAGCTCCTGGCGGGCTCGCCGCTGCACAAGGTCCTCTCCCAGCGCGGGCGCCTCACCGCGCGCAGCACCGCCCAGCTGGGGCTCCAGGCGGCCAACGGCCTCCACTACGCCCACGGCCAGCGCATCGTCCATCGCGACGTGAAGACCGCGAACCTCTTCTTCACCAGCGCGCGCTCGCTCAAGATCATGGACTTTGGCATCGCGAAGACGCTGGAGGAGGTGCGGCGCACCTCCACGCTGATCGGCGGCACCCCCTACTACATGGCGCCGGAGCAGAGCCTGGGCGATGCCGTCGACCACCGCGCGGACCTCTACGCGCTGGGCGCGACGCTCTTCGAGCTCCTGACCGGCCGCGTCCCCTTCGCCGAGGGGGACGTGGCCATGCACCACCGCCACACGCCGCCGCCGGACCCGCGCGACCTCGCCGACGGCATCCCCGACGCGCTGGCGGAGCTCGTGCTCCGGCTGCTGGGAAAGTCTCCCGAGGAGCGGCCCGCCCATGCGGGAGCCGTGGCCGAGGAGCTCCAGGCGGTACTCCGCACCCTGGACTGACCGCGCGACCGCCCGCCCCCGGCTTGGCGCCGCGGCCGAGCTGCGGCAGGCTCGGCCGGATGCTGTCCCTTTCGCTGGCGGAGTGGGGCGCGGCCTTCGGCGCCCTGGCCGTGGGCTCGTGGGTGCAGTCCTCGGCGGGTCTCGGCCTGGGTCTCATCGCGGCGCCCGTGCTGCTCCTGATCGAGCCCGGGCTCGTCCCGGGCCCGCTGCTCGGCGTGGCCCTCGTGCTGGCGGCCCTCGTGACCTGGCGCGACCGGCAGGGGATCGACGCGGAGGGCTTCGGCGCGGTCCTCCTCGGGCGACTCGCCGGGACGGTCCCCGGGGTGCTCCTGGTGGCGAGCCTCCCGGAGCGCCCGCTGTCCTTCGCGCTCGGCGCCCTCGTGCTCCTCGCCGTGGCGCTCAGCGCCTCGGGGCTGCGGCTGGCTCCGTCGCGGCGCTCGCTGCTCGCGGCGGGGACGCTCTCGGGCTTCATGGGCACGACCGCCGCGATCGGGGGACCGCCCCTGGCGCTGGTCTACCAGCACGCCAGCGGGCGGCGCCTGCGCGGGACCCTCTCGGGGCACTACGTGCTGGGCTGCGCCCTCTCGCTCTCGGGCCTCGCCCTGGCGGGACGCTTCGGCAAGGCCGAGCTCGCCGCGGCGGCGGCGCTGCTGCCGGGCGCGCTGCTCGGCTTCGCGCTCTCGGCGCGCACGGCGCGGCTCCTCGACCAGGGCCTGGCGCGGCCGGCGGTGCTGGCCCTCTCGGGCGTCGCGGGCCTCGTCGTGATCCTGCGCCAGCTCCTCTGATCGCTCAGCGGCCCGGGCCCAGGCCCGCCGCCTCCCGTACCGCGGCCAGCACCGGCGCCGCGAGGCTGCGCGCGCGCCGCGCGCCTCCGAGAAGCACGTCCTCCAGGAAGTCCGGGCGCTTCGCGATCTCCTCGCGCCGCTCCCGCATGGGCCCGAAGTACTGGAGCAGGCGGGCCAGCAGGTCCTTCTTGAGCTCGCCGTAGCCGAGCCCGCCGGCGCGGGCCCGCGCGAAGAGCTCCTCGCGCTCCGCGGCACTGGCGAAGAGCGACCAGAGCTGGAAGAGGGCCTGGCCCGTGTCCTTCGGCGCCTCCACCGGCGTCGAGTCCGTGACGATCGCCATGACCGCCTGCCGCAGGCGCTTCTCGGGCCAGAACATGCACAGCTTGTTGGGCAGGGACTTGCTCATCTTGCGCCCGTCGGTGCCGGGCACCACCGCCACGTCCTCGAGGATGCGCGGCTCCGGGAGCTTCAAGACCGGCGCGCCGTACTGGTGGTTGAAGCGCTGGGCGATGTCGCGCGTCATCTCCAAGTGCTGCTTCTGGTCCTGGCCCACCGGAACCACGTCGGCGGCGTGGAGCAGGATGTCCGCCGCCATGAGCACCGGGTAGGCGAAGAGCCCGTGGTCCACCGGGACCCCGTTCGCGACCTTGTCCTTGTAGGCGTGGGAGCGCTCCAGGAGGCCCACCGGCGTGACCGTGGTGAGGATCCAGGCGAGCTCGCACACCTCCGGGAGGTCCGACTGCCGGTAGAGGATGGCGCGCTCGGGGTCGAGGCCGCAGGCCAGGTAGTCGGCGGCGACCTCGCGCACCAGGCGGCGCCGCTCGCCGGCTTCGCGCAGCGCCGTCATGGAGTGGTAGTCGGCGATGAAGAAGATGCCCTCCCCCTCCGCCTGCATGGCCACGTGCTGGCGCATGGCGCCGAAGTAGTTGCCGAGGTGGCACTCGCCGGAGGGCTGGATGCCCGAGAGGATCCGCATGGGGCCCCGCCCTACTCCCGGCCCGCGTCCACGAAGTGGAGCCAGTGCTCGAAGGCCGGGTCGCCGCCGGTGGCGACGGCGCGGAAGCGGTCGCGCAGGCGCAGGCTCACGGGGCCCGCCTGGCCGCTGCCGATCCTGCGGTCGTCGAGGGAGACGACGGGCCAGACTCCGGCGGTGGTCCCGGTGAGGAAGACCTCCGGGGCCGCGAAGAGCTCCTCGGGCCGGACGTCGGTCTCGTGCACCGCGAGGCCGTCGTGGCGCGCGATCTCGAGGACCGAGAGGCGCGTGATCCCCGGCAGCACGTGCTCGAGTCGCGGCGTGCGCAGGGCGCCGGCTGCATCCACCAGGAAGACGTTGGTGGTGGGCCCCTCGGCCACGCAGCCCCGCTCGTCGAGGAGCAGGATCTCGTCGTAGCCCTCCCGGCGCGCGCGCCACTTGGCCGTCATGGAGGAGGCGTAGTTGGCCGCCACCTTGGCCTGGGGCGGCACGATGTCGCTGCGCCGGTTCCGCACCCGCTTCTCGATCCAGACCCGGAGCTCCGGGTGGAACACGGGCTGCACGGGCTTGTGGCGCACGATGTCGGGGCCCGGGTCGTAGGCCGCGATCGCCACGGCCACGCGGGCGTCGAGGGGCACCACGTCCACCTCGATCGACGGCAGGTAGGCGCAGATCTTGACCGCCGTGGCGCCGGGATTGGCGCGCACCGTGGCGGCGATGGCCGCCTCGAGCTCCGGCGCCTTGCGCTCGAGGGGGAGCCCCACGAGCTCGGCGGAGTGGAGGAAGCGCTCGACGTGCTCGCGCAGCCGGAAGACGGCGGCCCCGCGGGGCGTCGCGTGGACGCTCATGTAGTCGAAGATGAGGGATCCGCGCTGGAGGCTGTGGGAGAGCAGATGGACGCTGGCCCGCTCCCAGGGCACGAGCTCCCCGTCCACCCAGATGCGCCGATCGACCCGTGCCTCCTGGGACACGGCCGGGAATGTACCGCACCCCCGCGGGTGGCACGCGGCCCACGGATCGGGATTCTGCGTCCGGCGTGACACCAGGGCGCAGCTGGACGGCACTCACCTGGCAGGAGGGATGCAAGATGCGGATCGCGCTCGAGAAGACCGGCCTGGTGTTTCGCAGCGCCGCCGTCCTCTACCGCGAGCTCGCGCTCTCGGCGCTGAGCCTGCTCCAGCCGCGCTAGCGGGGACCCCTCCGGCGGAGGCCCGGCCCTTCCCTCAGCGCCCGCGCGCCTCCGGCAGGGCCGCGGGGGCCGCCTCGACCGGCGCAGCCTCGGCGGGCGCGCGCTGGCCGTTTCCGTTGCCGTGCCCGTTTCCGGCGGGCGCCCAGCCGGAATCGCGGTCGCCCTCGGCGAGCCCCTCCCTCTCCAGCCGGCGGCGAGCCCGCTCGAGGCCCAGGAGCCGGGGCTCGTTCAGCTTGACCCAGGTGCGAGCCGAGAGCACGACGGCCAGGCCGAAGCAGACCCCCGCGATCACCACGAAGTCGATGGAGGAGAAGCCGAACACCATCGGGTGGTAGATGGTCGTGATCGCCACCGACTTGAGAACGAAGCCCACGCCGAGGCTCACCGTTCCGGCGAGGATCAGGAGATCGATCAGGGGGAGAATCGGCACCGCAGCGCCCCTCCTCGCCCATGCAACCCGCGGGGAGATGGGCCCAGCCCCATCCTACGCCCGGCGTCCTGCGCAGGTCAAACGCAAGTGCATCCATGAGGTTCGATCTACATCATCCGCGCGATGGAACTGTGGGAGCTCTTGACCGTCTAGCGGCACCGCTGTTTGCCTCCCCACGGGGCCCGCTGCTACCTTCGCCCCGATCCGACCTGCGCTCTCTCTGCGACCCGGTAGGCCGACGTAGCTCAGCTGGTAGAGCAGCTGATTCGTAATCAGCAGGTCCCCGGTTCGAGTCCGGGCGTCGGCTCCAATCCTATCGCCCCTCGCGTACTTACGAGCCTACCCGCGACCGCCCGGGGCGGGATGCACCGGAAACGACCGCCTCTGCCATTTTGACGGCCACGCGGGTTTGAGAGCTTGGCCCTCGCAGCGTTCACACCCCGTAGAGGCCCTGTAAGCGGCGGTACTGCGCTCCCTCGACCGTAGCCAGCCTGGCGTCAACCGGGACCCCAGGGTCCGTTCGGGTAGGGGCATCTGGGCGAAGCCCTCGTTCGCGCGCTTCGTCCCGAGGGCTACGAGGTCTTGGGATTCGACGTGTTGCAGTCGTCGTTCACCAATATCGTGGTCCATCACCGACCGAAGTCTTGTGGGGCGCTGCATGCGCGGTATTCACACCGACCCGCGCCGAGCGAGAGCGCCCGAGCGGGCTGCCGCGAAACCTGGCGTACGACACCGCCCGATAAGTAGGACTCTCGAGGGGCTTTGGCCCCATAGTCTGAGTACGGGGACTTCAAGCCGGCGATTTCCCTCATCTCGTGTATTTCTTCGTCGCGGTCTGGGTGTATTTCAACCCATCAAAGCATCGGCGTTCGGGGCCCCTCCTACCATCCTCGGCGTGGACACGTTCTTGCGCATGGGATCCCGGTCGTTGCGGCTCAATTGCTGACCGAGACCTTCCGATGCCTTACGACGTCCCAGGAAGCACGGCCCTCCGAATGGATCGGCGAGCCAGCTGCGTTGCCAAGATCCCTTCACCCCGAAGACCACGCGTGTGTGACGACGGAACTGAGGTCGAGCCGACCTCATGATCGTTCGCGACCCCCGCCACCAACTCGGCTTGAAAGTCGTGGCCCAGGGCCAGGACGCGAAGACCTTGGATGGCGCCGAAGAGATCCCCAATGAGCTGGCTGAAGGCGACTGAGCCGGGATCGAGAGACGAGGCAAGCGTGTCTCATCCTGGGAAGAGACGACTTCCCACCGTGGCCTTGACCTCGGCAATCGCACTCATGACGGTCATCGGGGTCGTCGCGCAGCGGAATATCGTCGCCTTCCGCGAGCGCGCAGCATGGGTCGAGCACAGCCACCAGGTGCTCGCTACCGCTGGGGACGTGCTGTCCCTGCTCAAGGATGCCGAGACCGGGCAGCGCGGCTACCTCCTCACCGGGAGCCCGGCGTTCCTCGAGCCCTACGAGGACGCGCTCCCCCAGCTCGCCGAACGCGTGAGCCAGCTCAAGAAGCTCACCTCGGACCATTCCCTGCAGCAGCAGCGTAGCGAGGCGCTCGAGGCGCTGATCGCAGAGCGCCTCGCGAGCCTGGCCGCCAACATTCAGGAAAAGCGGCAGTCCCCGGCCCCCGACCCGCTGCGCGTGGCTGCTCGGATGGAGCAGGGCAAGGCCGTCATGGACAAGAGTCGCGAGCGAGTGGCGGCGATCCAAGGCGAGGAGCGAGAGCTTCTCGCGCAGCGCTCCCGCGATTCCCAGGAAAGCGCCGGCTTCGTCGTCCAGGTCATCCTTTTTGGCGGCGGCGTGAGCGTCGCCATGCTGTTCCTCGGCTTCAGCCTCCTGAGGCGCGAGATCGCGCAGCGAGAACGAGCCGAGCAGGCGATCAAGGGCTACGCCGACGAGATCGAGGACCTCTACAACAAGGCACCCAGCGGCTACCACTCGCTCGACGCGGACGGCATGGTCGCGCGCATCAACGACACCGAGCTGTCCTGGCTCGGATACACGCGGGACGAGGTGGTCGGGAAGCCGTTCTCCAACCTGGTCAGTCCTGAGACCGTCGAGGTCTTCGCCCGCGGCTTCGCCGCATTGAAGGACCTGGGGACGGTCAGCAATCTGGATTTCGACCTGCTTCGCAAAGACGGCAGCGTACTCCCCGTGTCCCTGTCCGCCACCACGATGCGAGATTCCGACGGCAATTACGCGATGAGCCGTTCCACTCTTTTCGACATCACCGAGCGCACGCGCCTCGAGGAGGAGCGCGATCGGATCTTCATGCTTTCGAAGGATCTCCTCTGCGTCGCCGGCTTCGACGGCTATCTGAAGCGCCTCAACCCCGCCTGGGAGCTCACCCTGGGGCACACGCTGCAAGAGCTCACGGCCAGCCCTTTTCTGGATTTCGTACATCCGGAAGATCGCGAAGCAACGCTCGCGGCCTTCGACCGAATCGTCACGACCGGTGCCGAAGTAACGTCATTCGAGAACCGCTACCGCTGCAGGGACGGCTCGTACCGCACGCTCGTCTGGAACTCGACGCCCGCCCCGGGAGAGGGCGTCATCTACGCTTCGGCCCACGACATCACCGAGCGCAAGCGCTTCGAGGACGCCCTGGTAGCCGCCAAGGTGGCCACCGAAGTAGTCAATGGAGAGCTCGAGGCGTTCAGCTACTCGGTCTCCCATGATCTGCGCGCCCCCCTGCGGGCCATCGACGGCTTCAGCCAGGCGCTCCTCGAGGACTGCGGCGAGCGGCTGGACGAAAAGGGCAAGGACTACCTCGGCCGCGTGCGGGCGGGAGCTCAGCGAATGGCACAGCTCATCGATGCGCTGCTCAACCTCTCGCGCATCACGCGAGGGCAGATGCGCCAGGAACGCACCGACCTCGCCGCGTTTGCCCGCGAGATCGCGGGAGAGCTCGAGCGGAGCGATGCAGAACGCGCGGTTGACTTCCGCATCGCGGAACGCGCGGTCGCGAAGGGGGACCCGCGGCTGCTTCGCACGGCTCTCGACAACCTGCTGCGCAACGCCTGGAAGTACACCTCCCGGCGCGCCGAGGCGGTGATTGAGTTCGGCGTCTCTCGCCAGGACGGCGAGACGGTCTACTTCGTCCGCGACAACGGGATCGGGTTCGACCTGGCGCACGCGGGAAAGCTCTTCGGGGCCTTCCAGCGCCTCCACGGCCGGGGTGAGTTCGAAGGGACCGGCATCGGCCTCGCGACGGTCGCGCGGATCGTCCGTCGCCACGGGGGCCGCATCTGGGCGGAGGCGGCGGTAGATCGCGGAGCGACGTTCTTCTTCACGCTTTCCAAGGGGGGAAAGACATGAGCCCGAAGACGATCCTGCTGGTCGAAGACGACCCCGACGACGAGGTGCTGACGCTCCGCGGACTCCGCGAGAGCCACATCACGAACGAGATCGTCGTCGCGCGCGACGGAGCGGAGGCGCTCGATTATCTCTTCGCGACGGGCAAGTACGCGGGCCGCGACCTGCGAGCGCAGCCTTCTGTCGTGCTGCTGGATCTCAAGCTGCCGAAGATCGACGGTCTCGAGGTGCTGCGGCGCCTTCGCGCCGATCCCCGCACCCGGCTCGTCCCGGTCGTGATCCTGACGTCGTCGGACGAGGAGCAGGATCGGCTCGGCGGCTACTCGCTCGGCGCGAACAGCTACGTCCGCAAGCCGGTCGACTTCGTCCAGTTCTCCGAGGCGGTCCATCAGCTCGGCCTGTACTGGCTCGTGCTGAACGAGCCTCTTCCGGCCGACCGGAGCGCCTAGGTGGGCGGGCCCCTTCGCGTGCTGCTCGTCGAGGATTCGCCGGACGACGCCGAGCTGGTCCTGCGGGAGCTCCGCCGGGGCGGCTTCCAGCCGACCTGGGAGCGCGTGGAGGACCCGGCCGGGATGGTGGCCGCCCTCGAGCGCGCAAGCTGGGACGTCGTGATCGCGGACCACCAGCTGCCGCGCTTCAGCGCGCCGGCCGCCCTGGAGCTGTTGAAGCAGCGCGACCTGGACGTGCCCTTTCTGGTCGTATCCGGCTCGATCGGAGAAGAGGAAGCCGTCGCGGCGATGCGCGCGGGCGCCCGCGACTACCTCATGAAGGACAAGCTCGCTCGGCTCGTGGCGACGGTCGAACGGGAGCTGAGAGAGGCGAAGGCGCGACGCGCTCGTCGGGAAACCGAGGACCAGCTCCAGCACGCCCAGCGCATGGAGGCGATCGGACAGCTGACCGGCGGGGTCGCACACGACTTCAACAACCTCCTCACCGTGGTGATCGGAAACCTCGAGCTCCTCGAGAGGCAGGGCGGTGACGATCCGCGACTCCCGAAGCGAGTCGCCGCGGCTTTGCGTGCGGCGAACCGCGGAGCGGAGCTGACGCAGCGCCTCCTCGCCTTCGCGCGCCGCCAGACCCTGCAGCCGCAGGCTCTGGACGTGAATCACCTGGTGCGCGGCACGCTCGAGCTCATGGAGCGCACGCTCGGAAGCGCGATCTGCATCCAGGTCGTCCTCGTCGAGGACCTCTGGCCGGCACTCGCCGATGCGGGCCAGCTCGAGAACTCGCTCATCAACCTTGCCGTCAACGCCCGCGATGCGATGCCTCAAGGGGGCACCCTCACCATCGAGACGGCCAACGCCGAGCTCGAGCCCGAATACGCGGCCGCGCAGGTCGAGGTCGTGGCCGGCGGGTACATGATGCTCTCCATCACGGATACGGGCGTCGGGATGTCCCCCGAGGTGGCGGCGAAAGCCTTCGAACCCTTCTATACGACCAAGGAGATCGGGAAGGGTACGGGCCTGGGCCTGAGCATGGTCCACGGCTTCGTGAAGCAATCGCGGGGCCATATCCGGATCTACAGCGAGCTGGGCTGCGGGACCACCGTCCGGATGTACCTTCCGAAGGCCGGAACCCACGAGGGAGTCGCAGAGCCGCGTCCACAGGGCGAGGTGGAGGCCTCGTCTCGCGGGGAGACGATCCTTCTGGTCGAGGACGAGGCGGACGTGCGGGAGGTCGCGCTGACCTTCCTGGGCGAGCTCGGCTACCGGGTCCTCGCAGCCGAGAACGGCCCCGCCGCCTTGGAGGTCCTCGGGAGCAACGCGGAGGTCGACCTGCTCCTGACGGACATCGTGATGCCCGGGGGAATGAGCGGCCACGAGCTCGCCCGGAAGGTCCTCGAGCGGCACCCCGGGATGCCCGTCGTCTACTGCTCCGGCTACTCCGAGGCGGCCGTCTTTCGCGAGAGGGCCCTTGGCTCCCGCGAGCGCTTCCTGGTCAAACCCTACTCGCGCAAGGCGCTGGCCCGCACCGTACGCGAGGCCCTCGAGAGCGAGGTCAAGGAGTGATCCCCAACCGCCTTCTCGTGGTGGATGATGAGGCCGACCTCTGCGAGTTCCTTCGCGAGGTGGCCAGCGACTGCGGCTTCGAGGTGGCCGCAACCACGACGCACGAGGACTTCAAACGCGAGTACCGCTCGTTCAAACCCGGTGCACTCATCCTCGATCTCGCGATGCCCGAGGGCGACGGGATCGAGCTGCTCCACTTCCTGGCCGACGAGCGCTCCGAGTCGCGGATCCTGCTGCTGAGCGGATTCGACGCGCGGGTCCGCGGCGCGGCACTGCGGGTCGGACGTGACCTCGGGCTCAGGATGCTCGACGCGCTGCAAAAGCCGGTCCGCATCGCGGAGCTCGAGGAGCACCTGCGCGCCTTGGCTTCGGCAACGCGGCAACTGCGCGTGGAAGAGCTGGAGCGCGCCCTCGACGCCGACGAGCTCTTCCTGCATTTCCAGCCGAAGGTAGAGGTGCCCTCCGGTGCGGTGTGCGGGGTCGAGGGCCTGATGCGCTGGCAGCATCCCCAATACGGGTCGATTGGCCCGGCCGAGTTCATCCCCCTCTTCGAGAAGGCAGGTCTGATCGGGCGCCTGACGCACCGCGCCATGGAGACGGCTTGTCGGCAGCTGGGGCTCTGGAGGGAGGCCGGTCTCGACCTCGGCGCCGCCGTCAACCTCTCCCCTCTCGAGCTCGGGAACCTCGCCCTCCCAGACCAGATCGCGGAGCTCGTGAGGCGGTTCCATCTGGATGCGAGGCAGCTCACCATCGAGGTCACGGAAAGCGGGGCCATGGGGGATGTCGGGCGCGCGGCCGAGATCCTCGCACGCTTTCGGCTCAAGGGCTTTCGCATCGCGCTCGACGACTTCGGAACGGGGTACTCCTCGCTGGTCTGGCTGCACCGGCTGCCCTTCAGCGAGCTCAAGATCGACCGCTCCTTCGTGGCCGAGCTGGCCACGAGCCCGGAGGCAGGGATCCTGGTGCGCTCGATCGTCGACCTGGCGCACAACCTGGGACTCGAGGTGTGCGCCGAGGGCGTGGAAACGAGGGAGACGTGGGAGATGCTCGCGTCGCTCCGGTGCGAGAAGGCCCAGGGCTACCTCGTGAGCCGCCCGCTCCCCGCTCCTGAGATCCCGCAGTGGATCGAGGACTGGAGGCGGCGAAGCCCGACCTGGGCGATGTGAGCGCCCTGCCGCCCCCGCTGGGAGGAGGATCAGCGGGAGGGGGTGCTAGCTTCCGCGCTCCCGCCGGCCGGCTCCGGCGGGGACGAGGCTGGCAGCCGCACCCGGATGGGCTCCTTCACCTGCGCGTTCTCCGCAAAGCTCAAGAGGCGCGCCAGGAGCCCACACGTCACCTCGATCCCGGCTGCCAGGATCAGTTTCCCCGAGGGCGTGAATACGTCCTCCTCCAAGACCATCCCAGCGCGCAGCTTGGAGACGGGCAGCGCCACACACCGCTCCTGGGAGGCAGCCATCCCACGCACGCGGGCCAGCAGCTCGAGGAGGCGCAGGTCGTACCAGCCCGTCCGGCTGCACAGTCTGGCCAGGGCCGCCGACGCGTCCGTGCCCGCGGCCTCCAGGGCCGCGAGGTCGGACGCCAGCTTGAGGAGGCGCGCGCCCAGCGGGATCCCCTCCCCTCGCGGGCCGCGGGGGCTCTCGGCCCCGTCGAAGCGCGCCTCCCGCTGCCGCAGAATCTCCCGCACCGGCTCGATCCGCGGGATGTTGGCGAGGATCGCGTCCGTGGTCTCTGGAAGGCGGGCCACCATGTCCTTCTCGCGCGCAGAGAGCGGTCGCCCGTGGTAGAGCTTGCTCACGACCTCGCCCGGGAGGGAGACGCAGGCGATCTGGGAGAGCATGGCGGCCACCTCGATGGGCCAGCGCTCGCGCTCGCCGAGCTCGTCGAGCATCTGGACTACATACTGCGTCACGCGCGATGCGCGTCCGAAGGCGGTCGGGTGCGCAAGGGCGAGTACGTCGGTCAGCGCCTTGATGCTGCCGTGCAGAGTCTGCTCCAAGAGCACGCGCTCGCAGGTGATCAGCCGGTGGAGCTCGAGGGCCGCGTCGACCGCCTCGATCAACCCCTCAGGCTTGTAGGGCTTGGTCAGGAAGCGGAAGACCCCTCCCTCGTTGATGGCGGCGACGGCAGCCCCGAGGTCCGCGTAGCCGGTGAGGAGCACGCGCACCGTGTCGGGAGCGAGTTCTCGGGCGCGCCGGAGGAGGGCCACGCCGTCCAAGCCCCGCATGCGGAGGTCGGAGATCACGGCGTCGAAGGGGCCGTCGCGTTCGAGCGTCGCGAGCGCCGCCATCGGTTCCGAAGCGGTCGAGACCTCGACCTCTGGCCGTAGCTCGCGGATCAGCTCCGCGAGGACCTCGAGCCCGTCCGGCTCGTCGTCGACGCAGAGGATCCTGAGCGCGCGTTTGCTCGTCATCGGGTGTTCTCCGCGCGGGCGGTGCGCTCGGCGGAGCGACTCAAGAAGCGCGGAGCGGGGCGCCTGCGCTCCAGCGAACCTTCCCAGAAACCCGTTGTACCCCCCCTCGGGAAGGAGGGTTTGCCAATCTTGTCGGCCCTCGCGCTCCAATTCTTGAAACTCGGAAAACTGCGAAACGCGGGCGCGGGTCCGTCCCGATGAAGAAGTGCTCTCGCGCATGTAGGGGAGCTGGTGCTTGACGCGCCGACCGCCTTGAGCTTCCAGCGTCCACCCGCCTTGAACTGGACGTGGTAGACGCCGCCACGCTTGCGAAGACCGGCCGGTAGACCCACCAGTTGCCCCCCGCTGAGAGGTCGCAGTCCGTCCCATCATGGGACAGAGGAGGGGCTAATCGGCTAGTCTTTTCAGGAACTTAGGCGCCGGCCGCCGGACTTCGCAAGCACCAGGTCCCCGGTTCAAATCCGGGCGTCGGCTCCCAAGCTGCCGCCGCCTCCCATCCATCGCTTCTGGCTGCCCCAGAAAAGTGTTGAAAATGGGATGAAATCCCTACAACATAAGGGGGCTTTGCGAACAGGTTCGAGGATCCTGCGATGCTGCTGACACCCCTCGAAATCTCGAAGATGCGGTTTCCCCAGCGCCTTCGGGGCTACGACCGGACCGAGGTCGAGAGCTTCCTCGAGACCGTCGCAAACGACTTCACCGTGCTGCGGGAGGAGTGCCGCCGGCTCGAGCGCCAGTTGGCCGAGCTCAAGGACAAGCTGGCCGAGTTCCAGGAGATGGAGCGCTCGCTGCGCGATGCCATGGTGATGGCCTCCGGGACCGTGGAGTCGGCGCAGCAACGCGCCAACGCGCTCCTGGGCGATGCCCAGGAGAAGGTGAAGGCGATCGTGGGCGCCGGGGAGGAGCAGCGCCGGGAGATCCTGGCCGACGCCGACGCGCGCCGACGCGAGCTGCTGCTCGAGGTGGAGAGCCTCGAACGGCAGCGGGGCTATATGCTCGGCAAGCTCCGGTCCCTGGTCGAGGACCAGCAGGCTCTCGTCGACGCGCACATGGCTGCGAGAAAGGGAGACGGCGGCCCGGGAGCCCAGGTGCTTGCCCTGCCACAGCCCAAGTCCGCCGCAGCCGCCGCCGCGGAGTAGCGGGATCCACCTCGGCGCTGGCTCGATCTCCCCAGGGTTCTCGCAGCCTTAGCCGCTTTTCCAATTGATTGGGTCTATTCCTCCACATATAGTGGCATATGTGGTATTTAGGACCCAATTCAGTGCTGGGGGGCTGCGTCGGCTGCTGCTGCCGCTCGCCGCAGCGGTGGCCCTCTTCGCGCACCGCGCCGCGTCGGTGGTGGGCCCGCTGGACGCGCCGACACTGCTGGGGGTCGCGGCCATCGAGGTCGGCGAGGGATCGCTGATCTACCTCCACGCCCGCGGATCCCCGACCGCCGAGCTCTCGACGCTCGAGGACCCGCCGCGCCTCGTGATCGACCTCCCCAGGGCCGCCGACGAATCGGGGAGCGAGACGATCGAGGTGGGCTCGCCCCGGGTCAGCCGGATCCGGATCGGCCGCCACGCCGATCGCGTGCGCGTCGTCCTCGACGGAGGCCAGGTCGCCCGTCCCTTCCAGTTCCACCGCCTGGCTCAGGCACCGGAGGGACTGGTGCTCGCGCTCGGGACGGGCGAAGCCCTGGAGCGCGCGCTCGCGCGCGCCCGCACAGGCGGCTGGTCGGCGGCGACCGAGCCGGCCCGCCCCGCCGGTGCCGGGCCGGTCCGGACCGCGGCCTTGCTGGGGATCGAGGACGTCGAGCTGGACGGCAGCTCCCTAATCCACCTGCGCGCCGAAGGGCTGCGCGACTTCGAGAGCTTCACGCTCGCGGATCCCGAGCGCCTGGTCATCGACCTCCCCCACGCCCAGAGCCGCGTGGGGACGAGGACCCTCGCGCTCGCTTCCCCCCGCGCCAGTCGCGTGAGAATCGGTCAGCACGGCGACCGGCTGCGCGTCGTGATCGACTCGGGCCGCGTCGCCCGTCCCTTCGAAGGCCACCGAGCGATCCCCACGGCGAGCGGCCTGGTCGTGGCCCTCGGCACGGGCGAGCCCCTGGAACGGGCGGTCGAGCTCGTCCGCACATCGGGCTGGGGTGCGGCGCTGGCGCGCCCCGAGCCGGTCGTCGTGGCCAGGGCCCCGCCGGGGCCCCGGCTGTTGGCGATCGACGCGATCGAGGTCGGCGAGGGCTCCCTGATCCATTTCGACGCTCCGGGGGTGACGCGCTTCGACAGCTTCACCATCGCCGATCCCGAGCGGCTCGTGATCGACCTGCCCGGCGCGGTGAGCGAGCTCACGGGCGAGACCATCGCGATCGGCTCGCGCCACATCAGCCAGGCCCGGGTCGGCGAGCACCCGGATCGCGTGCGCGTCGTCCTGGACGCCGGCCCCCTGAAGGAGCCCTTCCGGGACCGGCGCGTGCTCGAGACGCCCGGCGGCCTGCTGATCGCGCTGGGCTCCGGCGGGCGCCTGGAGGCGGTGCTGGCGACGGCGCGCTCCGCGGGCTGGGACGCCGCGCTGGAGCTGGCGGCGGCGCGCGTGGGGCCCGCCCCGGAGCCCGCTCCCCGCATCGCAGAGGCCGAGCCCCCGCCCGAGCCCGGCCCTGCTCCCGAGCCCGCGCCGACCCCCTCCCCTCCCGCGCCGCGCCCCGCCCCGGCCCCGGAGGAGCCTCCGGCGCCCCGGCCCGCCGAGACGGTGGGGCGGCCGCAGGACCTCGGCGTGCAGCGGGCGGAGCGCGAGCTCCTGGCGACCCAGAGCGGCGTCCTGCTCCCCGCCGGCCAGCTCGTCCTCGAGCCCGGCTTCTCCTACACCAATCTCGCGCGCGGCCGGCTCCAGCTCGAGGGGGTCTCGCTGCTGCCGGGCATCACGATCGGCCGGATCGAGTCCGCGGACATCGATCGCGACATCTACACGCCCTTCCTGGTGAGCCGCTACGGGATCCACGACCGCCTGGAGTTCCAGCTCGACGTCCCCTACTTCTTCCGGGTGGACAGCGAGATCTCGGGGGCGAGCGGGAGCGAGCGACAGCGGGTGGTGTCGGGCGATGGCATCGGGGACATCAGCGCCGCCCTCTTTGCCCACATCTTTCGGGAATCGGGTTGGATCCCGGACGTCATCCTGAACGCCCGAGGCAGGGCGCCCACCGGCCGGGACCCCTTCGAGATCTCCCTCGACTCGATGGGAAGGCCGTCCGAGCTCCCGGTGGGGAGCGGCTTCTGGGGGGCCTCGGCCGGGATCGGCCTCGTGAAGACCATCGATCCCGTCGTGCTCTTCGGAAGCGCGAACTACCGCTGGAACCTTCCGCGGACGGTCACCGGGGTGGGCCGCATCGAGCCCGGGAACACCTTCGAGTACGACCTGGGGCTCGCCTTCGGAATCAACGAGAGGACGGCGCTCGGCTTCTCGCTCCAGCAGGCGATCACGCCCGAGACCGAGCTCAACGGACTGAAGCTGCTGCGGACCAACGTGAACGCCGCCACCTTCTTCCTGGGCGGGAGCTTCATCATCAACCAGTACCTGGGCTCCGCCCTGAATGTCGGACTCGGCCTCAACGACCAGGCCAGCGACTTCACGGTGGAGGTCCGCTTCCCGATCCGCGTCCCGTTCCTCGGCCCGGCCTTCAAGTAGCGAGGTCTAGACCCGGAACAGGAGCACGGCCAGGATCAGCAGCACCAGGGAGAGCAGGAACGAGACGAGCGCGTGGGAGCGCGCGAGCCGTTCCTCCAGCCGGCCGAGCTGCTCCTGGGCGGCGGTCAGGCGCCGCGCCACCCCGAGCTCGAGCGCCTGGAACTTCCCCTCGATGAGGTGGAGGACCCGCTGCTCGATCTCGGGGATGCTCTTGCGCAGGGTCTCGTCGAAGGCGTCGACCTTGATGTCGATCGACGCGATCTCCTCGGCGAGGAGCGCCTCCCACTGGCCGTCCCGGGCCGGCGGCGCCTCCTCGAAGAGCCGCCAGCCGAGCCAGCGCCTCCGGGCCGGCGCGCGCGGGGCCGGGTCGCTGGGACCGTGCTCCAGATTCCTGGGCGGCGCTGACGGCGGCTGCGTCCTGGGCGGCGCTGCCGCGGGGCGTGCGGGTCGTCGGGGGCCGCGGGGCGGCAGGAGATCGTCGAAGTCCTGGGCCATCGAACGCCCTCCCCGGCTCGATCGTGGGGATTGTACCACTGCCCTGGGAGCTACCGCTTCGGCGGCGCGAGCCCTTGCTCCACCTCCCGGCGCACCCCGGGATCGCCGTCGCCGAGACCCCCCTCCAGGTAGGCCAGTGCGGCCTCCCCGCCGATCTTGCGAATCTGCTGGAGCGCCACCCGGCGCTCGTCGGGGCCGGCGCTGCGGGCCCCGGCTGCCACCCGGTCGACCGCGATCTGCGCACGCTCCTCGTCCCCGAATCTTCGCAGCGCGATCCCGGCCGCCGTCGTGATCTCCGGGCTCTGGCTGTAGACGAGGCTCGCGATCCACGGCCTCGCGGGGTCGTACCGCAGCGCGCCGAGCGCATCGATCGCGGCCTCGACCACGTCGGGATCCTCGTCGCTCAGCATGGCGAGGAGCAGCGGGCCCCCGTCCGGCATCCCCACCAGCTCCGCCACGAGCTGCATCCGGACGGCCGGGCTCGGGTCCTTGAGCAGGGGCTCGATGTGGCGGACGAGATCCGGCGAATCGAGCTTTCCCGCCAGCACGAGCGCGTCCTCGCGAACGCGCGCGTCGTCGTCGTTGAGGGCTCCCAGGAGCGTTCCGAGGGCGCGCCCGTCCCCCTCGCGGGCGAGCTCCAGGAGCTCGTCGAGGCCCGCCAGGCGGTCGAGGGTCTCGTCTCGCCGGGCCGTCGCCAGATGGAAGGAGCGGGGGACCTCGGGCTCCGGGAGCGCCGGGGCCTGCTCTTCGAGGGCGCCGAGCGCCACGGGCGGGGGCGCGCTGACCGCGCGGGCTTCGGCCTCGATGACGGCCGACTCCGGGGCCGGAGGACTGGCTCGGGAGCCCCCGGCGGAGGCCTGCTCGCCCCCCGCGGCGGCGGCGCGCAGGGCCAGCACCTCCCGCTCGAGAGCCTCCCGCGACGCCTGGAGCTCGCGCACCGCGTGGCGCAGGGAGGAGGGTCGGGGCGTGCTCGTATACACGAGTGAGAAGGTGGCCACCAGGACCGCGGCCTGGGCCAGGAGGTCAGATCGCATCAGGCCCCCGGTCTGCATTGTGGCATGAGGCCTCCATCTCGGCGAAGTGTCACCAGAATATGTGGGTCTAATTCAACACAGTCTGGAGTCGCCCCGAGCGGCATCGATGCGCGTTCAAGCTCGCCCAGCTCCATAAGATCCTTGCACTCCGGTGATTTCCCGTGGTCAAATCGCCTCACACATTGTCCTACGCGCCATGGAGGGGAACTACACCCGGCTTCTCGTGCCGGACTTCCACGCCGGTTCGGCTTCTCGCTCTGCGCTTCCCGGCATTGCCCCTGCCGCTCCTCGAGGAGCAAGATGGATGCCAAGGTCCTTCAGATCCTGCTCATCGGCACCGACGAGCGCCTCCTCTCGCCGGTGGGACTCGACCTGCTCTCGGGTGCGAAGCTCGAGTTCGCTTCGGCGGCGGCCGTGCTCGACGGGGCCGCGAGCGACCAAGTCGCTTCGGCCGACGCGATCCTCCTCGACGCAGGACGCCTTCCCCGCGAGAGCAGCCGAGAGTTCCTCGAAGGCACGCTGCCCCTCCTGCTCGAACGAGATCCCCACAGCCACCCGATCGTCCTGGTAGGCGGCGACGATGGCGTGGCCCGCGCCGCTGCCCGCCTGGGCGCCTGGGACGTGGTGTCGATCGAGTCCGGCGCGGACCAGATCGCAGGACGCCTCCAGGCAGCGGCCCGGCTGCGGCGGTTGCAGAAAGGAGCGGCGGGACGGGGACCCGCGAGCAGCGCCGGGGCCAGCCTCGGCGACCCGGAGGACCCGCGCCAGATGGTCGGAGCCAGCGACGCCATCCGGCGCGTCTTCGCCCTGATCCGGCGCGTCGCGGCCACGGACGTCCCCGTGCTCCTGACCGGAGAGAGCGGCACGGGGAAGGAGCTCAGCGCGCTGGCCATCCACGAGCGGAGCGGCCGCGCCGAGGCTCCCTTCGTCCCCATCAACTGCGGCGCCATTCCCGAGCAGCTGCTCGAGTCGGAGCTCTTCGGACACGAGCGAGGCGCCTTCACCGGAGCGACCTCGACCCGGCGCGGGCGCTTCGAGGCCGCCGATGGGGGAACGCTCTTCCTGGACGAGATCGGAGAGCTGGCCCCTTCGCTCCAGGTGAAGCTGCTCCGCTTCCTCGAGGACCACGTGGTGGAGCGCGTGGGCGGGAGCAAGCGCATGCGACTCGACGTGCGCGTGATCGCCGCGAGCAACTGCGACCTGGCCGCCGCCGTGGAGCGCGGCGAGTTCCGCGAGGATCTCTACTATCGCCTGGCCGTCTTCACGATCCTCCTGCCGCCGCTGCGCGAGCGCGGCGAGGACCCCGTCCTGATGGCGAAGTTCTTCCTGGATCGCTACGCGAACCAGGCGGGCAAGCCGATCAAGGGCTTCGCGCACGACGCGATCGAGGCGCTGCGGAACGCGCCCTGGCCCGGCAACGTCCGGGAGCTCGTGAACCGCGTGCGCCGGGCGGTGGTGCTCTCGGACGGCCCGCTCGTCGGCCTCGCGGATCTCGACTTCGAGCCCGCCGACGCCATCGAGCCGCTCCTCACGCTGCGGGAGGCGCGGCAGCGGGCCGAGCGGGAGTGTCTCCGCCGGGCGCTCCTGCGGACCCGCGGCAACAAGAGCGACGCCGCGCGCACCCTCGGCATCGGGCGCACCCAGCTCTACGAGCTCATGCGGCGGCACGCGCTCTGACCTGATCGGGGTCGGGCGAACGAGCGGCTGCCCGGCCCGCCGAACACGGTCTCGGGGCGCCCCTTGCGCCCGATCGCGCGGACTGTGCGCTTTCTCGAACGAACGGCCGCCTCGAAAGCGCGGCCGCCCCCCCGCCGGCACCTCGAGATCGGTATGGGGATTGCATCGCGGGGCTCGGGGGGGATCCGGAACCACGCGGGCCTCCGGCGGCCTCTGGGGAGCAGGGGGGGCGAGAGCATGGGGCGCAGCGATCGCCGGAGCCGCCATTCCCGAGCGGCACTCCTGCGCGGCCTCGCCCTGATCGGCTCGCTCCTGGTGGCGGGGGCAGCGCCGGCCTCCGCCTCGGAGCTCGGCCCGGACCCCGGCGCCCAGAGCGAGGCCTGCGAGCTCCGCCCGCTCGACGATGCGGAGCTGGCCCTCGTCCACGCGATGGGCCCCGCGGCTCCCACGACCGAAGCCCGGAAGAGGGTGATTCTCTGGGACGAAGCGCTGTCCCGCGACCCCGCGCGTCGTGGCGCCTACCTCAGCCCCGAGACCGCGGGGGGAACGAATCGGATCACCCTCCGCGACGGGCGCTAGGCCTCAGTCCACGACGACCTTCTGGGACGGGACGCAGAGCTCCCACTCCCCGAATACCCGGAGTGCTTCGGGCCCGAGCTGGTTGTTCACCGAGACGTCCACGTCGATGTCCGCTCGCGGCGTCAGCAGGTAGCACAGCAGGTGGTTCTGGGCGTTGAAGATCGGCTCCGGCGCGCGGCCCTCCACCTGCTTCAGTACCGGAGTGCAGAGCTCGAGCGGCTTCTGGAGGGTGAACTCCCGGAAACCGTCCCGGAACTGGTCGAGGAGCGCGACGGGCCCGCGCTCGAACCGCTCGTGCGCGACGCCGTAGCACTTGAAGTGATCGACATGTTCGGGGCTCAAGAAGAGCGCAAGGCCCTTCGATTGGTGGTCCATCGCCCCCAGCACCGTCACCAGGCCGTCGTCCGTGATGCTGAGGAACTGGAAACTGAGATCCGCGGCCAGGAAGCGGTCGGTCCGGAACGTCAGCGCCGTGAGCTCGTCGGGATCGAAGCCCGAGAGCGGGATGTTCGCGACCGCCAGCGTGAGCGGATCCACCGTCTCGAAGATCTGGTCGACGTTCAGGTCCCCGATCCCCGATCCATGGTAGAGGAGGCCATCGATCGGATGGAACGCGATCACCTCCCCGTCGTCCCCATTGCCCAGCGCCGTCACGAGCGTCGCCGTGGCATCGACCGTGCTCAAGGTGAAGAGCGTCTCCGGATTCGGCTCCTCGGAATTCCGGGCGTCTCCCACGACGCCGTAGAGAGTCCCCCTCGAATCGAAGGTGATGCCGGCGAACTTGTGGCCGGTATCGCCGATGCGGGTAATCCCGGCAAAAAAGTCGATGGAGACGAGCTCGCGTCCGAACTGCTCCTCTCCGAGCGCATCCTCGATCCTGAGCAGGGCGAAGAACGCGCCGGTCAGCGGATGCCGTGCCAGGCCCGTCCCCCCGATCACGGTGACTCCCGCGAGCTCGATCGGGAGGCTGTCGAGGGTCGAGCCATCCCTCGGATCGATGAACCGCAGAAGGTTGTCGTCTCTCGAGATCGAGAGCAGGCCAGCGGGGAAATTCGGATTCGACCTGAGCGCGCCCACGAGGCCCTTCGACCGGTGGTCCATGCTGCCGAGCCGGGTGACCCGGCCCCGGTTCGTGATGCTCAGAAAATCATTGCCGAAGAGATCCACGGCCAGGAAGCTGCCGTTCCGGAACACCAGCGCCGTGAGCTCGTCATAGTCGAAGCCCGAGGGTCGGAGGTTCACGATCGCCAAGCTGCTCGGATCGATGGTCTGAAAGAACGGGGCGCCAAGACCGGACCCATGGTAGAGGAGGCCGTCGGTCGGGTTGAACGCGATCACCTCTCCGTCGTCGCCGTCGCCCAGCGCCGTCACGAGCGTCGGCGTGGCATCCACCGTGCTCAGGGTGAAGAGGGTTTCGGGATTCGGCTCCTCGAAATCACCGGCGTCTCCGACGACGCCGTAGAGCGTCCCCTTCGAGTCGAAGCTGATACCGGCGAACTTGTGGCCGGTATCGCCAATGGGGGTGGCGACCCCGGTCGAGGGATCGAGGGTGACGAGCTCGCGTCCGTTCTGACCGGAGATCTTGAGGAGGGCGAAGAGCTCGTCCGTGAGCGGGTGCCTCGCCAGGCCGGTTCCCGCCTCCACGGTGGCTCCCCCGAGCGTGATCGTGACGCTGGTGAGGGTCGATCCATCTGTCGAATCGATCGAACGCAGAAGGTCGTCTCCGCTCGAGATCGAGAACAGCGGCTCGTCGCCTATCGCCTTGGTGCTGGGCACGAGGAGGCTGTCCGGGCGGCGCGTCGTCAGGCGCAGCGTCCCGAACTGATTGGTCACATCGACGGTCTGCGGCACATGGGGAGTCAGGGTGCGGAGCCGGTAGCCCACCAGGTGGACATCCGGCCGCGTGATCCCCTCGTCGTTCTTGTCCGCGGGATTGTAGAGCCGGGTGGGCTGGAGGATCTCGACCTCCTCCTCCCCGAACTGGTCGATCAGCGTGGCCGCCTGGGGTGAAACCGCGCGATCGGTGCGCGGCAGGGCGCGGTAGCCCAGGTAGTGGTCCGGCGTGCAGGCCACCAGGGCCCCGCCGAGGCCCCCCGACACCATCACCGAGATCGCCACGCGCCCGAGCGCCTGCATCTCCTGCTTCATCGCTCCCCTCCCCCTCCTCTGCCGCTGGTCGGGCGATGCGCTTTCCCTCCCGGCAAGGAGGGCCGGGGCGAGCGCGCAGCGCCCGCCCCGGCCCTTGCGCTAGCGCGGGAACACCTGCTTCACCGCCGGCTCGCACAGCCGCGTCGGCCGCCCTGCGCGAATCCGAACCCCGTCCGGATGGAACTGGTCCTGCATCAGCACCTCCGCACCCGCGAACGGCGGGGGCACGGCGTCGGGGTCCGCGGCGTCCGGGTCGACGATGTCGTAGCACTTGTAGTGCACGTCACTCGACGGCTCGGGTCCATCCGGGATCGTGAACGGGAACGGGTCCGGGAACTGCGGCACGAACACTTCGTTCCCATCCTTCTCCGTCAGCGGATTGCACCACAGCCCCGTCCCGGTGGGGTCGTAGTCCTGGCTCTCGAACTGATCCGCCAGGGACACGACCGGAGGATCGAGCGGCGTGGTTCTGGGCGTGGTGCTCGCGAGGTAGCACCCCAGGTGCGGCGCAGCCGCCTCCACGTCGGCGAGCTCGCCGTCCTCGTTCTTGACGGCCGGGTTGCAGAGGAGCCGGCTCTGCGTGACGGTCAGCTCTTCGGAGCCGAACTGGTCCGTCCCGCGGAGCAGGTGCCGCCTGCGCTCCGGCGGCGCGAACAGCTTGTAGCACATGAAGTGGCGCTGGGGGTTCTCGATTCCCTCGCCGTTCTTGTCCACCGGGTTGCAGAAGTCGTAGGGCAGGAGCGTCCTGGCGAAGATCGTGCCGAACTGGTCGGTCAGCTCGACGTCCCGCCTGTCGAAACGCTCGCGCGGATCGAACTTGGCCTTGTAGCACTTGAAGTTGTCGGTGCCCGCTTCGCATGGATCATCGTCCGTGGCGACGGTCGCCTGGGGATTTCCGCACCGGAGCTCCGCCCGGTCGCAGTAGTTCTCTCCCGGGAACGGGTTGTCGTAGGTGACCATGTAGTCCACCGCGCCAGCCGGAATGGTGAACAGAGGCTCGGGAATCTGGTTCTCAATGTCGACGGGCGTTCCAGTCCCCTCACACATCCCATCCCCGTCCTGATCATCGAGGAACGCAGTGTCCACGATCGTGCAGTTGCTCAGCGCCCCGCCGGGGTTGTCGATGATCAGCTTGATCTTGGTGGGATCCTCCGGGTTCGGACACATCTTCATCATCGAGGGAGGAATGACGGGTATGCAAGTGGTGCTGGACGCTTGGCTCTCCAGCTGGGTGCCCGCAGTACAGCCCGGGTCTTGGCTCTCGCAGTTGTCTACCCAATCGGCGAACGCCGTATCCGGGATGGGGCCGGATGCCGGGCACATCTGAATGACGGGTCCGATGACCCTGAAGTCGACCCTTCCCTCGGCGCCAAATCCGGGATCAACGGCTGTCAGCCCGCAGTGCGTGCTCCCGGCGCGGCATACGCGACAGGGAAGGACTGTCGATGCCGGATTCGGATTCGAGACCTGGCAGTTCGTATTCCCGCTAACGGAAACGATTGGAATGTCCGAGCTCGTGAACGTCTGTCCGAGGACCTCGTCCCTCACAGCGAGGATCTGACTCGAATCGTCGGTGCCTAGACCGGGGTTACCGACGCTGTCGGTATGGACGGCTGTGAAAGTGCAGTCCACAGCCTCGCCCGGGCTCTTCGGCGATACGCAGTTCTTCTGGATGTCGAAGCCGTGCCCCTGCGCCTGTCCCCGGCTGGGTATCGCCAAGGCGAGCAGCAATCCCATCCCCGCAGCGAGGGCTATGCCGGCCTCGACGCAAGAGCAAACCCCTCGAAGCGTTCTCGTCATTGTCCACTCCAACACCGCCCGCCTGGCTGGGACCCAGGGGGCGCTTGGTTAGGACCACCGAAGCGACGGTCTCCCACAGAGTGTGCAGGATCCATGCCGGGGGGGCTGTGTAGGAGAATCACAACGCGGGATGGCGCGCCTGCCGGTTGTGATGCAAGCCGGAGGTCGTCGCCTGAGCTGCGAGGAGCTACCTGGGCTCGCTTCGGCGCTGCGTGCGATCACCCTCGCGCTAGAGGGCTCGCCGCTCGGGGATGAAGAATGTAGGAGGAAAGGCGTTCAACCGGCCGAACGCCGTCCGGCGGGCGGAACACTTCCGGCTCCGCGTTCAGGTACGGGGGATCGGGGCACCCTTTGCCCTACGCGCGGCCTCTCAGATCCCCTCGGGCGATCACCAGGTTGGTAGCGCGACCGCCCCGCCCCGCGTTACGGCGACTCCCGCAGGGTTGACCCGTCTGGTGTGGCCTCTACGGTCTGAGCTGGATGATGTCGATGGCGGAGACGTCGTCGCCGGCATAGAGGAAGCCCTCCGTAGCGATCAAGGATCCGATGCCGCCCGGGGTGTCGATGTGATCAACCAGCTTTGGCGGCCGAGTCGTCGTGTCTACGACCGCCACGCCCTGGGCGGCGAGGACGCGCCCGCTGAGAAAGAGCTTATCTCCAGCGACGGCCACATCCGTGGCATTGAACGTGAATCCCGACCGGAGCACAGGACGGCGAGGTTCGGAGATGTCAAAGATCAGGAGCTGCTGGTTATCGATTACGTAGACCATCCCGTTCGCCACCGTGGCCCCACCTCCCCGTTGCAGACCAAAGGTATACACGGTCTCCGGCCGAGTTGCGTCCCTTACATCGAACACGACCAACTGGTGATCACCCGTGTAATACGCATAGCCCTGTGAGACCGCGAGCCCGCGATGCGGCCCCGGGGTGGGGGCCGTTCCGAGGAACCGAGGGGCCAGGGGGTTCGCGACGTCGTAGATCCGGAGCCCCGCGTCCGAGGCTGCCACGTATGCGAGAGACCCCTGCACCACCACCTGTCCGGCGGTGGGGAAGCCAGGAACGACGACTCTGGCCGCGATGGCCGGCCGCGAAGGATTGCGGAGATCGACGATGACCAGCTCGGCTTGGTTCGACTCGACTGCCCAGATTGTTACGAAGGCGAAATCACCCGCGATTGCTGCAGAAAACGCGCCCGCCCTCGGGCTCGCGAGCGCACCCACAACGCTGGGCGCGAGAGGGTTGCCTAGGTCGATCACTTGCAGCCAGGGACCCCCCTGGCCTCCGGCCACGACGACCACGGCCAGGTCCCGGGACTCGTCCACCGCGATGTCCCGGTTGTAGATGCCGCTGCCGGGTGCCCCGGACGCGATGAGACGGGGCAGGCTCGAACCACCCGGGACCGGGCAGCTCGGCGTGCTTGCACTCCCATCAGCGCTCCTCGCGGACCGGTTCCCCTGGCCGTCGAAGCCGGCGACCCGGTAGGACTGGGTCATCGACGGGGGAAGGTCCGTGTCGACCAGCCCGCGCAGTGGCGCGAAGACCTGGGTGTAGAAGTTGCCATCCCGGTAGACGTCGTAGCCGGCGAGGCCTGAGCCGCCGGTGTCGGTGGAGGCGTTCCAGGAGACCTGGATCGCGCTGCAGCTCACGGCCGAGGCGATGAGCCCGGTCGGCACCGAAGGAGGCGTGGTGTCCCGCGCGGGGGGAGGCGGCGGAGCGGGCGTCGGCGGCGGCGGGGGGACCGGCGCGGGCGGGGGAGGCGGGGGCGGGGTCGGCTCCCGCCCGGCTCGTGCTAGAGCGTCGGCGCGGGCCTGCGCTGCCTGGGCCTGCGCGCTGGTGCGGGCCTGGGCGGCCTGGGCCTGGGCGCTGGCGCGGGCTTGCGCCGCCATCTCCGCGGCGGTCGCGGCTGAGGCCTCGGGCGCGTGCGCGACGAGGCCGAAGATGAGCAGGGGAATCGCAAGAGCGAGGTGGGCGGACGGCTTGGAAATCAACGGAAACTCCACTCCAGGGGGGCGACTTCACCCCGCATCGGATGCCCTGAGCGGAGCTTGAGCTGGTCCTGTGCAACCGGCGGAAAATACTCGTGATTTGGATCACAAAGGGTGGGTCCTACTTCGAGCGCTTGAAGATCCGGACACCCTCGGGGGGACGGAAGAGCGCCGGGTCGGGGTCGAGGTCGCGCTCGTAGCTGTCGTAGTCCCAGGCGGCGACCAGCTCCGCGCCGTCGAAGATCCGCAGAGCTCGAGGAACCTCGCTGCCGGGGATGGCGAGGACGACGAGCTTGAAGGGCTCGAACGACACCTCGTAGCGTTCCGCCTCGCTGCCGTCGGCCTCCACGGTCCGGGTCGGCTGCGCCCCGTGGGCGCCCAGGAACTCGAACTCCCTGCCGAATTCCAGCGAGCGCAGCGAATCGGGGCCTGCGGGCGGCGGCAGGACGGGAGCGTGAAAGAAGTAGGTCGGCCCGGGATCCCGGCCGTATTGGCCGACGCCGCGCTCGAGATCGATGACCCAGGTGTGCGGCTCGTTGACGATCACGAGCATGCGGGTCCCCTTCTCCGGATCGGGGGGGTGCTCCAGGCGGCCGTAGCCTCGGCCCACGCGATAGAGCGTGCGGGGTTGTCCCGCCGGCGAGGCCGCATCCACCCCGGGCGAGCGGGAGCGGAACACGAGCTTGACCATGCGGGGCGAGGCGGGAGTCGAAGGCTCCGAAGCGGCTCGCGGGGGCTCGGGGCTCGGGGCGGCGCAAGCGAGCGCCAGCAGCAATCCGGCCAGGTGCGCAGCTCGCATCTCCCGAGCCTATCGTCGCGCCGCTCCGCGCGCCCCAGGATCCCGCTCCTGTGCGGGTCGCGAGACACCCCTCCGCAATGTGCAACCTGGCCCGCAGACTGCGCATTTCAATCGAAAATTCCGCAGGTCGCGCTGCGCCAGCGACCGGAACGTGTGCTGTTTCCCGAACGCATGGCAGCCCCGCCACTCGTCAGGGCGCAATCTGGTGCGGTTTTACGCCACCCCTGTTGAGAAATCACAGCGGCACGAGACTTGCTTTGCTCACCCAGCCGAGCGGACCGCGCGCCCGACCGCGGGGCGTCCCAGGCTTCGTGCGCAGGATCGGGGCCGCGTTTACAGGAGAGGACGAAGAAAGATGGATCGATCAACTCGGGTTCTCGGCCTTGCGGTGCTCGGTGCGTTCTTCCTGGGTGCGGCTCCGTCCCAGGCCGACGTATTCGTCAGAGCCGACGTGAACAAGCAAAAGGACATTTTCATCGACGAGGACGTCGTCATCTTCAAGGACATCGAGCTCTTCGTCAACGCGGACATTCCGGTCAACGCCGCGTCCGAGCACGACATCGTCAAGAACCAGAAAAATCAGTTCCAATTCGTCGAGGACGAGACGGCAGCCTCGATCGCCACGATCGACGCAGGCGTGGCTTCTGGAGCGGACGGAATCATCCTGATCAACCAGTCCCCTGGCTTCCTCAACAACCAGGCCAACGAGGCCGGAATCACTTCGGGCCGGGAAGAGAGGGCTGCAGAGGCCGCGGCTGGAGCCGGAGACGATGGCGGCGTGTTCGTCCACAGCCAGGTCTCGCTCCAGCAGATCAACGGCGCGAGCCCCATCCTGGGGAACGACGCCGCGAGCAAGAAGAACAGCGAGGACGACGGCAAGGCCGCGAGCAAGGGTTCCAACGGCGATCACTTCGTGAACCAGTACATCGCGGTCCTGCCGGCGACCTACACCGATACGATCGACAACGCCTTCGTAGACGGCTCGGGAATCGTCGGGATCAATCAGTCGGCCGGAAGCATTAACAACCAGGACAACTCGGTCGGCATTGCCATCGGCGAGAATTCGGTCTTCGCGCTGGGCGAGGTGGACCTGGGTCAGTTCAACACGTTCAACCTGGTCGACGTCATCGACATCGCTCGGATCGATACGATTACGAACGGGGCCTTTTCTGGCTTCAGCGGAGTCGCGACGGTGAACCAGTCGTCGGGAGCGATGAACAACCAGGCCAATGTCGTCAACATGGCCGTGAACGTGACGTCTACGGGCCTGGTGCCGATCCCGGCGGCTCAGTAGATCGGGGGGGCCTGCCCTGTTCGACGGTCGGAGGCGCGTGGGAGCCACCGCCTCCGACCGCGCGTCCGCGGGGTCGTGGATCCCCGGTGGGGAATGGACAATTGGGGCGGCGGAAGCGGATGGCGGCCTTGGCGCTGGCGGCGGGACTCCTGGGCTGCCAGGCCGTGCAGATGCAGCCGATGCAGCAGCCGGGGCAGGACTTCGCGCTGGGCCGCCCGGGGCTGCGCGTGCGGAAGCCCGTCGAGACCTTCCGCCAGCAGCGCTTCCGAGACGTGGTCCCCCAGCGCCTGGATTACAGCTGCGGGGCCGCGGCGCTCGCGACGCTGCTGCGTTTCTACTACGAGGACCCCGTCGAGGAGACGGAGATCATCGTGGAGATGCTCCAGTCCGGGGATGCGGACCGCATCCGGCGCGAGGGATTTGCGCTCCTGGACCTCAAGCACTTCGCGGAGAAGCGGGGCTACCAGACGCGCGGCTTTCGGATCGGGCCGGGCGTCCTGGAGCGGCTGGCGATCCCCGCGATCACCCTGCTCGAGACCCGCGGCTACAAGCATTTCGTGGTGCTGAAGGGCGTGCGGGGCGGGATGGCCTACCTGGCCGACCCCGCCCTCGGCCAGCGCAGGATGAGCAAGGACGAGTTCCTCGAGGAGTGGCAAGGCGTCGTCTTCTTCGTGGCGGCGCACCGCGACGAGTCCGCGTTGGCGCCGCTCGAGAAGCTCGAGACGAACCCCGCGCCCACCAACATGGTGCGACAGCTGGGGGAGCTGGGGCTCCGGACCCTGCACTTCGAACGAGGGGAGTTTTGAGCTCGCGCGCGCGCACCGGATTTCGCAAGGGAGGGCGGCGCCTGCCGAGGCTCCTCTCCGCGGCGGGGCTGGCGCTTGCGCTGGGCCTGGCGCTGCCCGGCGCTGCGCCCGCCGAGGGCTTCTTCGGAGCCGAGTTCGAGGAGTTCTCGGGAATTCCCGCGGAGGCGGCCCAGGCCCTGACCGGGGAGGAGCTGGATGCGCTGCGGGGCACCTACCTCGGCTTGTATTTCTCGGTGACGCTCTCGGGCTTCGCCGATGCCGGGGGAGCGGTGAGCGGCACCCTCGTCGTCGACGCCTCGTTCGGAGGGGAATCCGGAACCCTCACGTTCAAGAGCAACGGAGAGGGCGGGGGGGGGGAACACCGTACCTTCTCCCCGGGAGACCCGGAGGGCCCCGCCGTAACGCATCGGGACTCGAAAAGCGGGGAGACCTTCCGCATCCAGGCGATGATCGGAAGTGACGCCTTCTCGGGGGCGCAAGGGGTGTTCCAGATCAGCCAGGTGCCCGGAAGCCTGAACAGTGTGGCGCAGGTGCTCAACATCAACGTCGTGATCCTCCAGGCCTCCGAGACCAACCTGCCCGCGATCCGAACCCAGCTGGACCCGCTCTTCGGCTTCTGAGGCGAGCGCCCGGCCGGGAGGCCTCAGCCCTCGACTCCCCCAGGCTCAGCGTCCGTGCACCGGTCGAGCAGCCGCCGCAGCCGCGGCAGAGCGACCCGATCCTTCAGGTAGGTTCCCCCGGTCGCGCTCGCCTGGCGATCACCTCGCACCGGATGCCTCGCGGCGCCGGACGATCTCCCGCAGGATGAGAACGTCCTGGCGATCCTGCGGCCGATCGGCGGCCTCCTTGGAGCGGATGATGTCGGCCAGGCTCGCCGCGAGCAGGTCGACACCGAAGACATCGAAGTGAACCGCTTCGCGTGCGAGGTCCGCAAAACCTCCGGTCCCGGCCGGGACGAAGGCCACGTCCAGCCGCCCCGCGCTCGTCACCAGATTCCAGAGCTCGGCTCGACCCAACGCCTCCGCGCTGCAATCGAAGCCAAGACCCTCGGGTACGGCCTCGGTGTAGACGCGCGCGCCGAGCTCTCGCAGCGCCGCGGCGAGCTTGACGAGATTTTCGGGGGAGCGCTCGGGCGTGATGTCCGCATCCGCCGTGAGGCGGGGAAACCCCTGCAGGCGCGCGGCCAGGGCGCCGATCAGGACGTAGCGGACGCCGTGTCGGGCGAGCGCCCGGACGATCTGCTCGGGATCGAGCGGTCCCGGTTCAGGCACGCCGCGCCGCGGCCGCGAAGCGGCTCACGTTGCGAACCTCCAGCAGCCGCTCCTCCGGGGTGAGGGACAGGATCCGCGACACGTCCTCGAGCATGTGCGTGGCGGCGACCGGGAGCGGCGCGAGCTGGGTGCGCAGCTCGAACCCGGCCGCAGCCAGCAGCCGGGCCAGGGTGGCGGTGGTCGGGCGGGTCCGGCCCTGCTCGATTCGCGCCACCACCGACTGGGAGGTGTCCCCCCGGGAGGCGAGCTCCCGCTGGGTGAGCCCGGCGCGGTGCCGGGCGGCCCGAAGCAGGTCGCCCGCATCCTGGAGGCCGCTCATGGACTTCTGATAGCTTATTTGCTATCAGTGGTCAAGGAGGTCCCCCGGCCTCGGGCTCGAGCGCGAAGTGGAGGAAGCGCACGGGCAGGGAGGCCGCGTCGATCGAGAGTGCGTGGAGGAGGCCCGAGGGGAGCTCCGTGGCGTCGATGCCCTCGGCCTCGCCGTCCACGTGGCCCAGCGATCCGATCGCGTCGGTCTCGCCGGTCGGGAGCCGCACGCGGTAGAGCCGGTCGCGGTCGTCGTCGGTCGAGAGCCAGAGGGCGCCCCGGGCCAGGTCGGCCCCCTGGACCTTGTCCACGCTGCGGCTCATGGGGAGCGGGGGGAGCGGCTTCCAGCCGGCCTTCACGTCGTAGCGAAGCTGCGCCTCGCCGCCGAACCAATCCATCGTGTACGCGGTCAGCGTCTCCGGATCGACGGCCACGTAGGAGTTCTCGTGCTGCTCCACCTCGACGCCGTCGAGGAACTGGAGCGTGGCCGCGTCGTAGCGGAACATGGCCTGCCGGCCCTCGTCGAAGTCGGGCTGCTCGAGCGGCGCGTAGACGATGCCCGCGACGACGTCGATGTCGCCGATGTGGTTGTAGCCCCGGGTCGCCCACTCGGGCGGGATCGCCCGCTCGTTCCGGACCGTCTCGCGCAGGCCCTCGTCGGTCCGGTAGAGCGCGAGGTTGGTGGAGAAGATCCAGCCGTCCTCCACGCGCGCGACCCCCTGCCGATAGGCCCCGCTGACCTCCTGCTCCGAGGTCAGGCGCGCGAGGGCCGGGATCGCGGGAGTTTCCGCGCGCGAGCACGCGGCGCCGACCAGCAGGAGGATCAGCCGAGCCGTCTTCGCCATGGGGCCCTCCCGGGACCGGAGGAGCATCCTACGCCCGTTCCGGCGCGGGCCGGTCAATAATCGGTGGACCAGATCAGGTCGGCGCCGGCGCTCTGGTCGCTGGCGAGGTCGCTCTCGAGGCTCAGGTGGTCGGTGAGCCGGAGCTCCACGCGCACCCGGTCCACCCCCTCCGGCCCGAAGCTCCGGCCGTAGCGCACGAAGATGCGGTCGCTCACGTACCGGCCGGCCGAGACCTCGGCGGGCCGTTCGCTCTCGGCCATCCGGATGTCGAAGGTGTCGATGGGGAGGACCGTGGGGAGGATCTGCGCGATCTCCGTGGCGGCCACTCCCGCCGCCAGCGAGGCGGCGGCGGAGTCGAGGCCGCCCCCGCCCCCCGATCCCGCCAGCTGGTCGGCGGGGCGGCCCAGGAAGAGGTAGGAGAGGACGTCCGACTCGGGCAGGGGAGGCTCGCTCGCGAGCCGCAGCGTGGGATCGGACCAGCGCCCGGTGGCGAAGAGCAGGATCCGGATGTCGCGCACCCGGTGCACGGCCTCGATGTCGAGCAGGGGATCGATGGCCTGCGCTCCATCGAAGGTGAGGGAGCCGCGCTCCACGTCGAAGCGCTTGGTCTGGAAGGTGTAGCGCCCGCGCACGGCGGAGACGGTCCCCACCAGGGCCGGCTTCTCGAAGGGAGCCTTGCGAAGCTCGAGCGCGCCCTCGACCTCGAGCTCGGTCCCGGGCCCGCGAATCCAGCTGTTGCGCGGAGCGGAGAGATCGAAGCGCACGCGGGCGCCGTCGGGGATGGTCGCCAAGCGCCCGCGGGATTCCACCCCGGGAGCCTCCTCCCCCGCCGAGTCCCGGGCCAGGACCCGGATCTCCCGGAGCGCCGGGTCCGCCGCCCGGCCCAGCGCAGCGCTCACGCGCTCGAGGCGGAGCTCGCCCTCCAGGGTCGCCGCCTCGAGGCGCCCGCCGATCGCAACGGCGCCGCTGGCATCGGCGGTGAGGAGCGGCGAGCGCGCGAGGGGGAAATGCTCGAGATCGAGCGCCAGGTCCAGATCGCGCGGCTCGAGGCCCTCGAGGGAGATGCGCCCGGCGAGGCGCGCGCCGGCCTCCTCGGTCCCGATCCGGAGATCCTCGACCCAGAGACTCTCCTCGCGCAGCGCCAGGCGCCCGCGGATCGGCGCCCAGGTGGCTCGGGTGACGGGGAGCGTGAGGCTCGCATCGGCGACATCGAGGAAGCCGGCGAGCTCCGGGGCGGGCTCGCCCCCGCGCAGGTCGAGCACCAGGTCGGCCCTCCCCGCGAGCTCTCGGAGCGGGCGGGGCAGGAAGGGCCGCAGGAGCCCGAGGTCGAAGCCGTCGGCGCGAAGCCCCAGCCGGGTGGTGCGATCCGCGAGGAGCTCCGCGGCGCCCGCGGCCCAGGGGAGGACCGCCTCGGCCACCGCCATCTCCTGCCCGGCGCGCCAGGCTCGCGCGCTGGCGCGGGCGCGGCCGCCGGCGGCCTCGATCTCCGCCGCGACGCGCTCGAGCGCGACGCCCTGGACGCGCGGCTCCTCCCAGGCGAGGGCGCCCGCGAGGTCCGGCCGCGGGAGCGGGCCAGCGAGGCGCAGCTCGCCCTCGGCGATCCCGGCCAGCGCCGGGGCACCGGGCAGGAGCGGTGCCAGGGCCGCGACGTCGATCGCGCGGGCCGTGAGGCGCAGGTCGTGCAGCCGCTCCGCTGAGACCACGCCCCGGGCCTCGAGGGTCTGGCCGGCGAGGGACAGCGAGAGCTCGGCGATCTCGAGGCCCTCGGCGTGGGGCGAGAAGGCGAGCCGGCCCGCGACGGGCGCCAGGGTCGTCCCCGCGGCGCGCAGCTCGATCGCGCCCTCCGCGAGCTCCACGCTGCCCGAGCCGCTCGGCGGCCGCCCGCCCCGAAGGGCCAGGGAGAGCCGGGCGCGCCCGCGGAGGCCGGCGGGAGCCCTGCGGAGCCACGGCCCCAGGAGCCGCAGGTCGAGCTCCTCGCCCTCGAGCGCGACGCGCGCGAGCGGGGAAGCGAAGAGTCGCGCGGGCTCGAGGGAGCTCCCGTCCCAGGGGAGCTCGATCTCGGCGCGCAGGCTCTCGCGGCCCTCGGCGCGGACCGCGGCCTCGATCTGCAAGAGCGGCTTCGCCGTGGCCACCCGGGCGCCGATCCGCTCCAGGGAGAGCTCGCCGATGCGGGGCTCGCTCCAGCCCGCGCTCCCCTGGAGCTGCGGCCGCGCGAAGGGACCGTCGAGGCGGAGGTCGGCGTCGGCCCGGCCCGCGAGCTCGACGGGGGAGCCCGCGAGGAGCGCGAGGGCTCCGACGTCCAGGTTCGCGGCCCGCACCCGCAGGCTCCGGAAGCCCGCGGCGTCGAAGCCGCCTTCGAGCGTGAGCTCCTGGCCTCCGCCGGTCAGGGCCAGCTCCTCGACCCGGACCATGCCACCGCGCTCGCCGCGCAGCCGCGCGCTGAGATCGCCCAGCGCCGTGCCGCGGGCGCGCAACCCCTGGCCTCGCAGCCGCAGCTCGCCCCGGGGCGCAGCGAAGGGGCCTTCGAGCTGCGCCTCGAACGCCAGCTCGCCGTCGATCCCCGCGCCGGGCCTCCCGGCCGCGAGAGAGAGCCGCGCGAGGGAGGCAACCCGGCCCTCGAGGGCGAGGCTGCGAAACGAGCGCGCGTCGCCCTCGCCGCGGGCCGAGACGGAGAGGCCCTCGCCCTCCAGGCGCGAGGGCTCGAGGCGCCAGCTCCCGCGGGCGTAGCGCGCGCGCAGGGAGGCCCGCTCGAGGGCCGCCAGCGCAAGCCTCGACTCCGCGGCGTCGAGCGCCAGCTCGAGCGCGAGCTCCTCGAGGGGGGCGCCGGCCGCGAGGGTGGCCCCGAGGCGGGCCTCGCCGTGGAGCTCGCCCGCGAGCTCCGGGCTCCCGCTGAGCACCGCGAGATCGAGGCGGCGGAAGCGCGCGGAGAGCTCGAGCCCGGCGGCCTCCCGGCGGTCCAGCCAGCCGGCCAGGTGGGCCTCGCCGCGCAGCTCGAGCTCGCCGAGGCGCCCCGAAGCGCTGCCCTCCGCGAGCGTGAGGCGACCCTCGGCCGCGCGCAGAGCGAGGGCGCCGCGCTCGAAGAGGCGAGCGGAGCCCGGACCCGGCACGAGCTCCGCGCGCAGCTCGCCAGCCAGGCGCGCCGCCTGCTCGGGAGAGAACGGGAGCCCGAGGCCCGAGCCCTCGAGCTCGACCGCGAGCGCGAACTCCTGCTCGCGGGTCGCGCCGCGCCAGCGGAGCAGGAGCTGCCCGCCGCGCAGGGCGAAGCGGCGGATCTCGAGGCCCGGGAGCCATCCCGGGGGCTCCTGTGGCGCGGAATCGCCCTCCAGCGCGAGCCCGAGCCCGCGCCAGCCGGCGTCGGCGCTGCGCTCGAGAACGTAGCGGGCGCCCTCGAGCTCCAGGGACTCGAGGGCGATGCGGCCGGAGCGCAGCCAGGGCGCCAGTTCGAACCGCGCGGAGGCGCGCTCGAGCTCGAGGAGCGGGGCGGCGGCCGGACCCACGCGCAGGCCCCGCAGCGAGAGCGCGGGGTAGAGGGGCCCTTCGAGAGCGGCGAGGTGGACCTCGGCCCCGAGACCCTGCGCGAGCGCGCTCTCCAGGGCCCGGCGCAGGCGCTCGCGCTGCCAGCCCTGCGCGAGGGCGACGAGGGCCGCAGCGGCCAGCAGCAGGCAGAGCGCCGCTGCGCCGACCCCGAGAGCCAGGCGCCGGACCCGCGGGCTCAAAACGCGCTCTCCACCGAGAAGTGGATGCGCCAGCGATCGACGCCGGGGGGTCGGCGCAGGAGGTAGCCCCAGTCGAGCCCCAGGGCGCCGAGCGGCGTGCGGACCCGCAGGCCGGGCCCCGCGGAGTAGTAGAGATCGTCGGGGTCGAAGGCGAAGGGCCCGCGGGCCACCTGCCCGGCGTCGAAGAAGGTCACCCCTTCCAGGAAGCGCCAGATCGGGAAGCGCAGCTCCGCCGTGCTCTCCGTCAGCGTGAGGCCGCCCAGGGGCTCGCCGTTCGCGTCGCGCGGGCCGAGCTCCTGGTAGTCGAAGCCGCGCACGGAGTTGCTTCCGCCCGAGAAGAAGCGCTTGAAGATGGGCACGTCGCTGCGGTCCGAGCCGAAGACCGGCTCGATGGCGCCGAGCCGGAGCCGCAGCGCCAGCACCGCGGGGCCTACGGGCAGGAAGGCGCGACCCTCCGCAGCCAGGGTGACGAAGTCGGTGTCCGACCCGAGCGCGCCGAGGGTCGGCTCCGCGCGGAGCTCCAGGTGGGTGCCCGAGCGAGGCGCGACCTTGTCGTCGACCGTGTCGCGCTCGAGCGCCAGCTTGAGCGTCCCCAGGCGGGCCGACTCCGCGCCGGAGGGGTCGAGCGCGTCCAGGTCCGTCACGTCGGCGAGCTCGAAGCGATAGCCCACGCGCCCGGTCCAGGGAGGAAGGATGGGCCGGATCAGGGTGAGACCCACGCCGGCGCGATTCGCGGTGAAGGAGGGCTCGGTCTCGCGCAGGGCCGACGCGTCGGCCTCCAGGCGCAGGAGCGGCTCCAGGAAGCGGCGCTGGGTGACGCGGCCCTCGACGCCCGCCACCAGCGACGAGTACTTCGCCGCGAGCTCGAGGCTGCGCGCCCGGCCCAGGAAGTTCCGGTGCAGCCAGGAGATCCGGGCGCGAAACTGGTCCTCGCTGCCGTAGCCCACCCCGACGCGGACGCTGCGCGGAGGCCGCTCCTCCACCCGGACGGCGACCCGCCATTGGCGGGGCTCGGCCGGCACCGGCGCGCCTTCGGGCACCGGCTCCGGGGCCCGCGCCTGGAGCGAGACCGAGCGGAAGAGGCCGAGCTCGTAGACCTTCTTCTGGCTGCGGTCGAGGGCGTCCTGGCTGAAGGGGTCGCCCTGGCGGAAGACGAGCTCGGCGAGCACCAGCTCCTGCTCCACGCCCAGGAGCCCCTCGACGGACACGGCCCCGAAACGCACCGGGGGCCCCGGGTCCACCTGCCAGTGTACCCGCGCGCTGCGGGCCGCGAGGTCGACCTCCGCCCCTCCTTCGATTCTCGCGGCGGGATGCCCGCGGTTCGCGAGCCGCCGCAGGAGCTCCTCCCGGGCCTCCCGGTAGGGGTCGGCGCCGAAGATCGCGCCCGGGGCGAGGGGGAGCGCGGCCAGGAGCTCGCCTTTCTCCTCGGTGGCGAGCCAGGGCCCCTCCGGCAGCACCACCTCGCGCTCCGAGACCCGCACCGGCTCCCCCTCCCGGACGCGGATCTCGATCCGGACCGACCTCCCGTGGCCTTCGAGCGCGTACTCCGCCTGGGCCTCGTAGTAGCCCCGGTCGCGGTAGAAGGCGACGATCCGATCGAGGTCCTCGCGCAGCGTCTCCTCGTCGAGGACCGGCCGCGCGCGCCAAGGCCAGAAGCTCGGCACCGGAGTGAGGATGCGCTCCTCGAGCTCGTCCGTGGACAGGGCCGAGACGCCCTGCCAGTCGAGCGCGCGTACCGTCCGGGGGTCCTCGACCGCCTTGGCGGCAGGAGCCAGGGCGAGCGGAGCGAGGACCGCCGAGCCCCAGGCGAGAAGCGATCGGAGGTCTACTCGGTCCCCTTGGACGTGAGGAAGCCGGTCGCCAGCACGTAGGGGGGCGGGCTCGGCCACTGCGGCGTGGCGATCTCCTCGCCGGTCACGAACAGCCTGAAGCGCTGGAAGGGAACGGGACCCTCGAACTCGGCCCGGAGCTTGTCGTCCACGGTGAGCTGGCCGAGGAGCGCGTTCCTCCCGAAGTCGCTCTGGGCCCACACGAGGTAGAATGCCCGCGGCGGGTTCAGTCTCGTCGGCGGCGCGAGGTGCTCGAAGTCGACAGACACGCGCGTGTTGCCAGAGGGCCCGACACTGACTTTCACCTTGCCCGCCGCCGCCGGCACCACCTCCGACTTTTCGAACTCGGCGGTCGTGGCACAAGCCAGCGCGACCACGCCGGCGATCGCGACGAGCGGCGCGAGGATCGGATGGGTGAGTCTCGACATGCGTATCCCCTCCTGAAGGGAGATCAAGAATAGCGGCCCCCCCGCGGGTCGCCAAGGACGGCTCCGAGGGGAATGATGAGAGAGAAAGGTCGATCGGGTCTGCGATGAAGCGCTCCGCCTGGCTCCTCCCCGCCCTGATGCTGGCCGGCGCATCCCTCGGGCTCCTGCTCGGCGGTGCGCTCGGCGCGCGCTGGAGCGAACCGGGCCTCGAGCCCTTCGTCCTCCTGGTGCGGCTCGTCGGCGCGGTCTTCCTCTCCTTCCTGAAGGCGCTCGTGGTCCCCCTCGTGGTGACGAGCATCGTCGCGAGTGTCGCGAAGCTCGAGGGCCTGCGCGGGCTCGGCCGCCTGGTCGTCGGGACGGGGCTCTTCTTCCTGGCGACCTCGTTGGCCGCCGTCCTGACCGGAATGGCGGTGGTGAACGGCATCGAGCCCGGGAGCGGTGTCGCGAGCAACCCGACGTCCGCCGGAGCCCCGCCCGCGTCGCCGCGGGCGAGCCGGTCGCCGGCCCACGTCGTCTACGAGCTCGTCACGGGGATGTTCCCCCCGAATCTCTTCGCGGCGGCCAGCGAGGGGAACGTGCTCGGCTTGATCGTGTTCGGCCTGCTCTTCGGCGCCGCCATCGCCTTCGCGCCGGAGCGGAGCCGCGCGCTGGTGGGGCTGCTCGACGTGGTCAACGACGCCCTCCTGCGGCTCGTCCGCGGGGTGGTCTGGCTCGCTCCGCTCGGCATCCTGGGACTCGTGGCCGACCGGGTCGGCAACGCGGGCGGCGGCGCGGCGATCTGGGTGGAGCTCCGTGGCGTGGCCTGGTACGCCGTCGCGGTGCTGGCCGGACTCGCGATCCACGCGGGGATCACGCTGCCCCTCCTCCTCCTGCTCCTCACGCGGCACTCCCCGCCGCGCTACCTGGCCGGCGCGGCGGACGCGCTCCTCACCGCCTTCGGCACGGCCTCCTCCGCGGCCGCCATGGGCGTGACCCTGCGCTGCGCCCGCAGGAGCGGGGTCTCCGAGCAGGCCGCTGATTTCGTGATCCCGCTCGGGACCACCGTGAACATGAACGGGACGGCGCTCTACGAGGCGGTCGCCGCGATCTTCATCGCGCAGTCGTTGGGGATCGAGCTCACCGGCGCGGAGCAGCTGCTCGTGGTCGCGACGGCCACCCTCGCGGCCATCGGCGCCGCCGCGATCCCGGAGGCCGGCCTGGTGACGCTGCTCCTCGTCCTCTCTGCCGTCGGGTTGCCCGCGGAGGGCATCGGGTTAATCTTGTCCATCGACTGGATCCTCGATCGCTTCCGCACCGCCGTGAACGTGTGGGGCGACCTGGTGGGGGCCGCCGTGGTGGATCGGCACACCTCCGGCGCCGCGCGCGGACGGCTTCCTTCCTGAGGACAGGAGACGGAAGGAGGAGCGGGGTCCGCATGGCGCATCCGGCCCGGAGCGAGCCGCGGAAGTACCGCGCCTTCGTGCGGAGCGACATCGACCGCATCCCCCAGCTGCGCCGCCTCGGTCCCGAGCAGCTCCTCGCGATGAAGGCCGTGTCCGCCGTGCTGCCGTTCCGCGTGAACGAGTACGTCGTGGACGAGCTGATCCGCTGGAGCGACATCCCCAGCGACCCGATCTACCAGCTCACGTTCCCCCAGCCCGGGATGCTCGACCCCGCGGACCTCGCGCGCATGGTCGAGCTCGTGCGCGCGGGCGCCCCGGAGCGCGCGCTCAAGCGGTCGGCCCGGGAGATCCAGATGCGGCTCAACCCCCACCCGGCGGGGCAGATGGAGCTCAACGTCCCGCAGCTGCGGGGCCGCGCGCTGCCGGGCATGCAGCACAAGTACCGCGAGACGGTCCTCTTCTTCCCGAGCCAGGGCCAGACCTGCCACGCCTACTGCACCTACTGCTTTCGCTGGGCGCAGTTCGTGGGAGTCGACGAGCTGAAATTCGCGGCCCGGGAGGTGGAGAGCCTCGTGGGCTACCTGAAGGAGCACCCGGAGGTCACGAGCGTGCTCTTCACCGGCGGCGACCCGCTGATCATGAAGACCGCGATCCTGCGCCGGTACGTCGAGCCTCTCCTGGCGGCGGGACTCGAACACCTCGTGAGCATCCGCATCGGGACCAAGGCGACGGCCTACTGGCCCCAGCGCTTCCTCACGGATCCCGACGCCGACGATCTGCTCAAGCTCTTCGAGGAGGTGGGCCGGGCCGGTCGGCATCTGGCCCTCATGTCCCACTACAGCCACCCGCGCGAGCTCGAAACGCCGGCGGCGCAGGCGGCGGTGCGGAGGATCGCCGGGACCGGTGCGGTGGTGCGCTGCCAGGCGCCGCTGGTCCGGCGCGTGAACGACGACGCCGAGGTCTGGGCCGAGCTCTGGCGCCTCCAGGTTCAGCTCGGTGCGGTGCCCTATTACATGTTCGTCGAGCGCGACACGGGACCCAAGAACTACTTCGAGGTGCCGCTCGCGCGCGCCTTCGAGATCTTCCGGAAGGCCTACCAGAGCGTCTCGGGGCTGGCGCGCACGGTGCGGGGGCCCTCCATGAGCGCCACGCCCGGCAAGGTGGTGATCGACGGGGTCGCCCGGGTGCGCCGCGAGAAGGTCTTCTCGCTGCGCTTCATCCAGGCCCGTGATCCCGACTGGGTGGGGCGCCCGTTCTTCGCCCGCTACGACCCCCGTGCGACCTGGCTCGACGCGCTCAAGCCCGCCTTCGGCGCCCGCCAGTTCTTCTTCGAGCCGGCTCTCCGCGAGATCGAGCGCCAGCGGCGGGCGCCGGCCTGGAGGGAGCGCGCCGCGCGGCGCGCCCGCCCGAGGATCTTCGGACACGTGGAGTGGGAATGACTTCGACATCCGGCAACGAGCGCCTCCATCTGCCCCTGAACCTGCGCGTGCGCGGTCTCAAGAGCTCGGCCACGGTCGAGATCAACGAGATCTCCGACCGGCTCCGGGAGGCGGGGCGCGAGGTCTTCAAGCTGGGACTGGGCCAGTCGCCCTTTCCGGTGCCGGCGCCCGTCGTGGAGGCCCTGCGCGAGAACGCGCCGCGCAAGGAGTATCTGCCGGTGCGGGGGCTCCCCGCGCTGCGCGCAGCCATCGCGGACTACCTCGGCCGCACCCACGGGGCGGCGTTCGGCGCCGAGGACGTGCTGGTGGGCCCCGGCTCGAAGGAGCTCATGTTCCTGCTCCAGGTGGTCTACTACGGCGACCTCGTGATTCCCACGCCGGCCTGGGTCTCCTACGGGCCGCAGGCGCAGATCGCGGGCCGCCAGGTGCGCTTCCTGCACACTCGCGCCGAGCGGGGCTGGCGCCTGGCCCCCGAGCAGCTCGCGGCCCTCTGCGAGGAGGACCCGGGCCGCCCGCGCATCGTCGTCCTCAACTACCCGAGCAACCCGACCGGGGGCACCTACAGCGCGGGGGAGCTCGAGGCGCTGGCCGGGGTGGCGCGCCGCTTCGGAGTGGTCGTCCTCTCCGACGAGATCTACGGCGAGCTCCATCACCGGGGCGAGCACGTCTCGATCGAGCGCTTCTATCGCGAGGGCACCATCGTGAGCGGTGGGCTCAGCAAGTGGTGCGGCGCCGGGGGCTGGCGCCTGGGGAGCTTCGCCTTTCCGGCTGCGCTGCGCTGGCTCCTGGATGCGATGGCCGTGGTGGCGAGCGAGACCTACACCTCGACCAGCGCGCCGATCCAGTACGCAGCGGTCGTGGCCTTCCGGGGCGGGCTCGTGATCGAGCAGTACCTGTGGCGCGTGCGGCGGATCCTCGCGGCCCTGGCAGACGCGCTGCGGGAGCGGCTGCTCGCCTGCGGAGCGCGGGTCGAGGCGCCCGCGGGCGCCTTCTACCTCTTCCCGGACTTCTCCCCCTTCGCGGAGCGCCTGGGCGCGCGGGGGATCGGCACGAGCGCGACGCTCTGCGCGCGGCTGCTCGAGGAGACGGGGGTGGCGATGCTGCCCGGAAGCGCGTTCGGACGCCCGCCCGAGGAGCTCAGCGCGCGCATCGCCTACGTCGATTTCGACGGCTCGCGCGCGCTGGCGGCAGCGGAGGTGCTCCCGCCCGACTGGCCGATCGACAAGGCCTTCCTGGAGCGTTACTGCGGCCGCACCCTCGCCGCCGTCGATCGGCTGTGCAGCTGGCTGGCGGAGCCCGTCGCGTAGCCCGGCCGGGGCCCGGGCTCACTCCTCCGCGTCTGCGCCGGCGTCCGCGTCTCCCTCGGTGGCGGGTGGGCGCTCCGCCTCGGCCGGGAGCTCGATCTCCGGCTCGTCGGCGAGGCGGATGTCCTGGGCCGCGGCGACGAGAGCCACCACCGGGAGGGATGAAAGCATGACCTCGAGCCCCAGGCCGAAGGGATCCGCAAGCCGCATCCCCTCGACCCGGAGCGGCATCAGCACCAGCGCGGCGTCCTGGCAGAGCGCGGCGACGCCCTCGAGGGTGAAGTCCGCCACCGACTCCACGGCCGCCTCGATCCGGCTCTCCTCGAGCCGGCGGCTCAGGTTGGCCTCGGTCCGCTGCGCCGATTCGGCCCGCGTCGGGACGAGCACGCGGATCCTCGCCTCGTCCCACTCCTCGCTTCGCGTCGTGAGGTAGGCCAGGAGGAGCGCCAGCCGCGACGACTCGTCGTCGAACCACCAGACGTCGATGCGCCGCTTCTCGCTCCCGAGCTCGCCGAGCCGCGCCCAGGCCGTCGCGCCCGCGTCGAGCACCACCACGCTGTGGCCGAGCCGGAGGGCGCTCGCCAGCGCGCGGCCGTACCAGAGGGCCGCGCTCCGCCGCGAGGCACTGGCGGCGGGGCCCAGCCAGTTCACGAGCACCGTGTTCGAGCGGATCGGCCCCAGGCCCCAGCTCTGGAGCAGCGTGGGCATGGCGGCGCGCAGGTCGGGGGACGCCACCACCAGGGGGTACACCTCGAGCCCCTGCGCCTCGATCTCGGCCTGGAGCTCCTGCCGGGCCTCGGCGCAGCGCTTGCCCACCTCCTCCGAGGTCCCCTCCCCCTCCAGGAAGCGCACGGCGGTGATCAACCCCGCGCCGCCCGCCGTCCACGAGGCGAAGCGGAGGATGTCGGACCGGCGCTCCGCGCTTTCGGTGAAGACGAGGATCTGCGGCTGCCACTCGCTCGATCTCTCCGGGAGCGCCGCAATCTCGCGCAGGTCGTCCTTCACGCGCCGGAAGCGATAGGCGCGCTGGCTGTCGCGCCACTGCACCGGGGTCGCGGTGCGCCGCACGTACTGGTAGATCGCCACCAGGATGGCCACGGCGATGGCACCGGCCACCGGGTCGATCGCCAGCATCACGGCGCTGCACAGCACCGTCCCGGCCAGGCTCGCCCGGGCGTGGAAGAAGCGGAAGCGGGGCCGGAAGGAGGGGCTCGCTGCGGTCGCCTCCACGTAGGTCGCGAAGTTGAGGAGCCCATAGGAGATCAGGAAGAACATGGAGACCACGCCGGCGATCGCGTTCAGGTTCCCGAGCCAGATCGTGGCGAGGGCGATCGCGCCCGCCAGCAAGACGCCGCGGCGCGGGTTCCCCGCCTGGGCGAAGGGCGTGAGCTGCCGGAACACGCGATCCCGGGCCAGGGCCTGCAAGATGCGAGGCGCGCCGAGGGCGGAGGCCAGCGCCGAGGAGAGCGTGGCGGCCAGCACTCCGGCGTCGACCAGCCAGGAGACGCTGGCCACCCGCCCCAGCGCTCCGCCGTCCGCGGCGAGCTCGCTCGCGGGGAGGCCGCCCGCCAGCAGGACCATGAGTCCCCCGTAGATCAGGGTCGAGACTCCGACGGCGAGGAGGGTGCCGAGGGGCAGGCTGCGGGCGGGGTCCGCGAGGTCCCCGGACATGCTGACGCCCTGGGTGAAGCCGGTGACGGCGGGGAAGAAGATGGCGAAGAGGGCCCAGAAGCCGAGGCCGCCCGGGAGGGGGGCCCAGCTCTCGGCCAGGAGCTCGCCTCGGAAGGCGCCGGCGCCGCCCCAGAAGACCGAGACCAGGGCGGCCGCGAGGATGGCCATGATCGCGTACTGGAAGCGGGTCGCGAGGTCCGCCCCGAGATAGGCGACGGCGAGCACGACAGCCGCCGCCGAGAACGCGGCGAGCTGCGGCGCCGCGGGGGGAGCCCCGGGGAGGAGGGCGGCCATCCCCTCGCCGAAGCCCGCGCAGTAGAAGGCCACCGAGATCGCCTGGGCGGCGAAGAGGACGAGCCCCAGGGCTCCCCCGTAGGAGACGCCGAGGCTGCGCGAGATGAGGTAGTAGTCGCCGCCCCCGCGCACCTTGCGGTTGGTGGCGATCGCGGCGAGCGAGAGGCTGGTCGAGAGCGAGATCGCCGTCGCGATGGCCAGGATCAGGAGCGCGCCGCCGAGGCCGGCCTGGCCCACCACGAAGGTCACGCGCAAGAAGAGGATCAGGCCGAGGATGGTGAGGATGCTCGGCGTGAAGACGCCGCCGAACGTCCCGAGCTTCCCGGCGGCCGCGGCGCTCCGATTCGCCAACGCGCACGGATCAGTAGGGCTTTCCGGAGCGAAGTTCAAGGCGAGTGCGCGAGCGGGCAGGACCGCGGGTGGGAGCTCCTCCGCCCGCGCCTAGCAGCCCCGGGGATCCGACCTAGAATCGGCCCCCGAGATTCTCCATCCCCGAGGGACCTTGGAAGCAGTCAGTCCCGCATTCACCGTGGTGTTGGCCCTGGCGGTCGGCATCGCGACCCAGTCCATGGCCCGCCACCTGCGGATCCCGGGCATCGTGCTCCTGCTGCTGGCCGGTGCGGCCCTCGGCCCGGACGGGCTCGGCTGGGTCGAGCCGCGCGCGCTGGGCGAGAGCCTCTTCACCCTGGTCGACCTCGCCGTCGCCGTGATCCTCTTCGAGGGCGGCCTGAACCTCGAGATCGCGAGCCTGCGGCGCCAGCAGCGGCCGATCCGCCTCCTCGTGACGATCGGCCCGCTCATCACCATCCTCGGGGGAGGGCTCGCCTGCCGGCTCGCGCTGGGCTGGCCCTGGATGGCATCGCTGCTCTTCGGGGGCCTCGTGGCCGTGACGGGCCCGACCGTGGTGACGCCCCTGGTCCGGGGCCTGCGCCTGCGGCCGCGGGTCGCCACCGTGCTCGAGGCCGAGGGCGTCCTCGTGGACCCGATCGGCGCGATCCTGGCCGTGCTGCTCCTCGAGCTGGCGGTTGCGGGCGGGGCCGAATCGATGGCCGGCGGGGCCTGGGCCCTGGTGGCGCGCCTCTCCTTCGGGACGCTCGCGGGCGGGATCGGCGGCCTGGCGCTGGGCGCCCTGCTCCGCGTCCGGCGCCTCGTGCCCGAGGGCTACGAGAACGTCCTCGTCCTCTCGGGGGTCCTGCTGCTCTTCCAGTCCTGCGAGGAGCTCGTCTCCCACAGCGGTCTCCTGGCGGTGGCCCTGGCGGGCGTCACGGTGGGAAACCTGCGCACGCGCGTCGACCGCGACCTGCGGGAGTTCAAGGAGGAGCTCACCGCCCTCCTGATCGGAATGCTCTTCGTATTGCTCGCCGCCGACGTGCGGCTCACCGAGGTCAGGGCCCTGGGCTGGCGGGGGATCGCGGTGGTGGGAGCGCTGGTGATCGCCATCCGGCCCCTGTGCGTGTGGGTCTCGACGCTGGGCTCGGACCTGACCCGCGGCGAGCGGGGCCTCGTGGCCTGGATCGCTCCGCGCGGGATCGTCGCCGCCGCGGTGGCCTCCATCACGGCGGTGACCCTCGACGCGGCGGGGCACGGCGGCGGCGCCGAGCTGCGCGCGCTGGTCTTCCTGACCATCGCGGCGACCGTGCTCCTGGCGGGGCTCACGGCGGCTCCGGTGGCGAGGCTCCTGGGCCAGCAGCTGCCGGGGCGCGAGACCGTGGCGATCCTGGGGGCCCAGGGCCTGGGCCTCGCCCTGGCCCGCGAGCTCAGCCGGGCCGGAAATCCCGTGGTGTTCCTGGACTCGAACCCGGAGAGCTCCCGGCGCGCGGAGGAGGCGGGCTTCCCGGTCGTCTTCGGCAACGCGCTCCTGGAGCGCACCCTGCTGCGCGCTCGCTTCGACGAGGTGGCGACGGTGATCGGCTTGACCCCGAACCAGATCCTGAACAGCGTCTTCGTCAGCCGCGCGCGGGATCAGTTCCGGGTGGAGCGCAGCTACATCGCGATCGCGCGGCCGGACGCGGGCCTCGCCCCGGAGCTGCTCCAGCGCGAGGAGGCGGGCGCCCTCTTCGAGGGCCCCCACGACGTGGAACGCTGGGACGTGCGGGCGCGACACGGCGACCTGGTGGTGAGCTACTTCCAGTACCGCGGGCGGCCCGAGGAGAAAGAGGAGGACGCGAAGCCCGAGGAAGACCTCGCCTCCGGCGAGCGCTTCGTGATCCTCACCCTGCGCCGGGCCCGGCAGGTGCTCCCGATGTCCTGGCAGCTCGAGCCCCGGGAGGGCGACGTCGCGGCGGTGGCGATCCACCGCCCCGAGGGCGACGCGGCACGTGCCGCGCTTCGGGCCCTCGGGTGGGAGCCGCTGCCCGGGGACCCGCCGGCGGCGAGCTGACCGGTGCACGCCGCCCGGGAGTCGGACGGGCTCAGTCGCGAGCGCCTCCGTCGAGCTCGATCTCGAGGATGGCCCGCCTCCCGTAGCGACCCGTGAGCTTCGAGAAGAAGTCGCCGATCCGCATGAGGAGGCCGTACTTGCGATGCAGCGCCGAGTAGGCGCGGTCGATCAGGGCGGGCTCGGCAACGATGCGACCGCGGCCGGAGAGCCAGGCGCCCCGCACCTTCCCGCGCGCGCTGCAGGCGGCCAGCCGTACGCGCCGGGTGGCGCGGATCCGCTTCACCTTGCCCGCGTCGCCCTCGCTGAACCCGTAGTAGCGCCCGCCCGCCTCGGCGATCCAGATCGGCGTGCGGACCTCGCGGCCGTCGCGGCGGAAGGTCGCGAGGCTCACATAGGTCTCGGTCCCGGGGTCGAAGGGGAGCTCCGGCACGGGCATCCGGCTACGCTCTCGCTCGGGCCCGAACCCGGCGCAGGGCCGAAAGGAGGCGCCGAGGTCCCGAGGCCTGCCCACCTGCCATGAGCGACCGGACCGCGATCCTCCTGCTCGTCGTGTTCACGACCCACCTGCCCTTCTTCGCATGGCGCTACGCACGCACCCGCGAGATCCGCTACGCGGCAACGACCCTCACCTTCGCGCTCCTCGTCGCAACCTGGGGGCTCCGCGTCTTCTCGCCAACCGCCGCGATCCGAGGCGTCGAGCTCCACCGCATCGTCCGGGTGCCCGCCCTGGCCTCTGCCCTCCTGAGCGTCGGCCTCCTGATCCGCCACCACGCCCGCCGGCTGCGCTCTCGATCGCGGCTCACGACGTCTCGGCGATGAAGTCGAGGACGGCGCGGGCGAGCTCCGGCCCGCGGTCCTCCTGGAGGAAGTGCCCGGCCCCGCGGATCGTAACGGGGGGCCGGCGGCGGGCGCCCGGGATGTGCTCGCGGAGGATCGCGTCCCCGCCCGCCGTGATGGGATCGCCGTCGCTGAAGGCCGTGAGGAAGGGCCGGGTGAAGGTGCCGAGCGCGCGCCACGCGGCGCGGTTGGCCTCGCTGGCCGGGTCGTCCGGCGCGACCGGCACCAGCAGAGGAAACTGCCGCGCTCCAGCCTTGTAGGACTCGTCGGGGAAGGGGGCGTCGTAGGCCGCCACCACCTCCGGCGGGAGCTCGCTCTGCGTCCCGACCTGGAGGATCCGGCCGATCGGAAGCTCCGGCACCTCCTGGGAGAACTTCCGCCACTGGAAGAAGGCCTCGTTCAGCGGATGGTCCCCGGTCGGGAGCATCGTGTTCGCCGCGACGATGCGATCGAAGCGCCCGGGCTCCTCCGCGGCGAGGCGCAGTCCGATCAGCCCACCCCAGTCCTGGCAGACGAGGGTCGCGCCGCGCAGATCGAGAGCTTCCAGCACGGCGCGCATCCAATCTACATGACGCTGATAGGTGTAGTCCGACCGGGAAGCGGGCTTGTCGGAGCGACCGAAACCCACCAGGTCCGGCGCGATCGCCCGCCGACCCGCGGCGACGAAGACGGGGATCATCTTCCGGTAGAGGTACGACCAGGAAGGCTCGCCGTGGAGCAGGAGGACCGGAGGCGCAGCGGGGGGGCCCTCGTCCACGGTGTGGACCCGCAGCCGGCTCCCGTCGCCGGCGGGAATCTCGAGGGTGCGCGGTCGGAACGGGAAGCCGGGCAGGCGCTGGAAGCGCTCGTCGGGGGTGCGCAGGATCCTCACCGGTCCCCTCCTCGCGCTGCGAGTCTACCGGGCGCGCGGAAGAAAGGGTTTACCCAGCGGCGGAACGCGGGTTCCATCCGTCGGCGTGGGGCGCACCCGCGCGCCCACCTCGGACTCGCCGGCGCCGCTGCAAGTCCTCGGAATCCCGCCGACCGGGGGTCTCCCCGGGCGGACGGCCCGCCCGGGAACGGAAAATGCACGCTTCCAGGGGAGGATTCATCCGGGAGGGGATTTCCATGCGCACTCATCCGTTCCGCGGGCGGCTCGGCAGCCCCCAGCTCTTGGCCTTCTTCGTGCTCGCTCTCTGCCCCGCGCTCCTGGCGGGAAGGGCCCTCGCCGTGCCGGGCGTGGGCTTCCCCTACCGCGTCGCGAGCGGCGAGGTGACCTCGACCAGCGCCGTGCTCTGGACGCGCGTCGATACCAAGACCCCGATCAAGGCGGAGGTCGCCACGGACCCGTTCTTCCACGGTTCCAAGGCCTTCAAGCAGGAGGTCATGCCCTCGCCGGCCCAGGACCTCACGATCCGGGTGCGCGCCACCGGCCTGGAGCCCGCCACCACCTACTACTACCGCTTCCGCCACGGCTCGGCGCAGAGCGCGGTCGGCACCTTCCGCACCGCGCCGGCGGCCGCGTCGGCGGCCGACGTGAGCTTCGCCTTCAGCGCGGACTCGGACTACCTGCACCAGTTCGTGGACGGCAACACCTTCCAGGTGCTCGATGCGGTCCGCTCCGAGCCCGGCCTCGATTTCTTCGTCTACCTCGGTGACACGATCTACTCCGACTCCTCCCTGCGGCCGCTCTTCGGGCTCTCGCCGGCGGCGGTGACGCTGAACGAGTACCGCGACGTGTACCGGAGCACTCGGGCCCTGTCGGCGCTCCAGAAGCTCCTCCAGTCGGTCTCCACCTACGCCGTCGCCGACGACCACGAGGTGCAGAACGACTACGACGGGCAGACCGTGGACCCGACGCGCTACGCGAACGGTCGCCAGGCCTTCACCGAGTACATGCCGCTCCTGGAGGACGTCCTCCCCGCGGATCCGACCTGCGCGGGCGCCCCGCTTTACCGCACCTTCCGCTGGGGCAGCGAGGTCGACGTCTTCGTGCTGGACGAGCGCTCCTGCCGCAGCGCCGACGTGCAGGCCGCCTGCGCGACGAGCCCCTTCACGGTGGACCTGGCGCCGACGCTCCCGCCGGCGATCCGGGGGGTCTTCCGGGCCCAGCTCCTGGGGGCCGGCGTGCCCCTGGCCCAGGTGGACCTGCTGCTCCCCGCGGCGGCCGCGCCCGCCTGCCTGGCGGCGATCGGCAGCCCCGCGCGCACCGTGCTGGGACCGGTGCAGAAGGCGGCGCTCAAGGCCGCGCTCCAGGCCTCCACGGCGCCTTTCAAGGTGATCGTGAACGAGTACCCGATCCAGCAGTTCTGGGCCCTGCCCTACGACCGCTGGGAGGGCTACGCCGCCGAGCGCGGGGAGCTCCTGGCCCACATCCGCGACTTCGTCTCCGGGCGCGTGCTCTTCGTCACGACGGACACCCACGCCAACCTGATCAACACCCAGGTCGCCGTGGACCGCCTGGGAGGGGGGATCCTTCCCCTCCCGGTGGCCACGGAGGTGGTCGCGGGGCCGATCGCGACCTTCACCTTCGAACAGGAGCTCGGGGCCTTCGCCGCCGGCCTGGGGCTCCCGCCGGCGTTCGTGGTCGCCTCGCTCCACCAGCTCTTCAGCATCGGGGGCGTCCAGTGCCGGAACATCAACGTCGACGCCTACGCTCGGGTCGACGTGAGCGCCAGCGCTGGCACAGCGACGGTCGCGGTCAAGAACGCGAGCGGGAGCCCGGTGTTGAACAGCAATCCCTTCGACCCGTTCAACCTGGCGGCCTGCGCGCTCACGATCGGTCCGTAGCCGCGGCACCTCCCGGGGCGGCCGCCGGCGCCGGCGGCCGCCCCGCCCTCCCGCGGGTGAACGCCCGGGTGCCCCCCCGCCGCCGCGCGATCGCGCTGCTCGTCCTCGCCCTGCTGCCGCTTCACGGCTGCGGCTCCATCAGCGACGAGGAGGCCTACGCGGGCGTCGCCAGGCTCGAGCTCCCGCGGCTCGAACGGCGGGGAGTGCGCGCCAATCCGTACCGGGCCGGGCGCACGCTCGCGATGGGGCGCCACGGGATGGTGGCGACCTCCCACGTGCTCGCCTCGGAGGCGGGTCTCGACGCGCTCCGGAGCGGCGGCACGGCGATGGACGCGGCGGTGGCGGCCGCTGCCGTATTGAACGTCGTGGAGCCCATGTCCACGGGCCTGGGCGGCGACGCCTTCTTCCTCTACTGGGACGCCCGGGCGAAGCGGGTCTTCGCCCTGAACGGCTCCGGGCGCTCCCCGCGCGGCCTTGCGCGCGAGCACTTCGGCCGGCGCGGGAGCATGCCCCAATCGGGCTGGGAGACGGTGACGGTGCCCGGCACGGTCGATGCGTGGGCCGAGGGGCTGGCCCGCTTCGGGAGCAAGCCCCTCGCCGAGCTCCTCGCTCCGGCGATCCGCCATGCGGAGGAGGGCTTCCCCGTGGCACGCATCGTCTCCTACCAGTGGCGGGCCGCGGAGGAGGATCTGCGGCGGGATCCCTGGACGGCGAGGCTCTACCTGCGCGACGGCCGCGCGCCGGAGGAGGCCAGCCTCTTCTTCCTGCCGGCCCTGGCGGAATCGCTGCGCCTCGTCGCCGACGGCGGCCGCGACGCGTTCTACCGCGGTCCCATCGCGCGCGAGATCGTGCGCTACGCCCAGGAGAGCGGCGGGTTCCTCTCCCTCGAGGACTTCGCCCTGCATCGCTCCACCTGGGTCGAGCCGATCCGGGTGGACTACCGCGGCTACGAGGTGGTGCAGATCCCGCCCAACTGCCAGGGCCTCGGCGTCCTGCTCATGCTGAACCTGCTCGAGGGGTTCGACCTGGCCTCCCGGGGACTCGGCACGCCGGAGTACCTGCACCTCCTGATCGAGGCCAAGAAGCTCGCCTACGCGGACCTCGCCGCCTGGGTGGCCGATCCGGAGGGGGCCGAGATCCCCCTGCACCACCTCCTCTCCGAGGAGTACGCGCGGGAGCGGCGGGCGCGGATCGATCCGACGCGGGCCGCGGTCGATGTCCCGCCCGGAGAGATCCCCGCGGGCCGGGACACGATCACCCTCGCCACCATCGACCGCGAGGGAAATGCCTGTGCCTACATCAACTCGCTCTTCGACGCGTTCGGCTCGAAGCTCACCGGGGGCTCCACCGGCATCGTGCTCCAGAACCGGGGGTCCGGCTTCACGCTCGAGCGCGGCCACGGGAACGAGTACGCGCCGGGCAAGCGTCCCTACCACACGATCATCCCGGGCATGGTGCTGCGGCACGGCGAGCTCTACCTGGCCTACGGGCTCATGGGGGGTCTGATGCAGCCCCAGGGCCACGTCCAGTTCCTGCTCTCCCACCTCGAGTTCGGTCTCGACATCCAGCAGGCCGCCGACGTGCCGCGCTTCTACCACCACGCCTGGCGGATCCTGTTGGTGGAGCACGGGATGCCCGCCGCCACGCGCCGGGCCCTGCGCGGCCTCGGGCACTGGGTCTTTCCGGCGGGCCCGCGCTACATGGGAGGTGCCCAGGCCGTGATGGTCCACCCGAAGACGGGCGTCTACCTGGGCGCCTCGGACCCGCGCAAGGATGGCGCGGCCCTCGGCTACTGATCGAGCGCCTTCACGCGGACCGCGGCCATGGGTTACCATCGCGGCCCGGACCTGCCCTGGGAGGGACCTTTGCGGACCGAGGAGAGCCGGCGGCTCGTGCTCGACTACTACGCGGCCCTTCAGGCCGGCGAGCCGGACCGGCTCGCGAAGCTCCTGGCCGACGACCTCGAGTGGATCCCGCCGCGGAGCGCGCCCCTCGAGGGGCCCTTCCGCGGCCGCGAGCGCGTGCTCGCGGCGATGCGGGAGGCCGGGGCCCGCTTCTTCGACCTCGCGACGGCGAAGGTCGAGACGCGCAAGATCGTGGCCGACGGCGACACGGTGGTCGTGCTCCAGAGCCTGCGCTGCAAGGCCCGGAACGGGCGCGACTACTCGAACGAGTACATCTGGATCTTCACCTGCGACGGCGGCCGGATCGCGCGCATGGAGGAGCACGTCGACACGCTGCGCTTCCAGCGGATCGTGCTGGACTGAGCGGGGGAGGGCCGATGGCGGAGTCTGCGCGCCCGCGGGATCGCCACAGGATCGGGTGGCTCGCCGCCAGCGCGGCGCTCCTCTCCCTCCTGGCGAGCCCCCTGGCGCGGGCGGACCTCCCGGTCGAGGCGACCGGGCGGGTCGAGCTGCTCCCGGAGCCCGCGAGCCCGCACTGGATCTGGGTCGCCGATGGCTTCCTCCAGCGCAGCGCGCTGGTGGACCTGGACGGGCGGGGCTTCCTGGGCCAGATCAACTCCGGCTGGGGCGTTCCCCTCACCCTGCTGCCGAGGCGGCGGCCGGAGATCTACCTGCCCGAGACCTACTACTCGCGCGCCACCCGGGGCGAGCGGACCGACCTCGTCACGATCTACGACGCGGTCTCGCTGGCCCCCGTGGCGGAGGTCATCGTCCCGCCCAAGCGGGCGCAGAACCCGCTGCCCTCGGCCAACGCGGCCCTCTCCGACGACGATCGCTTCCTCGCCCTCTTCAACCTGACCCCCGCCACCTCGCTCAGCATCGTCGACCTGGAGAGGCGCGCCTTCGCCCAGGAGATCTCGACCCCGGGCTGCAGCCTGGTCTACGGGGCCGGCCCGCGGCGCTTTGCGATGCTCTGCGCCGACGGTTCCCTGCTCACGGTGACGCTCGACGAGGAGGGCCGCGAGGTGGCGCGGTCGCGCAGCCAGCCCTTCTTCGATCCCGAGGCGGATCCGGTGACGGAGAAGGCCGTGCGCTCGGGTGGCGAGTGGCTCTTCGTCTCCTTCGGGGGCCGGGTCCACCCGGTCGACGTCTCCGGGCTGGAGCCGCGCTTCGGCGAGGTCTGGTCGCTCCTCGACGAGCGCGACCGCCAGGAGTCCTGGAAGGTCGGCGGGGCCCAGCACCTGGCCGTGCACGGCGCCACGGGCCGCCTCTACTCGCTCGTCCACCAGGGCGGCGACTTCGGCCACAAGGACCCGGGGACGGAGCTCTGGGTCTACGACCTCGCGGCGCGCCGGCGCGTCCAGCGCATCGAGCTCCGCAG